>Ga0123342_1003802_pt1 | contig 23750 bp, 14 predicted proteins | sample Turbeawhitnodule_FD_89960 | JGI IMG/M metagenome (GOLD analysis project Ga0123342, IMG submission 89960) | Root nodule microbial communities of legume samples collected from Mexico - Turtle bean Mexico white nodule | ecosystem: Host-associated > Plants > Roots > Nodule | place: Mexico: Nepantla... | reverse complement strand
TTTCTTCTTTGCTGAATCAAGAACAAGTGCTCGATCACAGGCCTCAACTGTCTTACTAAGGACTTCTTCTGGAAGAGGCTTGCCAGTTGTAGTTGAAGCAGTAACAGACACAACCATTATAATTGCTGAAGGTAAAAGCCCTTCTAAATCAACAAGAGTCAAATCCATTTCATTTCCTATCTTCTTGACAACACGTGCATAATCGATTGGGTGATGCACCAATGACTCAAGCTCAGGAAATTTTAATCGAAACTTTTCACGAATAAAATTGTGGATTATAATAATTTCATTCTCAATGTCAACTGACAGCGCATTGCAATCCACAATCAATTGATATTCAGGATCATCTTCTAGATCCCCTCCCTGAGTCGAGACATCTGACCCCATTTTCAGGGCCTCCTCCACTTTCTGCAATAAAAAGTAACATTATACATAGTTCAGAGACCCATGTCAATATATATGCCTCAATAAATAAAACACCCTAGGTATCAGAAAAAAAAATGAAACTAAAAAGGCAGAACAACACTATGACAACATAAAACAATGAAAGAAACCTTAATTCCCAGCTCAGTCAAACTGATTCTAGATTCTATGAAAGTCAATAAAGCACCCAACAACAATAGCAATAACAATGGCCATTCACAGACAAGCCTGGTTTTAATTTGTAACGATAGTAGTAATGATATTGGAGGTCCCACCAACAACAACTGAGAGAAAGGTTTTAAGCAACAGTACGTGACCATGATTTTGGCTGCAACATCAAGTTTTTAGACTGTCTGCAACTGTAACAATATCACAATGGTAGCTGCATCAACAGCATCTGTCCCAAATTTGGCGTAATATCAAGGAGACGGCGTCCACAATTTAAATGCTCGACTGTGGGCAATTTATAATCGCTCATAAAGAAATGAGGAGCAACTAACCTGTATAATAGCAATGTACCTCTGGGTTTTCTGCAACTTGGAAACACTGTCCAAGTCATCATAGTTGAGGTTTTCTAGGTCAGCCAGATCACCATCAACATCCTCTTCCATGTCTGCAGTATCGACATCGTTATCCTCCTGAAACAAAAGGAACCAACCACCTTCTTCGTAACAAAACTTTTCCGGAATTCTTTCAAACCTGGCAGGTTAGGTAAAAAATTAAAAAGATGATGAAGAAGAAGAAGAAGAAGAAGAAGAAGAAGAAGAAGAAGAAGCTTACCGGAATTTCAGCCTCGTTATCAGAGAGTTCATCGAGGTCGGCGAGAAAAGAATCAGCAAGCGTAGCCTGGAATCAAACATGCACAATAATAATATCCCAAATGTTCATACTTCAAAATTAAAATTTGAAACTTAAAAATGTTCAATTAAAACCAAGAAAAACAAACCATGTCTCTGGACGAGGTGGGTGGAATCGATGTTCTTGTGAATTTGTATTCTAGTCAGTGACTCTCAAGAACTCAAAAAATAGGATTATAGTTATAGTTATAGAATACATGCGTGAACGTAATGGGTCTCACTTATTTTAATAGAAAAGTAATTATTATAATCTTGTAGATATTTGTTTACTTTAAGAGAAAATTACAAATTAAAAACACCTTACTTTTGATAAATTATTCAGAGTAGTTTATCCAAATAAATTGGTATGCGAGTTGTTTTTAAAAAAAACAAAGAGAAACACTTTTAATTGAAAAATATTTTTTATAATTGATTTATGCTTTCTTTTGTAAGAATCACTTAATAATTATCACTTTTTCCAAAAAAAAAATTTAGGCTTAAACAAACTCACCTTAAATATATTTTTAATTATGGTAAAATGAAAAGGTTTTGATTTTAATATTTGTTTCGTACTCTCAAGCTCACATTTACATTTTTTAAGAATAGAGACCATAGTTTATATGCACTTTCCTTATTTAATCTGTAATTTTTAAAGATAAAAACAAAAACGTGACGGAATTCTAAATTTCAAAGTGGATATAATATTTTATACTCCCACCATTCTTAATCATGAGTTCTGAGTCATAGATTTAAAAGCATACATTGGTATAACCCATTTTTAAGTGATTTTTGCATAGTGTGTTGTTTATGTTCGCCTTTAAATGTTCTAAGTGGATACTTTATTTTTGTAGAGAACCTAATTATTTATTTGTTAAAGGTGGAATTAGCATGACACCTCAAGGAGATCCAAACTCCAAAACCATCTCTGGTTGTTGGGGAGGTTGGCTTGAGTGACGTTCGCTTTCATTCCGACAAGGGCGCACAAATGGCCTCGAATTTGAGAATCAAGAAGAGGGGGGTCGAGAACCTCGTTCCATCCGCCCACTCTCACTCAGACAAGTGTGCTCATGAAGTTGAAATAATAATGACCAAGAACCAGAATCCTGAATCCAACTCGAGAGTGAAGGCGAGCTTTTGAAATCCTTCATATTACATGCTCAAACACAACACGTCGCATAACCTTTTGAAAGTAGATGTTTCTCGTTTGCAAGATGCAAATGTAGATTTTATTTGTGGTGATGCTGAGAATCTTCTCAGTAGGGTTACTACCTTGGTGAGTTTGGTTAATAGTAGAGTAAAAAAGAATATAAAAATGATGAACGACCAACAATAACACATATCCAACCTCCAAAAGGAAGTAGAGAGACTTTAGGCCAAAGTTATGGAGGTTGGTTGGCTCCATTCTGAGACGACCCGATGGGCTCAGAAGAAGGTTGACCTTTACCTCTAGATTCATTACCAAGAAAGAGACATGAAGTCAAGAGACGAAGAAGTTCGTTTGAGGAAGGAAAGCTAACTCAAAAGGAGGTTAACTGGAACATGACCGTTGAAGGCTTAAAGAATGAGATAGTTGGTTCCTATGGTGTGAGTTTTGAGGATATAGTTGAGCAAGTTGTTATTATCCATCCTACCATTGATTTCTCCAAACTGAACTCTTATAATGTGGTGGTGGATGGAAGGATAGTTAGGAACCTCTAAGACTAATTTTCTCTTTATTTTAACTATATATTTTTATTTAGAAATGTAATGTATTTGCTTCAGATATTTTTTATTTTCGTTGTTTCTAATTTTTGGGTTTATGAATTGTCAGTTGTGCATTTATTATAAATCATATTTGTATTCTTTAGAATAGTTGAACTTTTTTTTAACCTTTAGTAACTAAGGGAAAGTTAAAGTAATATTGTTCTTAGTAGGCAAAAATTAAAACTAATTTGTATGTTATATATGTCCGGCGTACAAATTGTAATGAAGAAGATTACTTTAAGTGAAATAGTTAAGTTAGGGAAATAAACCTAATTTTGATTGGCAAACAGATGTGAGTAAGTTGATGAATTCATTCGGAGTTGATCATAAAGGTATATTCGAATATCATTTCAATCAATAGAAGATCCAAGTTGTCTTGGTCGGAAAAGTAGATCTAAATTATTTCAAACGGAATGAATTTGAGTTATTTTGGTCAGAAAAGTAGATTTGAATATCATTTCAACCAGAATAGATATGAATTGTTTTGGTTGGAAAAGTATATCTGAATATCATTTTAATTAGAATGGATCCGAGTTATTATAGTCGAAAAAGTAGATCTGAATATCATTTCAATCGAAATGAATCCAAGTTGTTTTGGTCGGAAAAGTAGATTCAAATATTATTTCAACTGGAATGGATCCGAGTTGTTTTGGTTAGAAAAGTATATTCGAATATCATTTCAATCAGAAAATATGAGTTTTTTCGGCCGAAAAAGTAGATCCAAATATCATTTCAACCAGAATAGATGAGTTATTATGGTCAGAAAAGTAAATCCAAATATGATTTCAACCCCAATATATTTGAGTTGTTTTGGTCAAAAAAGTATATCCGAATATCATTTCAACCAAAATATATCTGAGTTGTTTTGGTCAGAAAAATAGATCCGAATATCATTTCAACTATAATCTGAGTTGTTCTGGTAGAAAAAGTATATCTGAATATCATTTCAAATAGAATATATTTGAGTTGTTTTGTTCAGAAAAGTATATCCAAATACCATTTCAACCAAAATAGATCTAAGTTGTTTTGATCGGAAAAATAGATCCGAATATCATTTCAACAGAATAAATATGAGTTGTTTTGGTTGGAAAAGTAGATTCAAATATCATTTCAACCATAATAGATTTGAGTTTTTTTGGTCGAAAAAGTATATCTGAATATCATTTCAAGTGAAATGGATCCAAGTTGTTTTGGTAAAAAAAATAGATTCAAATATAATTTCAATCAAAATAAATTTAAGTTTTTTTTATTGAAGAAGTAGATTCGAGTTGACTATTTCGACATGTTTCCAAAAGTAAAACACAAATTCTAAAATATGGAAAATGCAATTTTATTGAAGACAACCTTACTAAAAACTATTGAGAAAAAAAATCAAAAAAAAAATCAAGGAAAAATAGTGTCGTATCATGCCTTTCAAAATAAATTGTTCATCATGAAATTAGCAGTATAAATTTAACTAAAAGAAAATCTAAGGTAAAAATTTTAATTTAGTGCAAAAGAAATGATAAAGAAGTTGGTCTATTTTCACCTCCTTTTTCTTGCCAAAAATATTTTTTTTAATATGCAAAATCATGTGGTAATAAAAATACAAGCAATTCATTTCCAACAAGTGAGTCACAACCTTTCTATTTTGTTACATTTCATTTTATAAATGATATACATTTCAAAATTATGACTAGGCATACCAAAATAAAGTTAACATAGAAGGAACAATTGTACTAAAAAAAATAAGACAAATAGAAAGCATTGAAACAACGTAACTTCTAAAAAAATTAATAATTGATAATCATCAGAGGAAAAAAAAAATATTTGCTTTATACTTTTAGCCATTTTATCTCTCATAAGTCTTAACCCACGGTGGGTTTGTGAAAGTATGACTAGTTTTACATGCCCCACTTTGGGTGTCAAATGTTCTAGCCAAGATAAAGTTGGGTGACTTCCGAGATGATCACCGGATCATAATCTTTCTGGATTGAATATAAGGAGAGGAGGGGGTTCCACCTACTGAAAATTCTCCGACGCTCAAGCCAGTGAGAGCATAAATCCACGTAGCTTTTTGTAATTTTTGATATGTTGCGGTTTGATGAATGCATTAAGTGGGTTAAATGGATGAATAAAATTGAATGGTGAAGATGAATTTGGTTGGTCTATATAGAGACTTATAAGAGGTGAGGTCAACTCCTAAGTGATTATAAGTTAGACACAAAACTAGTGCTAACAAAGAGTGAGCAAAGAAGACAAATTGTGCACAAACTTAGGCATCATTTCCTTATCAATTCTAAGTTAAACTTATAAGATGACTAACACTTATATTTATAGTGCTTAGGGCAATTAATGTACAATTTTTAACCCTAAAAACACTTCACTCCTAACTTCACGAGTGTTCTACTCCAATTGGATAAAATTCTCTTCATTCCCATGATGACAATAAACTTTCTCTCATTGGAGTAAATCCTCTTAAATTAGAGGTTGACAAGTGACCATTCTTAGTTGGTGGAAATCCTCTCCATTGAGGGGATGACATGTGAACCTTCATACCTTCCATGTCATTCCATGCTTTCTATTTGCACTTTAGTCATTTATTTATGTACCCTAGATGGACTAAAGTTGCATTGGGTCCAAGGAGGCCCAATTGTAACTCTAGTTGAACTCTCTTTTCCTATTTACACCCTACTCTAATTGGCCAATACACGACTCATGAAAAATGGCCCAAATACAAGCCCAAAATTAAGTTTATCTACTTTGTACAATTTTTACAAAACTAGAGAATTTGGAAGAGCAAACAATAATTACTTCTCTCCAAAAAGAGAGTCTTCTGAGCTCCTTCTTCTTCCAATCTTCTAGCCATGACCCTTTTCAGAGGCCCATTACGAGTCTTTCCAGTTGGTCACCCATTAGTGTATAAAGTGAGTATAGTGTCAAAATATGAGTTAAATCTACTCCTTGAGTGTGGTGGCTTATTTATAAGTCTCCATAGGCCTAAACAACTAATATTGACTTTCAATAGCCTTCGTGAGGGATAATTAGATTTAAGGATAATATCATGTAATAAAATCAACGTATTATATAATAAAATCAGAGTATCATGTAACGAAATCAGAGTAACATGTAATAAAATCAGAGTATCATTTAATAAAATTGAAGTATCATGTAATAAAATCAAATATCAAAGAATTATGTAAATTGTGTGATAATAAGATTGATTGACAAAATATGATATACTTGTGCAATTTTAAGTTTATTACGTGGTGATAAATCCGTATGATTTTTAAAGAAAATATCTGATATCTTGGTTAATTTCAAGAGATTATGCTAGGAAGTAAATGTGAGTCTTTTTGCAAACTCGTCCACCGATCATTTTACTTTGTTATGAGCCATAGACACATATTTGGGCCAGAGAGATATTCATATGTTTTGGGCCAAGACGATATTTCACGAATTTGGGTCGGGATGTACAACTACTTTTTTAATCCCTAACATTAAATTTAAGATAAATAATTAACATTAAGTGATGTCAGACTATATTAGACGTATTGAAACAAGACCGACAAATATCCTAATTATCCCTAATGATACTATGCTAACAAATTTAAGATTGGAATAATTTTCATAAAATAAATTTTTATTTTTTATCCTTAAAATTTTGGTGATCAATTAATTTTATTCCTTGTAAAATGTAAGAGTTTTCTCTTAATCATTGCAAAATATTTTTCTCTAATTTTCATCCTTCCAAATATTAAAATCACTACTTTTTTAGTTCCTAATATTAATTTTAAAATAAATAATTAACATTGATTTGACATTTCTTCAAACTTGTCAAAAAGTGTGAAATGTTACGATTATATTACAAAATATTGTTGACATCATTTGAAATGGTCTATTGACCTTTTATTCAATACGTCCCTTGAAATCTCATACCGAGATGAATAGTAGTGGCTATTGGAGAGACTAAAAGTAGAAAAAGAGTTAAGAACTGGAATCAAATTAACGGGACTAAACACATATATAAGTTTTGGATATAAAATCTACATTTTTCATAGTGTAGTTTGGGCCTTGGGTATGAATTCGGTTTGTGCATAATTTTTTAAATAAACTTAATTAATAATGGATTGGTTTAGGTTAGGTCTATTAATTTGTTTAAAGTTTTCTATGAATATAAATGAAAATTAAAAAATACATATATTAATAAAATGTATAAATAATAATTGAAATATAAAAGTAATATGAATTGTAAGGGGCTTGTGTTTTCGTTAGTGTTAAAACATAGTTTAAAAATTATAAGTATGTTTTAAATAAGAAGGATATATATATATATATATATATATTTTATTTATTTATTTTTCAATTCTTTAAAACCATTATATTTTCAAAATCTAAATCCTTTAACTTTTTTATAGAGATAATTGATGATTTTTTTGTCCCTTTTCTTTATTGAATTCATGGCACCTAACCGTATTTTTGCAAGTTATTATAAAATTATTTATATTAAACTTGATAATTGAAATTTATATATATATACTCAATTCCTCATATATCATTATTTACACTTTTATTTTTTCAGCACCATTTTGTTTTTATTTTCCTATCTAACACTCTTTTGTTTTTACTTCTCTATCTAGCACCACTTCAAAAGTAAAAATAAAATAAAGTAAATAAATTAAAAAAAAGTAATAATTTTAATTTTGAATGCATTAAAAAATAAATATTTTTAATTATTAATAATAAAGAAATTATTTTTTATTAAATAAAAATAAAAGATTAATAAATTAAAAATGTTTAGTTTACTTTTTTTTGTAAGAATGAAGAAAATAAAAAATTAAACCTTACAACAACATAAAAGTTAAATCTATAAACATAAGGATTGATATGGAGATAAGAGAACAACATGGTCGAACAAAAAATGTTTATATTGTCAAACATGAGGACACAAGAAAAAATGTGTCCAACATTATTGGATCGTTTACTTCTCGTCATTAATTATGTTTCATTTTGTACAAACTATTTAATGTACCATTGAATAAAATATTAAATGAATGATCATCTCTAATTTATTTTCCTTTTTTATGTTCAAGATATACTTTTTTTAATATCGCCCTATATCTTTTATTTTTATCTTGTTTTGATTTGTTTTTATTTTTATATATTTTATCTTTATTTTATTTTGTTTTGTCTTTATTTTATATATTTTATGTTTTAAGTTATTATTTTTTTCTGCCATTCTTTATTTATTTCTGTTTTTATTTTATTTTTATTGTTGTTGTTTTTATTTTCTACATTTATTTATTTTTGCATTTTTTTCTTCTCATTTTTAAGCATTAAGTGTAGCATTTGCATTAGTTTTTTTTTTAGGATTTTACATTTAGGATAGACACTTCAATATTATTTGTGTCCATTACTAATTAATACTAATTGACTTTGGTTTTTTTTATAATTATGTTCTGTATTTTTTATTTGAAATTAACATGATTATGTCATCAATAATAATAAAAATAAATACTAATTTTTGTTTATAGATTTAAATTTTATGTTGTTGTAGGGTTTAATGTTTTATTTTCTTCATTCTTAAAAAAAATTGAAACTAAACATTTTTAATTTATTACTTTTTTATTTTTATTTTGTAAAAACTTATTTCTTTATTTATTAATTATATTTCTAACTATTTTAATAGTTACAAATATTTTTTTTAATGTATTCAAAATTAAAATTATTAATTTTTTAAAATTTATTAATTAATTTATTTTTTTAATTTTAAAATAGTATATGAAAATAAAAGTATAAATAGTGTTATAGGAGAATTAAATCATATGTGTACGTTGTGTTATATTTAAATAATTGTTAGAATTTATGTTTTTTGATATTATTTAAAGATAGCATGTATATATTGGTAAAATAAATTTGATGGGTTTGAAAAGCTATATTAATCTAGAAACATAATAAGATTATAAGTTGGATGATGAGAATGAATAAAGTTCAAAGTAGGATTGCTGAATAAAAATGGTAAAAAGAGAAAAAGTCCAAAAAATGGGAACACTAGAAAGAAAAGTCACGGAAAACATAAGCAGTTTTCAGCGAGGGGCGTAGAGCTGCACGTATGTGTATGTATGTATCCTTTGCAATCACCAAGAGACCCTTCATCCAACTCAACCACCGTCACAGAATCATAAATTTTCTTGCCCCATAAACCATAATCGATCCCAATCTCAAACAAAATTCGCATTTTGAAGGTTCAGCGAAACATAGAAATAATTTTTGGAAGAATTAGAAAGAAATTGAGAAAGGAAGAGAGAGTGTTACAGTGGAGGAAGTAGTGGTGAGAGAGAAATGCCAAGTGTGGCTGTCAAGCTCTACAGCGTGTTCTTCAAGTTCCTCTTGAAGCACCGTTTGCAGAACCGGATCCAAACCTCTTCCCAACACTCCGACCCGTTTGGTATTACCACCCGACCCGAAGAGTCTGTCGCCGCCGCTAATCCCTCCTTCGCCGACGGCGTCGCCACCAAAGACATCCACATCGACCCCTTAACCTCTCTCTCCATCCGAATCTTCCTCCCCGAATCGGCCCTCACCGCTCCCGAGCTACATTCCAAACCTAATAATCGCCCCAATCACGAGCCTCAGCCTCAGCCTCGATCCGCGCGCCTCGATTCGATTGCACGCAGGAAGAGCTACGGGCCGCCGCTCCTAGAGGAGCGCCGGAGCAACAGCTGCGGAGGGGGCTCCAGCGTGGAGGGTTTGAACCTGATGACAGACGGTGCGTACAGGGGTTACTCGCCGCCGGCGGGGGCGAAGGGGGAGCGGCGGAGGCTGCCCGTGGTCCTGCAGTTCCACGGCGGGGGGTGGGTTAGCGGAGGGAGCGATTCGGCGGCGAACGATGTTTTTTGCCGGCGGATCACGGAGTTATGTGATGTGATAGTGATTGCGGTGGGGTACCGGCTGGCACCGGAGAACCGGTACCCGGCGGCGTTTGAGGACGGCGTGAAGGTGCTGAATTGGCTGGCGAAGCAGGCGAATTTGGCGGAATGTAGCAGGTCGATGGGAGGTGGGAGGAGTGGAGGGCATGGTGGTGGTAATGGTGGTGGGGAGTTCAAGAAATCGGATGCTCATAAGCATATTGTTGATTCCTTTGGGGCTTCTGTGGTTGAGCCTTGGCTGGCTGCTCACGCTGATCCTTCAAGGTTGTTACTATTTCATGATGATTGTGTTTTATTTATTTGGTTACTATTATGTGGAGTTAATGGTTGTCTGATCAATGATTTATGAATTTAGGTTGAAATTTGATCTTTCATGGTCCTTGTTCTTGACTTGTTATTGGACTGCATTTTGTTGTTGTTTAGTGTGTGTGTAAACATTTCCATTGCCTCTTTTGTATAGAGATAGTGAATCAGGTAGGTCAAGGATCCTGAATTGGGGAGGGAGAGTTTTCTAATGAAAGTAGGTAGGGACTAGTTTAAGCTGAACTCCAAATTTTATGTTAATTACTCAGTGGCAATGGATTTGATTCATCTGAATCATAAATTATATATGCTTGGATAAAATCTAGGACTCAAGATGAGAGTTTTCTTGTGACAATGTTTGATATATTTGACAAGGTCACATTGTATGGAAGTTTTAGATTTGGGGAAAATAGCTGTTAACTTTTTTTACCGATTCAATAATTCCCGAATTTCCATCTCAAATGTGGTCTATATCTAACTTTAGTTGTGCGTAAATCACATTTTGGTGCACATTCCGGTTACAAACTTATAGATCTGGTTGGCTGAAACATACTAGAGAGAATGAATTTCTCTAATATTGTTTGTACGTTTATGTTAAGCATTATGTGTCCATAGGTCACTTATAATACGTATTATGAAAAGTACAACACATTGAAAGAGAGGTGACAAGGTGATGCCTGATGATGGCATGACAAGTATTCATATTATGGAGAGGTTACTTGTTGGCTGAAACCAGTCATTCTGCACAACTGTTAAAGGAATTAGAGGGAGACTTTTGTTTTGTTAGAATTGGACTTGTAGACATGTATCGCTTAAGCAAAATTTTATGGATGTTTTTCTCCTAAAATTTCTTTTGTTCTTTCTTGCCTTCTGATGGTTTGTTATTGTCAGTATTGGATTTCCGTTTTCCTACAATGATGGAAGCCTCATGCACTAAGACACTCTTCTAAACTAATCTTTCAGTTGTGGCCACCCGATCTAAACCATTTCTTCTACACTAAACGATTATGTATCTTCTTCTGATAAAACCCAATATTAAATGATGAAGCTTGGTTATGGAATCTTTGACAATATTTATAATCAAATATCATAATTTTGTTTCTTCAAAATAGTTCTTTTCAAATAATAATCAGAACTGATCAGAAGGAATATTTGACCATCGTTAAAGATGATACGGTTAAAGGGAAAATTCTAATATTCTCTCTATGTAATACTCTAGGTAGCTTTATAACAATTCATATATAATTTGGTAATATTTCATTTTTTACGCAGTGGCTTTTATTTGTACGGTTATATGGCTCCATTTCCAATTGTTACATTCTGAGTGGAGTGCTGTAATTCTGAGAGTAACTAAGAATCTCCTCTACAAGGGCACTTGCATGTGTGCATTGGGAGTTAACAAATTCATAAATGTTCTTTTGTATTGTTGGTCACACTAATTTCTTCCTGATATGCTTCCTTTGGTTCCAGCTGTCAGATAGTCCTCATGGAGTAATGTATTTCACCATTTTCAGTTAATATTTGTTTTTTTTAATGTTGAAACAGATGTGTTCTTCTTGGATCAAGTTGTGGTGCCAATATTGCAGACTACGTAGCTCGTAAAGCGGTGGAAGGAGGCAAACTTCTGGACCCTGTCAAGGTGGTAGCGCAGGTTCTAATGTATCCATTTTTCGTAGGAAGTGTTCCCACACGGTCTGAAATAAAGTTGGCAAACTCTTACTTTTATGACAAGGCCATGTGTACGCTTTCATGGAAACTTTTCCTACCTGAGGAGGAATTTAGTTTGGACCATCCAGCTGCTAATCCCCTTGTCCCGGACCGAGGTCCTCCTTTAAAGTTGATGCCTCCAACATTGACAGTTGTGGCCGAACATGACTGGATGAGGGATCGTGCCATTGCATACTCAGAGGAGCTCCGGAAGGTGAATGTGGATGCACCTGTTCTTGAGTATAAGGATGCTGTACATGAATTTGCAACGCTTGATGTCCTTCTCAAAAGCCCTCAGGCCCAGGTTTGTGCTGAGGACATAGCCATATGGGTGAAGAAATATATTTCTCTTCGGGGTCATGAATTCTCATATTGAGTAGGATATAGCAGATTCAGATGATGATTGGCAGGAAGACGTTTACACCTCATGGGACCTGTGATATATTATTTGATTGGTTTTGATTCTTGATAAGGTGTTTGATGTTGACTGGTTCCATGTTTATACCTGGCCAGTTTATTATTTTTTGGTTTGTAAAATAGAGTTGTCTGAGTAGCATTAGTTGAGCCACCAAGATGCATTCACCTCGTACATACTGCACTTGACCATTCTTGGGCCATTTTCCCTGTGTATTATGAGTCTTCTTTCTCACTAAAAAAATGAAAAATTTAAGGAACCATATTAAGTGTGAGTATATGGTATCCAATTCATTACCCAATCTAAGATTCTCCAAATGGTTTGAGGGTATGTTCAACTGGCCACACTGAACCTCAAAACTCTAGGTGTTGTAGATTTCATTGATTTTTATAGCTATGTCGGTTATATTACTGATTTAAATGTACTAATATGCAAACAGCGCTGTGTCCATTGAGAACTGTTCTCCTTTTTGTCACTAACTGTGCAGAGTTGGACTCTGACTTCTCCGGTTTCACAACTAAATGGGGAGAATTTGCGCAAAAGATGTGAAATTGAAAAGCTCTCTTAAATCTTATACTGAATGCTTACCATCATCCCACACTTATAGCAATATTACGGGTGATATTCAGTTGATCTTCTAAAGTGATGGGGAGGTGTGTCTTTTGCACATGCTGCATGAAGGGGATAGATATGCACAACAGACCTTTTAGCAGATCCTCGAATAAATAGTTTTTGGGCAATGAATTTCTGATCGAAAATTAATTTGTTGTGATTGAAATAGAAAACAAATTTATGATAAAAAATTAAATAAATTAATGGTTTTTTATTTTGTCCAACAACTTCTAAACATTTTTAATTTGAATGGATTGAAGCTACAAAACGATTACTCTTTTTAGAGATTACAAATTATATATGTTGATAGAAGAATTTAATTCGGATATTATTTTTTAATTCTAATTTTATAAAAGATGTTTCATTAAAAGAAAATTACACAAAGGTAATGGCATTTTGTAACCCTATATTTTGATGCTCTCCATAAAATTTGAAATTTTAATTTTATTCTTTAAAAAATTATATTCTTGACTATACATTTGGAAATAAAATTCGTAAAATTTGAAATATATGTTTTATGAACTTTTTAAATGTTATTTATTTGTTGTAAGTTGTGTACTATAAAATTTAACCTTTTAATACAAAATTTATTTTTTAATAATAACAATATTTCTATTCTACTGTTAGTTGGTTTAATATATTTTTTTAAGTGTGAATACAAGTTATCTAAAAAGTCGTATATAATCTATAAATCATTAACATAGAAATTTAATAAGACTACTCAAAATCTTAGCAATAGATAAGGAGATATCTGTTTGTGGTATTTGATATCGGTTGAAGAACAAACTTTAAGATAATATTAGTTTAAATTTCAAAGGATAATAGATAAGTAACTAAGGCTTATAATATAAAATACACTCCTCAGTAGGGAGTTTCCTGAATGTTATAGTTTGAGCATTGACGTCCATCATGGGTCAGCGAAACATTTTTGAACACTCTTTCTTTTATTGGAAAACCTAATATAATGTTTCAGGAGGAATGATGAAGAACCCTAAACCCTAAATCATAAGATGTTAGTAAAATTCGACATACATATTTTATATTAACAGGTAAAATTTGAAATATATATTTTATGAACTTTTTAAATGTTATTTATTTGTTGTAAGTTGTGTAATATAAAATTTAACTTTTTAATACAAAATTTAGTTTTTAATAATAACAATATTTCTATTCTACAATTAGTTGGTCTAATAATTTTTTAAGAGGGAACACAAGTTATCTAAAGAGTCATATATAATCTATTAATCATTAACATATAAATTTAATAAGACTACTAATAAAGAAAAAGATATTTGTTTGTGGTACTTGATGTCGCTTGAAGAATAAACTTTAAGATAATATTAGTTCAAATTTCAAAGGATAACTCACCAATTAAGACTTATTATAATATAAAATATACTTCCCAGTAGGGGGAGTTTCTTGAATGTTATAATTTGAGCATTGACGTCCATCATGGGTCAGTGAAACATTTTTGAGCACCCTTTCTTTTATTGGAAAACCTAATATAATGTTTTAGGAGTGATGACGAAGAACCCTAAATTCTATGATGTCGGTACAAAATCAAAATTTCAAGTATTTCTCTAATTTTTTTATCTAAAAGAGAAAAGAACTAACCTACAATAGAAGAATAATGAAAGTAATTTAATAATTGCATAATCATAATCAGGTTTCTTATCTATCTCAATTGTTGTTTTTTCCCGTGTACTAATATTAATCATCAATTTACCATTACAAAAACATTTAACAAATAATTTTGTGTGTGTATGATATAAAAAAAGTTATCTTAAATAGATTCAAAATGATTGGTTTCGTAAAAAGTATATTAACAAAATATTTTAGAAAATATATATATTTTTATTTAAATTTAAATATATCTTTGGTCTAAATATTTTGTTTGTTTTAATAAAATATGTTATGAGATATATATTACATTATTTAATTTTAAATATATATTCTTGTTCATATTGTATTATAGTTAAGTACTTTAAATAATGATGTAATATAGTAATATAATATATAACAAGTATACATTTAATATATTAATGAAGACGGTGATGGTACCATCACATTGGTAACTCACTTTTAATTTTTATAAATTTAACTTTTATTATATAAATATTTTAAAGGTATGAAATTTTTATGATAGTATTTTAATTTTTAATTTTACTATCGTAATTTAGTGTTACTAAAAGTGAGAATGTGTGAGTTGTATGAGTTGAATGATCTATTCATTGAAGGGTTGTCGAGCTTTGATAATGATTTAGTGGTGATTCACTTGCAAAAAAAATTTCAACACTCAAGTTAGTAAAATTTTAGAGAGATATAACAATATTCAAGTGAGTATATGAGATGGGTTGAGTACTTCCTAAAATGGTATTTATAGGCTTTTGGTCCTACTAAACTATCTCGTTAACCGATACCTATTATCGGAGTGACAACGAAAGTCAGTTATTCCAGTGTAACCGAGTTATACGGATTTGCAGGTGGTTAATTCCTACTATCTCAAGTGGGTATTATCTACCCAGTATTTTTTGGTATTAGATAGTACATAAGATCCCAAGCTTGGGAACTGATTTTAGGGTAATCAAGCTTTTTGGATTTTAGTCTATTTACATCTTTGTCGAGCTCTTAGAAGCGGGTCGTATTTTCAAGACTAGTCACAGATTGGATTGCACAACCATTTATATAGCTCGTTGGTCTGAGCTTAAGATAGTTAAAGGCCAATTAAGGTGGTAATTATTGTCATTAAATGATAATTAAAATAGTAATAATGACATGTCATAATGAGGAAAAAAAACTCATGAATATTACTGAGGTTTTTTTTTTTAATTTCTAGTGACAAGTTATATGGCTTCAAGGTGTCTCGTTAGTTTGGTAGTTGACGTTTCACCAAAAAGCTACCTCGGGGGACACATTGTCCTAAGTGGATGTAATGCTTCATTTTTGGCGTTTGTCTCTCTTCAAACTACTTTTCAAATGTTAGGATTTTAAATGAAACATTTTAAAAGATATATAAAATTAAACATAATACAATTGCTTCATCTTCTTTTGCTTGCTTACTTATCTTGGTGTGCGACCTGCTTTAATTCTTCCTCAATCACTTTTGTTCCTTATTACATTTGTTGTTTGATCCCTCCTAGGTATGTTCAATGTCTACTTCCTCTTTTTCTAATCTTTTCTCCTCCTTTAGGAATAACCCTCTCGTGAGTAGAGAGGTTGTTAAGAAGATCTCTCCATGAGTCGTATCGACACATTTTCCATTGAAGGGGATGCTCTAGAGGAAATCGTTCCTTAGGTTATCCCTGTCATGACAAAGACGATTGTCATGGTGGCCACTACCACCATGTTAGGGAAGAATAAGGCTAGTGCCACCCCTGACTAGGAGAAAAGCCTCCTCTTAAGATGTTGAAGAAGCCTCTGGGCCAAATTTGTCCAAGAAGGCAAGGAAGGATAAATCCTTCCGATCTTCGACCCTAAATACTCTTGGGTACTCGGTAAGGTTTCTTATTATGCCTTTGATTTTACTTCAAAGGTTAAGATGGAAGAGTTTATATAGTTTTTTAGTGTATATTCTAACACAATGGTCGAGTTCATTATGGTCAAACCTTGTGCTAAGGGCGATCGAGTGTGCATGAAGCCTCAGTCCGATGATGGGGACTTTAGTTATGTTTACAAGTACTTCTTCAAATAACTCAATATTCAATTCGTTTTAAGAACAAATTTTCCTTGATCCTGTCGATGCGTTATATGTTCACCATGGATCTAAATTCTACACAAAATCACTTGAGAATACAATTGTAGTCACTTACAAGATCTCACTGTTTTGTGATTCCCTCAACTCATTAGGTAGAGTTTTGGTGGTGGATTATGTTAAATCAATTTAAGTTTAATTGAATGCCACTTCTTTTACTCATTAAGCAGACCAAATCAATTGTGGTACAGTTGAGGATTGTCGTATCCACAAAGAATTAACGATATTAAAGTATAATTATCTTTCAAGATGAAGTGATACGAAAGTTGGAGATAGTTTGCATATAACTTTTATAAATAAACTAACTATTAGTAATGATAAAACTTCTAAATATTAGATTGAGAGGTGAAGTTTAGACAAATCACTAAAGCAAGGAAGTAATAATATAAGTTGGGATTGAAATAACTTTGTGAATTTATTTTGCTACTATTATTTATAAATGCAATGTTTATTCAAAATCCATGTTTCTATTTTGGCTAAACCAAGGTGATTCCTCGTTCATGGTTATCTAGAGCAATAAGCCATTGTTATGGCTTACCTTTGCATTAAGATGGAACAGTCCACCATAGTCTGAGCTCCATGCTCTATCACCATTGAATTCTATGGCTGGTTGAATAGGGTTCATAAACATGAAATCGCCTTCCAAACATTCATGCCCTATGGACAATCAATGCTCGTTCCTCACCATTGAACATTAAACACACTACCAGACCCAATGAATTTGAATATTAAAGAGAAACATGCATCTATAAAAAATAATAACTCCAAAAATATCACATTGCAAATGGTCAATCTTGGTAATCAAGATTGGCTTAAACGTTTCATCAAGCAGTTGGTGTGCAGTTTTCAATTTCAATTTGGCGTTGGCTGGAAATTGCTGAAAGGGGTGCTGTGTGGACGCAATTACAAATCAGTAAATTTAATTCTGGTTTTAATTCGATGAATTTTTAGTGCAGTTTTGAGTGAAGCGAGAAGTGGTGCTGTTTGGTGAAAAATTAAATGAGAACATGAAGCTTTTTCAGTGCAGAACCGAATTTAATTAAAGCATTTTCGGTGAATGAATTTTCTGGTGCAATTCATAAGAGTGCTGCTCATGAATTGGTGCTGAACTGTTTCAACAAGAATTGACAATAATTAAGTACACAGTGACATACAATTTCAGAACCTGTGGGTGAATTGTTGCATATTTCTCCAAGCCGTACACTGGATAGTTCATTTGGAGTCAATTAACATTGTTTTACTGGTTTTGGTGGCTGTTATTTTTACTGAATATTGTGATTCAATTTTGCTGTTTCTGTTACAAATATTTGGTTTCAAATTACCGTGTTGAGTTTCATTGCAGCATTGGAATGTGAATTTGAAATTTTTTCCGTGAGCAGCTGGTGCAAGTGATTTGGTGCAGTGAAGTTTTAATTTTCTGAGGAAAGTGAAATATTAAAGGTAGAAGGCAAAGCTTTGGGACCCAATGAAATTGGTGAATTGGCAATTGAATGGCACTTTAAATTTGATTGATGACTACTACGTGCATATCTTGGTGCAGCTGGAATTGGTGGAAGTTGTTTTGTGAGCTGCTGGAATTTGGCCATTCCACAGTAGGACCAATTGTTGATTTGGAGTATTTCATTGATAAAATTGAAACAAGCATTTGATTTACCGTGGGGTCCATGGCTTGTTGAATAGAATTCTTTGATCAATGGAATTGGTGTACAGTGAAATGTGAGTTTGTTTTATCCTAAAACAAAAGCTCAGGCAGTTTACAATTGAAGAAATTTTAATTGGAATAAAACGTGGCAGCAGAATTTAATTGGCTGTAGTGAAGCAATTGGGCCAATCCATATTGGGCCAACAACATTCTGGGTCTCATCAGAAATTTGGTCATTATTTATTTTAATTTTATAATTCATTGTAGTGTCTGGCTTTAGGTGTTTATTTTTTGATTGTTTATTTTCTTTTATTATCTTTATTTTTTGTTTGTTTTAAGTTTTAGATAATCTTTGTGTTTGTTATTTCTAATCTTCTTTGAGTTTGACTCTCCAAAATGAGTTTTTACTGTTTTTATTATTGACCTATTGAAATGAAATATATCTTAGATTTGTTCTTTGTGAAAATTGAGTTAAGTCCTAAGAGAAAACAAAGGACTTTGCAAGGAGTACCCACCTTTGGAGGACAAACAAGTAGAGACTTGGAGAGAAACACTTGTGAGGGAGAAAAAATAATTTTGAAGATTTTTTTTAAAATTTTTTGTGATATTTCAATTTTTGTAATTTGGCCATTATCTTTTCTTTAGGTATCTTGGAAGAGCCTTTGATGTTCTTCCATCTCTTAGAAGTTATCCGTTTTCTTTAACTTGCTTATTAGATAAACACTTTTAGACTGTGAGTGTGTCTTGAAGGTTCATATGTGCTAACAAGCCTCACCATTACGAGTCGTCTAGTTTAATTTTTGCAATTTAAATTCTTAGTTTTTAAGATTTTCTTTTAGTTTCTTTTTTTAGAAAACTCTTTGTTTGTGTTAAAGAAGTTTTCGTTCGAAAGAGATTTGTGAAGTGTATTGGGATAGGTTCTAGCCATAAAAGATTTGGTACTTAAAATTGTCCACTGTGACCCCACCTCTCTTTCTTGGGAATTTACCTTGTGTGCTAAACTCATTTTTCTTCTTTTGAAAAATCTTTTAATACAAAACTTAAGATGTCTAGGCATACTTCTAACCATAGAGTAAGTAACTTAGGATCTTTAGAAAAATGTTTCACACTTTTGGATGCTAAATTTCATAAAAGGAAAGGGGAAAATTTGAAAGAAAGAGATGTTAAACTTCCATTATTGATGATAAACTTTGAATTTTAAGGTAAAAAGAAGAGATAAGAGCTTGCAAAAAAATGAAGAAAATTTATAAATGGAGAAAAAGAATATTACAAGAGAAAAATAATTTAGAGAAAAAGAACATGTTAGAAGAGAAAAACAATTTAGGGAAAAATTACAAGCTTTTAAAGAAGGAAAGATGTAGGAAAGAAGAGACAAAAGAAAAAAAATAAAGGAAAATCCTTTTTCTGGAGTTGAACTTGACATTTACATAAATTCTTCTTCTTTAGAAAAATTATGTGAGGAGTTTTTTTGAAGAAAAACCTCTGTCTAGATTTGAACCCGACATAAATTCGTCTAGAGAAAAACCTTGTGAATAATTATCTGAAATGAAACAAGATCAAAATATTAGGCAACTTCATAAGGTAGAAAAGCAGAAAAATAAAGATTAAAATAAAAGTACTCCTTGGGGTACTCTATATCTATCTTTCAACCGGAAAGGGGTACATTTTCCTTGAAAAAAGGTCTTGTCTTACATTGACCTTGGAAGAAAGGTCTTGTCTTACATTGACCTTGGAAGAAAGGCCCTGCCTTATATTTTTATTTTTGTACATATATTGTTTATTTTACTATTTGTTGCTTTTATAGGATGATATTTGATCTTGGAGGAAAAACATGAATCTAAATGATAATAAGGTTGTTGTCCTGAAAAAACAATGTAGATATGAGGACAAATCCTTCTCAAGAGAAAGTGGATGATGGAATTTGAAAACTTTCCACCCTTGTATAATTTTAAATGTTGAAGCATATCTTTGATTCAAGTGATTAATCATGATTGTTACTATTTTTGTCAAGGATTAAAATATTGAAGAGCTTAGAAATATTTTTCAAAACAAAAGAATTAAATTCAGAAAGTTCATCTATAGCGAAAATAAAGGCTAGAGTGTTTAAAACTTTTAGAATTGTGAGGCTGTCTATAGAGTTTAACATATAAGAGTATTTATCATGTTTAACACTTCTGAGATAGTCTAACACATTTAGTACAGTGAGAAAGTCTTAGACATTTAACATTTAGATCGTCTAACATGTTAATACGTACACCGTCTCATACATTTATCTTAGCACTGCATATATGAAAATAAAATTTGATTTTTTATTATCAGCAAAGAATTCATAAAATTAAAATGGGACACTTCAGGGTGTCCCATCCCCGTATACATCAAATTTGATTCTTGAATACCAGATAGCACATTCGAGGCTCACAAAACCTGCTGAACAATGCATGAACATATCCTAAAAAGCTACTATGAGAAAAAGCGCACTTTCCAACAAAGTGCCATTTAGCTAGACAAATGACCATTATCAAATAGTAAAGCACAATTCTGGTGGCCTCAAAACTGGATGGAAGAGAAAGCAATTCACCATAATCAGTTTCCAAGATACCAAAAGCAGAAAGTATTGATATTCTGACAGCAACACACCAAACCAGAATTTTTTGAAAAAGGTTGATAAAAGCATCCACTCTTCAAAACCACCTCTTCTATACTTCACATTGTACCGATCCTACCTCCACAACAACCTCCAACTGATAAGATATTCTCATTTAGACATGACAAACACATGATTTGTGTTTCAAAATTGCATCAGCTCCTTCCCAGAACACCATAGGGGTTTGAATCAGCACAAAGAATTTTTCATCTGAACTAAAACATGCCCCTAAGACACCCCTAAACCTGCACCCTGTAGTTACTAAACTCGTTCCTGCAAAACTGCTCCTCCAGACACCAAAAATACTAGCTGCTTGAGGCTTGACCTCTACCACTGGTATTTGTAGTTCATACTGAGCTTCACTTTTCCAAAGCATGACAGAAAGTAAAGTTAACAACCACAAAATTGCTCCAATCTTAAAACCTGCAGAGGTACAAAACATGATACAACATCATGTTTTTCTTATCAGATAACAAAGAAATGGGTTTCAAAAGTTCTATTCCACCCACTCCTACTTATCATCCACTTGGTCCAACATTTCTTGCCCAATAACCCATCATTTTAGAATGGCTGCCCACCAAACCAATGCAACAAAAAATATATGGATACTCTGATCCTTGGCTCAAGTTATTAAGTTATTATGTAGCTGAACCCACCCGTGCCTAGTCCCCGAGCCCCGGCAGCCCCCCAATTGGACTTCATATACCTGATACAACCCCCACTTAACCATCCAGCTTTACTCCTTATACCTGTTTTACTTACAATACAGGTTCAAACCAAAAAACTACCTGCATAAGCAGTATATAATATATACTTGTGTGACTATATCTACTTCTCCACCATGTGGCCATCCATCAACCTTACACAAGCTTGTGACGTTAGATTCTAGAGTTTGATGCTCATGACAATACTCTTTCCAGCTTCCTTCCAACTAACCACTGAGCCTTCACAAACTTTGCCATTTGATTTCACATCCAATTCGATATCAGCAGCAAGAGGCTCAGAGAAACATTGCAGCACTCCAGAAAATTGTCCGCCCTCTCTTCCAGATAATGCCTTAATTTGATAGAAACGTTTACTCATCTTACAAGTTTTGTTATTATCATAATTTCATAGACTTACTTATACGCATAAGACTGTTTAATGGGGTGTTTGACCGTTTAAAAGTCACTACCGTCTATTATCTTAACAATCTCCATTTTTTGTATGATGACAAGAATCATGTTTTAATAACATCATAAAAACATAAATAAGCAAGTAAGAGATTTTACACAACAACAAAGCAAATAAACATTCTAAAATGAAAAATTATATGTCAAAATTGAAAAGAGAAATACGAAGTTGTAGACTCAGCCCACATGTAGAATATAGAACATTGAATGAATTATGTCACTCTTTTAGTGGTTTACTGGTCCCTTTTTGTTTTTTTAAAGGAAAATAATGTTATCTACACATATTTAGACTCAAGCTACCTCATCTAAAATATTCTAGTTGGTGTTGCTCTCACTCAGATCTAAATAATGCACTTGGTGTTACCCACTTTTTTGCCCATTCCTTTTCTGAATTCTCAGTTTGACAATTATATATATGTGGTTGTGCTTTCCAGCCAGGTTTATGGGTTGATGTGAAAAGTGACTTGTAGGGCTGAAATAATTGGAGTTAAGTAAATTAATTTATAGAAGTTTTGTGAGATTGTATACATTATTATTAATTTTTAACGTTTATAAGAAACTCTTTTATAAAAAAGATATAATATGATGTTTTAAAAACTAAGGAAAATAAATGTAATACATAAAGAACATTAGTTTGATATTAAAAAGGCCGTGTGAAAATAGAATAAAAAAAAAGGAAAGATTTGTGCAGTATCAGGAAATGTCAAGAATGCCGATGAAAATCTTTAATAATGTACTTTTTACTTTTCAAAAGTTTGATTTTAAATACATATTTTAATTATGTTTAATAGATCTTTTAATAAACAGAAATTTATATATAAGTATGAAACTAACAAATTTGAAATAAATTTACGAGTATATGATTCCAAAATGGTTATCGATCTAACTTGTTCTTTAAAAAAAAAGGTACAACATGAGTCATGATTTATGTGATACTGTAAAAATTTTAATAGAGCATGAGAAGTGGAGTGATAGAAAAAGGAACAGGATCAACAAAGACATTTCTAAATTCTTCTTCAGATTTTTAGAGGCATTCAAAACTACTCGAAGATCTTTTACAGTGGAAGCAAGTTTGGAAGAGTTTTATCTCTAAGAGGAGGAAGAGAGTTGTTAGTTTTAAGGATGTAAAAGTTGAAGGGCATGAAATTAAGTTGACAAGATAGTCATTGTGAATAAAAATGTTTGTTAACATTCTTAAGCACAAGAGGGAGCAACGTTAACACTGTAAAAGAAAAGGATGGCAAAAGCACTAGTAAGAGTTGCTAAAACCTGCATTAGGTTTTCAAGGTAAACAACACACGTATAAAGTGTAGGGATATGGTGTGCGGAAGCGTAATAATTTCAGGCTAATAGATAAATAGCCCCAAAACAAATTCTCTCTATATGGGTTAAACACTTACACCCAAGTGAAGAAATAGAGAGTATAGGAAAAGAGGGAGGAAGCAAGAGTATGTTGCTGTTTGTTGTGTTATACATTGCTTGAAGGAAGTCACTATATATAGTGGTTCTAGGAGACAACAATAATAAAGACAATTAATGGTAATTAACCTCCCTTTGATGACAATTAATTGTAGTAAGAAACCTCCATTTGATT
>Ga0123342_1003801_pt1 | contig 23755 bp, 12 predicted proteins | sample Turbeawhitnodule_FD_89960 | JGI IMG/M metagenome (GOLD analysis project Ga0123342, IMG submission 89960) | Root nodule microbial communities of legume samples collected from Mexico - Turtle bean Mexico white nodule | ecosystem: Host-associated > Plants > Roots > Nodule | place: Mexico: Nepantla... | reverse complement strand
AGACATTCTCGCTTCTCTACATGTTCCTCATCCTGACCCAATTCGTCTTTATTGTGATAGTCAAGCAGCACTTCACATTGCTAAAAACCCGGTCTTCCACGAACGCACCAAACACATTGAAGTCGACTGCCACCTTGTTCGAGATGAAATCATTCACAAGCGCCTTCTTCCATCCTATGTGCCCACACATACACAACTAGCTGACCTTTTCACCAAAGCCGTGCTAAAAAGTTTGGGGCCATCTTGGTCAAGTTGGGCATTCAAGATTTACATGCTCCAACTTGAGGGGTATTACTGGACAAAATCAATTTGTGTATTAACATAATCAATGTGTGCTACAGAGAATAATTGGGATATAATCACTATTAATGGGTCTATAATTAGACTTAATTACAGGGATATAATCACTATTAATGGGTCTATAATTAGACTTAATTACAGGAATATAATCACTATTAATGGGTCTATAATTAGACTTAATTATAGGATGTTATGTTAGGAAAGAATCTGTACGGGTTCTACTGCTATGGTTGTATATATGTATCATTGCTATAGATGAAAGGGTAGATTGAATAAAATATTCTTTCATAAATCTTTAATATACAAACATATAAATAAAAAGAAACAACTAGATTAATAATTCATAAATTATCCAATATTTTTTCAATCAAACATAGACATGCAAAATGCATGTACCAACCACAATAATCCAATTTCATTTCAATATCAATATATAACAATCATACATATTACACTGATCAGTACATCAAGAACATTTAACAAGCGTAGAATGTAACACCCCAAAAATGCATATAACTATTACAATACAAGTTTAACATATTTCTACACAAGCTTAGAGGTTTTCAAAACATTCCTAATACATGATTAGGACTTATAGAAATACAAATATTTACAATATAAAATTCAAAAGAACATCTTAAAGTTGTCTGGGACCTCTAACCTGTATGATCATCTGCTCGTGTACATATAGTACAGTCATTGCAATTCACAACACAACAAAAAAAGCAAGGGTAAGCTAGTGAAAACAAAATTTTATAATATACACAATTGAATCAAAAGAGAAAACCAAATTACATTATCAATTTCAATTATTCAATATTCTTCAAATCCTAATGTAAAACAATCACATAGATCTCACATGAATCTACACATCCAGGATATTTAACAAACAAAATAATATCTAACGCCTTATGGAAGACCCATCTTAAGTAAGTCATACCAGAGACTAACACCTGATCCAAAAATTACTAGCGAATCCAATATAAAGGATCAATGTACGTTCAACACAACACAAATTGTGCATCTCATATGTCACTATGTACATGAACTCCCCCATCAACTTATCCACATCATATCTTAGTCTGTGTGACTTAGATTATCAGTGAAGCTTGGAGATCTCTATTACCACATAAACATCAATACTTAATACACAACAAACCTCAGTCCATGCATTATCCCAAATGTCGGAATTCAATTCCATACCATTTTCATCATACAATATCATTCAAAATGTGATCCACAACATTCAAAAGTATATTTAACATAAAAAAATAACACTTAAATACTAAACCATCAAAATCTAATATTTCTACAAGTTTAAATAATATATTAACAAACAACAGCTCTACAAGAGAAATTGAATATTGGAACCACATTCCCTCCACATCTAGATCTTCTAGCCTAGGATGCTATTCAAAATTAAATTTAGTTTCTCTTACCTTAATTTTTTGCTTTCCTAGAAACTTCTAAAATTTTATCCTCCGAGTCTAGATAAGCTTCAAGATTTAAGGGTCTAATGCAAGTTATCCAAACAAAACAAAAAATCAGTATATAGTAGAATAAGTTGAGAGGATTAATCTTCTCAATTAACCCCACCAAGATTGATGACTAAATCCTAAGGAAAAACATAAAACAAAGGATCTTTAGAGCAAAAATGAACTTACTTTGTTTGAAAATCTGATCGGGTAGAAATGTTCTTTAACTCGCCAGCTAAAACGTGGTTCGATCAGATTCTAAAATATATGAAGATTGGAAGAGGAAATTAAGAGAGAAGGGAGAGAAGAGAATATGGAGAGAGAGAAAAGAAAGAGGCAAAAAAATGTGGTGGGGGCTTCTATGCACTTTTTCCTACGTTGTTACATATAGGTCATACCTGGATCTATACATCAAGGATATTTAACAAGCAAAATATCATTTGATCCATGATGAAAGACCTGTATTAAGTGTGTCCTACTAGAGATAAAGATTTTATCCAATTCAATACTTAGATTTCAAGTGAATCCAATAATCATGATATCAAGGTAAGTTTAATACAACTCAAATTGTGCATCTACATATGTCACAATGTGCTTGAACTCCCTCTGGATTTTCCACCGATTGATATCTTAGTTTATGTGACTTACACTATCAGTGAAGCTAGGCGATCAACATAAGTTTCAATACTCAATACACAATCAAACATAGCTCACACACTATCCCAAATATATGACCTCAATTTTATACAAATTTCACCATTCTCAAGAACCATTTTCATACAATACATATAATATTTAAAAAAATCACAAATCAATTGAATATACAAAATAATATATTTTTTCATTTATAAAAACATTCATACATAATTATCAGTTTCAAAAAGATAAGAAGAGTAGAAAAGATAAGAAGAGTAGAAAATAAAGAATTTTTTACTTTTTTTTATCTTGAGTGATAATAGTCTAGTGTTCCATGACCTAAATTTTGTCTATAGCTAGAGAAGTAACAAAGTCCACTCACTTAATATCAATTGAAATGTACTATTGTTTATGTGTATAATCTCATTATATAAAATGTGTGGTTGATAATTTCTTGAACTAAAAGCAAAGGTCGAATAATTTTAAATTTTATGAATAAATATAGAATATGATTTATAGATGAAGACAAGTCATTGGTAGGTGAAAGCAAGATGAGTGTTGAAGTTTTATAAGTTGAGTTATTCGCAAGTCTTTAATGAGTGTTTCCTGAATCCAGTGCCTGGTTCCCTTGACCCAAATTTGGGGAACTATCCCTTCATCCTGTAATAATTATTCGAAAGAAAAATAAAAAATAATGCTTTAAACTTTATACGCATGGCATTTTAATATAGAGTTTGACCAACATTTCAACTTTTTATCACCAACATTTCTCTAACATTTCTATCATTTATTTTTAATCAATTTTATTTTGCTAACTCATACTTGAAATTTATTATCGATTGACACTTTTATACATAATTCAACTTACAAAATCAGTTTATGAAATAAGCTTTGGAATTATATTTCTATCTTGATCTTATTTTTATTTAATTTGAGATTTTCAACTTTTGTTATAAAATTATTATTTTTGTTCCAATTTTATTTTATGTTAAATTATCCTTTATTTATAAAAAAAAAAGTCTGTGGGTAAGTCTATTTATAACTAACAAAAATTAAACTATACAATGAGGGAACAAATCTCTCTTTTAGTTTCACAGAATAAAATTTTGTTAAACTAGTTTATAAATTAAGAAAAAATTAAAGAAGTTTTCTAAAATTTAGTGTACTGATAACATCAAGAAAAAAAATCAAATATTTTTTTTAAATGGTCATATACGAGTATCAAACTAATAGTAAATTATTAATTTTAAATGAGTTGAATAAAATTACTCAAAAAAATAGACAGTTTTGTTAATATAGAATATGATAAATATTATTAGAACATCAACATTAATAATTTTTGTGTATAATGATAATTACAATCTTAAAACCCATCACATTGTGCAGCAAACTCTTCAATCTCCTGTCATACTATTATTATATAGGTTGATCACGTGGTTCTATATTGAATATCACTATAATAATCGTATTTTAAATATGAAGCCACAAAATTTATATCAATGGTTTATTTTTAAATACACAAAATATTGTATTAATTAAGAAAATTTATGTTTAGATTTTTTATTTTTAATATTCTATGACAATAAGAGTACTTTCTCAATAAAAGATAATTTTGTTTCATATATATATATATATATATATATATATCAAAATTCTAAATAAACTGAAATCTTATGTAAAATATATTCGAAATCTTACCTCATTATTAAATTACTTTATGTAAATAAAATGCAAATTTCAGATTAATAAACAAGTTTATGACATTAAATCGGATTTAAATTTTCCTACAATGATATTAAACTCTAACATAATTTCTTGAAATTATACTAGAGTCATTTATTATGGAAGTTAACCTAATTCCCTCAAATCCAAAAGTTCTTTTTCTTTTATTTTTATATATATAAAAAGTTAGGTGTTTAGTAATCCTTTCAATAAGTACAAATGAATAAAGTTTGAAGCAAATGAGCATTTTCCACTTGCTTTAAATGCACGTCCATATCTTATGGTTACATTTTTTTTGTAATAATGCATTTATTAATTTTTTATTAAACAAAGGTAAATATATATCTTCAAGAATAAAAGATAATAACTACTTATTTTCTCTCATTATATACATTTGAATGTACATAAATGGACAAGATAGTATCAGAATCCTAACATTTAATCTTAATAAAATAGTGTTCTCGATTTACAATAAAAATAAAATATACAGAATTAAAGTCCCAATAAATGCTTAATTAAAACTAATATGACACAATTAAAATCAGTCAAAAAAATATCAGAAGTTTCCTAAAATATATATATTTAAATTAAATTTGCTATAATATTTACAAAGTGTTTAAATACTATTTTTTGAAAATATACATAGAAAAAATGTTACATTCATTACATATATTAATTATTAGAAGAAAATAATAAATAAATTATTAATGTGTATATTATTAAAATTAAAATTAAAATATATTTTATTAACTAAATATTTTCAAGAGTAATATTACAATATTTTTTTCTATAAATTTGTTTATATTTCTTGAAATACCACAAGGGATATTTAACCTTTTGCACAAATTGTAGATTTTGACGGAGAAATATAAAATTGATGTTGGAGTTTTTTTTTTCCAAAGTGAAGTGTTTTCTCAAATGTAATGAATAAGCAATGCTTAAATCAAATTGTATTGTATACTAGATTGTGAATCACACTACAGTGAATTACTCTCTAATACGGTTTATAATTGTATTACTAGTTATCACTTAATGAAGTCCATTGCTAACAACATCGGTATGTACTCTTAAAATATTTTCTTATTTTCATGATTTTTTAATTTTTCTCTATATTTGATTTCTTTAATTATTTTTTTCATAATCATGATAATTAACTTTGCTTTGTTATGATTGTGACCATTGACTTTACTTATTTCTCAAGTACTCATGATCTTTTATTGAGTGAAAAATTCTTAAAAGAAATATTCCTACACAATTATGAGGAATAAATCTTAATCAATAAACAATATTTGTTATTTATTTTTAAAAAATGTCCTAACTACTTCCCTCTTTTTTTTTTTTGTAATCCTTTTTATTGTTACATGTTGGGTATTAATAAATTAATTTTTTTTAACAAATATTATCATCAAATTCTATTAAAGGAAGACAATTGGAAAACATTCTTAAAAGAGAGTGATATGTAAGTTGTGTGAGATAGATAATGAGACGTTAATATATATCTAGATGTGTAAAATTAGGATAAGTTTTAAAATATTTAATTAATTTATACTTTTTAAGTATAAAAAAATAATTAAATAAATAGTTAAGCAAATTTTGCTAAGATTGTTATGTTTATTTACATTTCAAGAAATAGGTTTTTTTTGTTTCCATATAACATATATGAAGGAAATAATTTAAAATAGTACTTTGACTTTGTTCCAACGGAAAATAAGAATTATAATAAATATAAAAATAACGGTGTGAAATATTGTGTTGAAATAACCTTTGGTTATTTAACTTTATACTATCAAATCAATTCATTATTTAACTTTAATTTTTTTAATCTAGTTAAAGTTACATATCCACAAAAAAGTAAATGTAGAGATAAAAAATGGATTTAAAATTTCTTTTATAGGCTTTGAGCGTTCAGATTATAAACTCATCATGGAGGGTTTCATAAAAAATTGTCCATTCCTTATAAATAAGTACTACTTTGTTGGAATTTAATATATTATAAGAATTAATTAAGTTAATCTATATTGTAATTCTCATATCACAATCTTTTAATATCACAATCTTTTTATAGATCTCATTATATCACATATCTTTAAGAGGGTAGCTAATTTATCTTTATATATTTAATAGTTTTACATTAAAAGTTGATGGTAATAACAATTTAAATAGATATTTTCCTCTTAATTCTTTTAGATGCTTCTAAAAATAAAATTGTGAAGAAATTTTGAGTTTCAAAGCTAACAATATAGTGAATGTGATGATCAACGATATCATCTCAAAAAAAATTGAAGTCGAAACATGGATATCGTCTGCTAAAATATTTTAAAGATAAGTCCTCATTTTGTTTAGACCTCTATTGGATGCTTGTTCTGGTACATCCAATAATCTCACATGTTTAAGAGTTGGGATAAAAAACAATTTAAATACACTTTCTTTCCATAATTTTTTGATATGCCTTTTACAGATAAATGATGTTTCAATTATGATAATTAACCATAAAAGTGTTATCTCACTAGACTTGATTTGAAACATTAAGTCACAATTATCGTGATACTTAAATTATTATATTCTTAAGTGTTGCTTATAAGAAGTATTTAATTTAATAATAAAATATAAAATTATTGAAAACTTAAAATCTTATATGATATAGTAAATTAAAAAGATACCTAAAGGCATAAGTTTAATTAGTAACTATTATAAAATGGTGTAGAGAGGCCTCATACATGCATAGACGGCTAAAAAAGTGTTGCACATGAAAGTGTGGGCATGGTTTTAGGGAGAGGTGAATATTGAAAAAATAAGAATGGAAGGACCACGCAGCAATCCACTTTGTAGGAGTTTGATTTGGACAAAATAATAGAGGACACGTGGTGACCAAGTGGTTGAACAGAGTGGAAAGTGATTCAATTATTAGTCAAAGGATTAGACTGCATTATCTTTTATCTTAAAAAACAATAGATTACACGAATCAAGCACAAAGGTTGTTCTTTCTTAGGCCCAATCACCAGCCCAACTACCCTTTCCTTGCTTTCCACACTTATCTTCTCACTCCACACACACTTTTCTACGTGGGACACCCTGCCATTGCATATGTCTCCCAATTTTCTAACTTCTTTTTTTCTTTCAACCATTTTATTTAAATAATAAGTATATGTTTGGCTTCTTATCCACTTCCGTCTTTGTTTCATGTTTACTTTATTATTTCCTAGATTTTGTTTTAACAAAAAAAGTTCTCTTAAAAAAGTTGGATGCTCTCAGTTTTCTTTTTATCTTCTTTTATTTTATTAATGATGTTGATTGATATGTTAGATTTTTCATTTTTCGATCCTTCAACTTACCCTAGTCTCATTGACTTATATATGAGACGGGAGCATGTAAGATCATGGGTGTCCGATGGTTGGTTAATTATGGGTCGTTTTTTAATTTGTGTATCTAACGTTACGAGGAAGCACAAGTCAATGGATCTTAATCAATTAGTTTTAATCACTCAATTAAGACAGAATCATGACTAAAATTGAAGAAGTTACAATTCAATCTATATATACCATATTATGCTCTAAAAAAAGGGTCATCTAATACACAACCGATAAAGTATTTTCAACTTATATTTTATACTATATTTATTATATTTTATATTTTATGTTTTTACTGACTTGAGCATCCAAATATCTTTTACAGGTGAAGCTCCCGATGAATGGATAGTTGCAAAAAATATTTTAATGTCAAGATTAGAATTTGATATAAAGTAAGTAAGGATAATAAATATTATTTAATTTGTACTTTGTCATAATTAGTGTATTTATTTATAGGTTATTATCAGCCAATGACACTGATCTTATATTGAAGTAACCTATTGAATTAATTTCGAAATTTAAATATTATTCTGTATTATAATTACATTAATCATAATATATTAACAAAACAAACACTAATTGAGTTTATAAAATTTGTATCTACACCTATGAAGTCTTCCGTCGGTTACTCTCGATATCGTATGATATAAATTTATGAGAAAAAACTTATAAAAATTCAATACATTATAAATAATCTCTACAAGAGATAACATAATACCTTAAAACAATATATTTATATCACCTTTTTCTTATATATAACTTATCTTACTTTTTTATTTATTAATGTGACATTAAATTCATACTTAAATTGCTAACGATATATATATATATATATATATATATATATATATATATATTCTCTATAAATATTTTACAAATATTTTCTATTTGTTTAGTGAAAAGGCATCTAAGCACACCCATTAAGCACAACTAGGGTTCCTGATGTATCTTCATAAGCAAAAATTGCAGCAATGCTTTTAAAAAGAAGAGAGCTAATGTAGCCACTTCAGTGTTGGAGTCATAATTTAGTATTACCATTTCACGAATCACGATGCATGCCCAGTGCTTAACTTTTTACCATTAAAGCGTTTCACTGTGCTCATTAAGCTGTGTTCTTCATGGGAAATCATTTAAGCAGGGTGCCAGATTTCTTTAGGGCAACCAAAAAGGACCACCCTACGTTTTCTTTTCTGTCATAAAACCAGTATCAATTCTATTTAATTCTCTCTTCATTCACATCTATATTCTAGAATTTTCTTTTACACACTGCCAAACAAAAATATTAACTGATATATTATCCACAATATTTACCTCAAATAACACTATTATTTATTCATCATCGATTTCACAGATAAACCAATTTAATCTCATTTTCAAATTCTTTTAAAACTAAAATTAAAAAAAGTTTTAAAATTAAAAGATTTAATATTTTATAACATTATCACAATTAAAATTTATTTTATAAAAAATTTAAAAAATTGTTAAATATAATTCATATTGAGATTTTGTTAAAAAAATACCAATCTTTTTATAAAAAAATGTAAATCTTATTTAAATTAAATATTTAAGCAAATTTATAATTAAATGTATTTATTAACTTAATTAAATAACATGTGGAATACTGTTGTACATATTTGATAAATTAAATTTACTGTAATATCTTCTCTGCAATCAATAACTAACACTACAAAAAAATCATGAAATAGAAACGTAGAGATCTAGTTGCAATAGTAATTAAATTAGATACCATTTTAGAAACTAAAATGAAATTTGGTTTCTAAATTAGTTTCTATTATTGTTAAATAGTTTCTAAATTGGTATCTAATTAGCAACCAAGGTTTTTGCTACTAAATTTAGAAACTAAATAATTGGTAGTTAAAATAATTAGATACCAATTTAGAAACTATTTAACAATAATAGAAAATAATAGAAACTAATTTAGAAACCAATTTTTTTTTAGTTTCTAAAATGGTCTCTATTTTAGTTACTATTGTAACTAATTATTTTGGTCTCTAAAAATTGGTTTCTATTTTATGATTTTCTTGTAGTGTAATATAAGATATATATTTTTCTTAGTTTAATAAATATTTTAAAATTTGAATAAATATATTTCAATTAATGAAATAAATTTTAAGATATATTTTGATAATAATTATAACTTCAATTTTTTAAAATAAAATTGGTGTCATATAAATAATTTATTAAGTTATTCAATTGTGATTAATTATATTGAATTTAAGTATAGTCTAATGACATTTTGTTAAATTTATTGCATTGACGTAAAATAATAAAGGAGCATGTTAAAAAAGTGAGAAAAATAAGAAAAAAAATTAAAATGAAAATTAAATAGTATATTAATTATATTATTATTATTTTAATATTTAAATAGTTTTATTAATCCATTATATGATATATTAAATCAAATTCTGATGTGATTACTAATAATATTACATGTAACAATTATTTATTTTTAATTTTTTACAGTATTTGAAAAATATGAGTTTTTATGTAATGAAATTTAAAAACAAGTAAAATTAAGTTGCTTATATGTGAGAAAACTATTCAATAATAAATTAAAAATTTAGGTTCTAATTTAAATTAATGATTTAATTTAGTATTATAAATATGCATTTCATTTTTTAATATTATAATTATCTTTCTAATATTGGAATAACTTAAAAGAATGAAATTTTGAAATGAATGTTGAAAACACAAATGTCATTCACTAAGAAGAATTGAAAAATTCAAAATTAATATACGTAACTACAGGTTGTATGTTTACCTCATGGTTAACTTTATTTTGAGAAAAATGAAAATTAATATGTGTAACTACAGGTTGGACCTATCATTTAATAAACAAAATTCAAATAAAACAATGATTAAATTCATAATTATTTTAGTCACAAGTTTATACTATATAATAACAAGTTTGGACAAATAGTTTATACTATACAATAACAAGTTTGGACAAATAGTAGGCAATTTTGTGTTATTGAAGTTATCAAGATGTCATTTACATTTAGAAATATCATGTCCTATCATTTTACATGAAGATAAAAATGGAGGCAACTTCTCAAATTCAATATATGCAATAAAAGCAAAACAAGATCTTTCCACCAAATTTTGACTAGGCAAAGGAGATAGCATATTAATATCAACCAACATTCTAGCAAAAAAAACCCTCTAGATTTATTCATGGTGTAGTCATCAAGAGAAAGAGGAGTACAGATCCCTTTCGCTACAGAGAAAAGTTGCTTTTGATTGCTAATATTCCATAAAAAGACCATGGATCCTGGCTCAACATTGAGCTTTGGCCAGCTTCATGGAAGATGACACAAAGTCTTTTAGTTTCAACATACCCGGATTGAGATTCCAAGACCCCACTACTTGGACTCTTCTTTAAGTCTTCAAGGGAAGAAAAACCCTCTAGATTTATTCATGGTGCAGTCATCAAGAGAAAGAGGAGTACAGATCCCTCTCGCTACAGAGAAAAGTTGCTTTTGTTTGCCAATATTCCATAGAAAGACCATGGATCCTAACCCAACATTGAGCTTTGGCCAGCTTCATGGAAGATGACACAAAGTCTTTTAGTTCAAGCAAAGACTTTCAACATGCCCAGATTGAGATTCCAAGACCCCACTAATAGGACTCTTCTTTAAGTCTTCAAGGGAAGAAAAAACAACATTTTTCCATAGGAATGACTTTCCAAGATCCCAAAGATTTTTAGGAAATATCTAGTTTTTTTATACGTCCATATGAGTAAGAAGTTTGCCATCTTTAGGATAGTACTATTCTTCCATGAAGGTGATTCTTACAATCTTCAAGACCTACGAGATACACATCTTCATCAATCTGAACAGATATCAAATCCCCTTTGATGCAATGAGAAGGTAGTTGTGAAACAGGGATATCACATGCATTATTCAAGGCTTGTGCAAAAGTCTTTTTTTGTGCCCAAGTCACATAAGATGTCTTGGCTTGTAGAGAGCAACCTTAATCCTTGAGACACCTCAAGGAATACGAAAATTCCATCCCCATTTTATAACACTAGGAAGAAAAACAACCTTAACCGCTTAAAAAAGAAACACTACCATAGAAGAATAAAATCTTAATCGCCAATTAAATACTCACAAAACCTTAACTATTGTACATTCTTTCTAAAATTCTAGAAGAGCAAAATATGATATAAACAAGTTTATAATTTTAACATGTTTTATGCAAACAAAATTTTCTAACATTGGACAAATTTAAATATATATATATATATATATTTATTTTGGATGTGACACTTGTAGAATTTATGTAATACGAATGTAATTTTAACTAAATGTTATGCTATTAGTAATTTTATATGTAAATTAATTTTATTTAAGCCAACAGTTGAATTATACATCATCATAATTATTTGTATCAAATTTTATTAAAATTGAAAAAATAATAACGTATAATGATTCAAATTTTAATATATTAAAAAATATATTATATTAATTTAGTATATATAAATAATATATATAAATAATATATATATATATATAATGTGTTATTCATATATGATAAATTAACATAATATAAATGAATGATTATTAAATATATAAACAATTAAGTAATCGGAATATCTTAGTATCATAAGAAAAGATAATCTTTCAGCAGAATTGTAATAGTTTAGTATCATGTGAGAACTTAATTATTATAATAATATATTTTATTACCTTACTTTTATTAACTTGATAGCATTACTTATAAAAGAACCTGTTTCAACGAAGTCAACAACTCTTTAATAGAATTCTAAGATTCTACTCTATCAACAGTTTCGCATAAAACGATTAAAACAATAAAAGCGCGAATTTCATGACATCACCTTAATGATTATATATAACATTTCACATAATTTAAATTTGTGTGGACGTACCATTTCATATTTTAATATCATATTATATCTTATATCATATGTAACGCTCTAAAAATCATCTAGCTATTATAATACACATTCTACATACTTCTATACAAGTTTAGAGATTTTTAAAACACTTCTAATACATGATTAAAACTTATAGAAATATAAATATTTACAAATTCATAACTCAAAATATATCTTTAAAGCCTTTAAGGTTCTCCTGTACTTTTATGGTCATTTGCTCGTATACGTAATATAGTCATCGCAGTTCGAACACGACAAGAAAAGTAAGAGTAAGCTAATGTAAAGAAATTTCATAACATAATTTATGCAAAAAGAACCAAATAGACTAATAATTTATAAACATTTCTTTAAATGTTTTCATATAAAATTTCAATACTAATTTCATCATTCATATAGACCACATATGAATCTATTTTCAATCACAATCATTGGATTTCATTTCAATCCATAACATTTTGATTTCATTTCAATCACACTGATTACACATGGATCGATCGTCTTCCGGAAGACTCATTAAGTATGCCCCTACCAGATACTAACACCTGATCCAAAGATTACCAGGAATCCAAGAGAAAGAATCAGGGTAAGTTCAAAAATCTAATACCGAGTGTTTACAGCGTGACCCAGTGTGTATGAACTCCCTCTCAACTTCTCACCACCTAATATCTTAGTCCATATGACATAAATCATCAGTGAAACTAGAGGATATCCGTTAAACATAAGTTTTTCATACTTAATGTTATCAAACAACAACTCACACATTACCCAAATGTATGAGATCAATTTCATACCATTTTCATCATTCATATATAATACATATCATTCAATCACATAACATTTAAAAAATCATACCATTCAAGAACTTTTTCAACATCAAAAACAATATTTAACTTTCAAACTATCAAAATATAATATGTTTACAAGTTTAAATAATATATAAACAAACAACACAATATATAACCACACAACATCAAAATCCCTGTAAAAGAAATTGAATATTGGGACCACGTCCCCTCCATATCGAGATCTTCTAGCCCAGGATATGATTATCTTATCTTCTCTTTTATTTTTCAAGTGGAATCGCATCATACGAGATTTTGCCACATTTTGACTATATCGGTGTTTTTTACCACGAAGTTACTTTACTTAAGAACTAATATAAAATATAATAGAGATGAACAAAAGAGTAGAAGGAAGACAAATGAAATGATATGAGAATGAATATCTCTAATATTATTCTGTTGAGATCAAAACAAATAGTCTAAATATATACAAGCAGTACACTTTATTTTCTCTAACAACGTGACAATCTATTTCTATATGTTTTGTACGCTCGTGAAACACTGGATTTGTTGCAATGTATCTTGTTGAGTCATTGTCACAGTATAAAAGAGATGGTTGCTCAAAAGGAAATTTGAAATCTTGAAGAAGATAAGTTAACCATTGAATTTCACATGTAACAGTGGTCATTGCCCTGTATTCAGTTTCACAAGAACTCTTTCATATTGTTTCTTGCTTCTTTGACTTCTAGGATATGAGAGAATTCCCAAGATACACACTAAAACCATATGTTTTTTTTTTTCTTTTTGTTTGCTTGGCTTATTTTTTCCTGGTGCATATCAATGAATGCTTCGATGCCTTTTTCCTCCATTTTAAACAGACGATCTAGGTCAACCCCCTAACTTTCAAGTATTTTGCAATATTTCTACTAAAAGGTTCTTGTCAAATTGCCTAAGAGATTTTCATGTGACCTACCTCAAAGATCCACGACTTTGTTGTAGTCTAACTTGAACAAAGGCATCTCACATCAGCCTCTCCACAAGCATATCTCTAATAACACTCAAGTTGAGAGAAACACTTTTCTCAACTGGCCCCACTAATATTGATGACTAAATCATACAGAAGAATGGAGAATAAGGAAACTTTAGAGTAAAAATGAACTTACTCTGTTTAAAAATCTGATAGGATAAAAATGTAGTTCCAACATGACGTGACCATATTTTGAAATAAATGAGATAAGAGAAAGAAATTGAAAAGAAAAGGGAGAGAGAGAAAGGAAAAAAAAGAAGAAAAGCTATAGGTGGGAGTGCTTGGAGTTCTGTTTTTTATTTTACGCTCTTACATTATACATTAAGGGATATAATAAATCTTTTAAATAATTTTAAAATTGTATAAAATTATATATATATATATATATATATATATATATATTTTGTATAAAATATTGTCCCTTTATTTCGCTGTAGTTAAAAATCATTTATATAAAAATATTTAAAGAAAAATGAGAAACAATAATATAAATTGTTGTTTTTGTTTAATTTTTTTTCCTTGCTGTTATTCAAAAATGTTAATGTGACATTTGATGTGAAGAGTACGAAAAAACATACTTCAACGCTAAATAATTTGCTTTTTGATATTTCATGTCAACACTACTTTAAGATTGTGCAACCTTTTCCAATCAGTGGAAATTGGATCAAATTCAAGTCGAGTTCACTACTTTTTTTTTTAAATAACTATATTTATATTTTTTAATATTGTGTTATAAAAAGACTTCAAACATTTCTAATATACTATAAATTATTTGTAATAAAATTTATTTACAAATAAAAATATTTTTTATATAAATAAGTTATTTTAAATTAAAAAATATATAAATAATTTTATTAAACAATTAAATAATACTTTTATTTATAAATAAATATTCTTTTTATGTAAATCCTAAATCTTAAACTCTAAATAAACTATTGTCAAATAATACTTTAAGCTGTCTAACTTTAAAAATATTACTTTAAGATAGTGCCTACTAAGTATTACTTTAAGATAGTGCCTACGAAACAGATAAAATACTGTTATTAAGTAATTATTGTTTTTTCTTTAAAAGAAACATTTTCAATTAATATTTATAATAATATATAATATTATATAATAAGATTCTCTAGTTAGTTTATATATTTTAAATAATATATATGTATATTTTAAATATAATTAATTTTTTCATAGATAAGATGTATAATTGTTACTTTTTTATTATCGCTTTGTTCAATTTTTATTTTTAATATGTTATATATTATAATTGTTAATTTCCTATAATTTTTTCTTTCAATTTTTATTTTTTAATATTCCATACATCGAATAAACAGAAAGATCAATTAAAATAAATTTAAAAATCGTCTTTGATAAATTGTTAATTATAATATTTAATAATAAATTGAATGATTATTTTTTCGTAAGGATAATATAGAAAAAAGTGAGTTAATTTCTTATAGAAGATCCACCAATTGATACTTTTAAATTTTAAAATGTTAAAATTGTATGATCGAAGTATAAAAGCATTGAACTTTTTTATTGATTTGTTTGCTGACTGTGCAAACTTTTTGTTCATTAGTTTGTTGAAATGTCCAAAGACCATCAACACAAATTTCAATGGAAAAACAGTGACAGTGTGGACTAAATTGAAAACTTAGAAGATAAGACGTGCAATAAACAGTAAAAATACTGTTTAAGATATGCTTCGTCGATATTAGACATTAATGTTGGACAATTTTAAAATATTAGCAAAATAACAAAACTTTGAAAACTCTCCCGCAATAAAACCAGTATCCATCAAATCCTTAACATTTTGATTTTAAAAAAATCAAATCCTTAAAACAGAAAACTTTAAATAAATGTCGGAAATTTTTTTCACCATTTCAAGGTAATGATGCGTAATGTTGAAAAAGTATAATTGTACTGGTATGAGAAACGAAATCGAGCTGAAAAAGTATAATTGTACTGGTATGAGAAACGAAATCGAGCTGAGCTCATCGTTTGATCGATTGAGACACTTAACTATTAACGTTCAAATTAAGGTCAGTGAAATTAAACTATTATTAAAAATTAGGTAATGCAATCATAAATGTAATTTATTCTATTAAGTTTATTAAAATAATATAAATAGTGCACATTTCAAGAAAAAAGGAACATCATTATTACTATACACACCCGAGTGCGCCGAATACCTTCTTTATTGACTTGAGCGTCGGATGCCTTCTGTAGATACCTTCTCCATTTGACATTCATCCGAAATCGAGAGAGTCAAAGGAATAACACAAAGACCATAAGGATCACAACAAAGCCTTAACAACCTACTCGAAAGAAAGAGGAAAACGAAGTTTTCAATAGTTCTCTAGGTCAACCTCCCTAGGAACATCTCCTAACAAGAACAATAACAAATTGGAGTTAATAGTAATAAAGAGTAAACTTAAAATTTAATTAAAATTTCATTTATAAGATAAAAATTATATTGTTTTTATATATTATTAAATGTTGTTTTAATAACGTTAAATAAATAGTGGAGAAAGATGCATGGAAAGCACCATGATTGTTATCCACACCAAAGTTGTTTTAGCGAGAATGAAGAGGTGGTGGATCGACAACCTGGACCCTCTCCATTCTTTCTTCCAACCTCTTCTTCATCTTTGACCTTTGACTACCTACTGTTACCAAACCCTTCTAACCTAATCCTTTTCTCTATTTTCCATATCCCCCCTCTGCTTTCATTTATTATTCTATTATCATTCAATCACGGGTATCATGCAATTAAATTATTTATTTAATTGTTGCCTTAAAAGTTATTCGAGAAAAAAAAAATCTGAAATTATTGATGGGGAAAGTGCTTGGCAATAACTAGAACAGTGTTTTTGAAATTTCAATTTGTGTCCTGGTATAGAAGTAAGTGTTGTGGGTGTAGGGTAGCGAATCTAGGTATTATTATGTTGTGTTGGGGGAATGATACCCTATTAGCTATTGAGTTTGTAGATTTAAGAGGAGGATGTGTTGATTGATTTGAAAGTAGGTGTAGGAAAGGTGAAAAAGAGGGAAGAGGAGGGGGCAATGTGCAATGAATAATGAATGGGTGATGGTCACAGGAGTAAGATTTTAGGCAGAAGATGTGGGACCCAAGAGGAGGAGGAGGAGGAGAGAAGAGGCATATTTGGTTTGACCAATATTTTGGCATTGGGGGAGGGTTAGATTCCAAGTTAGATAGATAGATGGCAGCACACGTGTGGGGGAAGGAGGAGTCAGATAAGGGGCAGGGGATGGCAGAACCAGTCCCTCTCTGTGCCTGTTGGGTATGTTCCTCTGTTTCATCTCATATAAGAGAAAGCAAAGCGTGACATACCTAAAGAGAATTTGCAGACCCTTCAGATTTAGCACAATTATTTTCTCAAATATTTTTTTTATCATTATTATCATTACAGATTTATCGTACCACTCACACACACTCTTCCACTCTTCCCACTACTACTACTACAAACAATGCCTGGAAGTTTAGAACCCTTGGATTTGGGGGTTCACATACCCTACCACTTCAGATGCCCCATCTCGCTGGAACTCATGAGAGACCCAGTCACCGTCTGCACCGGTCAAACCTACGACCGACCCAGCATCGACTCCTGGGTTAGCGCCGGTAACATTACCTGCCCCGTCACACGTGCCACTCTCACCGACTTCACCCTTATCCCCAACCACACGCTCCGACGCCTTATCCAGGACTGGTGCGTGGCAAACCGCGCTTTCGGGGTCGAGCGAATCCCCACTCCCAAACAGCCCGCGGACCCGGCCTTGGTTCGCTCCCTTCTCAACCAAACATCCTCCGATTCCGCTCCAACTCACCTTCGCCTCTCCTCTCTCCGACGACTCAGACAACTCGCTCGCGACTCCGACAAGAATCGCTCTCTCATTTCCTCTCACAACGTCCGCCAGATCCTTCTCCCTATCGTTTTCCACGGTGCCAGCGAGTTGAACCACGAGGCGCTCGCGCTACTCGTGTTGTTCCCGCTCGGCGAGTCCGAGTGCGCCGCGCTCGCTTCCGATTCCGAGAAGGTTAATTATCTCTCGCGGTTGCTCTCGCACAACTCGCTCGACGTCCGAGTCAACTCGGCCGCGTTGATTGAGATCGTCGTCGCCGGCACGCACTCGCCGGAGCTTCGCGCGTGCGTGAGCGAGGTTGATGAAATCTACGACGGTGTCGTGGACCTGCTCCGCAGCCCGATCTCGTACCCGCGCGCGCTCAAGATCGGGATCAAGGCCTTGTTCGCGCTTTGCTTGGTGAAGCAGACGCGGCACAAGGCGGTGGCCGCCGGCGCGCCGGCGGTGCTCGTCGACAGGCTCGCGGACTTCGAGAAATGCGACGCGGAGAGGGCGCTTGCCACGGTGGAGCTCCTTTGCAGGATTCCCGCGGGATGCGAGGCGTTCGCTGGCCACGCACTGACGGTGCCGATGCTGGTGAAGATAATCCTGAAGATATCGCATCGCGCGACGGAGTACGCGGCCGGAGCGTTGCTGTCGCTGTGCTCCGAATCGGAGCGGTGCCAGCGAGAGGCGGTGACGGCGGGGGTGTTGACTCAGCTTCTGCTTCTGGTGCAGAGCGATTGCACGGAGAGAGCCAAGAGGAAGGCCCAGATGTTGCTGAAGCTTCTTCGGGATTCGTGGCCGCAAGATTGCATCGGAAATTCTGACGATTTTGCATGCAGCCAGGTTGTTGTGGTTCCCTTTTGACCATTTTTAACTTTTGCTCTTGTAATAATCTCCATAATTTTAGTGAAAAAAAAAATGAAAACTAGATTTGAAGATAAGAAAAATGGACAAAGTTTGTGAATTGGAAGCTTAATTAATTAGTCTTTTTTGTCTAGATTGGTAAATAAATAGAATTGTAATTCTGTATTTAATTATATTCCTTCTCTTTGTTTTGTATGTAAGGATTATTGTGAAGAGCGAAAGCAAAATGTCTGCTTCGTCAGAGTTTGTAATTTTTTAAAATGAAAATATCAAAATAGAGCTAACTTTCTGCTTTGTTTCTTTTTCTCTGCCATTGTTTGTTTCAACTTTCTGGTGATATAGTTTATGTTTGGGGAATTTAATTATGATCGAATTGGTTGGTCATTAGAATTGGTGAATATGGTTTGCATGTGGGAACCTTGTGGGTTATTGGGGAAAGGAAACATTCACTGGCATTGGGTGAAGTACACGTTTGTGGTAGCTCCATAGACAGAAGTGTTTTTGACTTCCGAGGAACATCATTTTGAATAATCATTATGTTGGGGAACCTAAGAAGAAAAATGTAGGTTTTTTCTTCTTCTTTTTTGATGAAGCTTTTTCTAATCCTTTTTTTGTGTACCCAATAAGATTTTAATTTATTTTGTGGTCTGAAGCATTTGATTGGTGGATGGATGAGGGTTGAATTGGAATATTTTATCATTGAAAGAAGATGAAAAGTAGAGTTTGAGGAAGAAGAAGAAAAGAGAGGGGGCACATGTGAGGGAACATGGTGGGGTGTGGAGGGTCCTACAAGAAGGAGTGGGAAAATGGTTTATGTGGCTTAGAAATAGAGGGAGGAAGGTCACATGTTGGTGGGAATCAAACCATCGTATCACATGGCTCCTTGCTTATTTGTTATTCTCTTCAATCCTTTTTCAATTTTTGTGATGGCTACTACTACCCCTACTGCTGCTCGCACGTCACATGCCCACCCCAACTTTTTTTCTGTCCCACACTAGTAGGATATGCTTTGCTTCGATAGAGGAATGAATTTCTATTTTAAAGAGAATGAGGATTTTGTATTAAGGAAAATAGTGAAAAGTGAAAGAAAGTGAATAAATCTTGTTTTTGAGTGATATGATAGATATGGTTTTAAAAAAAATTAATTAATAAAATTGTAATATTATAATATTCTTTTTGTGGTTAAAATTAATTTTAAATAAAATATAATTATTTATTTATTGATAGAACTTGTGTGTGTTTAAAACTTATTTCAATGATACTATGTAAATTTAGTTTTAAAAGATATGAATCATCTCATATTGTTAATACATGCAAAATTATTGATAAAATTAAACAAAATAAAAATAATTGCAGAAAATTTAACTGAAATTATAAATTTTGTAAAATTTAATAAAATAAATAAATAAAATAGTATAAAAATTCAGAACCTAATTAATAAAAATTTAAAATTATACAATACAATATGATGAGAAGATAGTTAAAATACAATAATTAGGCGAAAAAAAACATCAACAATCATTATGATAACTATTATTCAAAAGAATTTTGAAAATTATCAAATTTGTCAATTCTTTGATGAACCCTCTCAAAACATTTGTTAACATTAATGTTTAAAGTATTTAATTCTTGTTGCAACTCATGAACACCATCCTAAATTTGTGAAAACATTTGAGCATCACGTGAGCTGGGGTTTGAGTTGCAATTCCTTCAACATTATTGTCGGGTATTGATGGATCTTGTTCATGCAATAATTGAGCAGAATTGTTGGCCCACAGAATCAATATGTTCACGAACACGTAATGCAATAATTCATCATTAATATTCATATTATCTACGACATTTCAACTATGCATCTTCGATTTGATCATTGAACTAAATGCAATATCACGATCGTAGTTGAGCTCCTCAAGGATGTTTAAAGATGACAATTTTTAAGCTTGGTACTTCAAATAGCCAAAGTCAACCAATCTGAATTTGTGATTTTAATCTTCTTATTAACCTCAATTTAAAGGTTATCGAAGTTTGTGATTTTTAGATTGGAATAAAACACTTTCATCAAATTGTCAAAGTAAAAATCTTTCAACATGACAAATTGTTCCAAATCTTGAAATTGTAAAGGATTGTAAAGTAACGCTTGATTGTGCAAAGAATAAGAAATTCATAATTTTAGGTGTCAGAACTATCCTGATGTAAAATCTCTTCGCCTTATTAATTATTTGATCATGCTAGTTGAAGAAATGTGTTTGATGTAAGACATCCTTAATATCTGGAAGCTTTCTAGCAGGAACTCCATCAACATTATCAAGAATTTTTTAGAATTTTCCTGATGTTTCTCCGTCTTTTAGTTGATGAAGATGAAGTCATTGCTACAAAAAATTAAAACATATGAAAACACCAGTTAATGCACATTTCATAATATTACATAACAATATTTTAAACACATAGTTAGTAAGAATATAAACAATAATTTTAATTACATAAAATAAAATAGATCACATTCATGTTAAAGTACGTGTGACATGATGGTATCATAATATTATATAGCCAAAAAGTAAAAAAAAAAACATAACATTTTAAAAGCATGGTACAAATGAGAATTTCAACCACTACTAGTCACAATATTGAGTAACTTGTTAAAACGAAATTGTGGAGGCATGCCTAGAAGACGCTTTGCATGGGATGAGTTAATGCACAAGAATTTGTAGCACTATTCCATAATTTGGTCATCTTGTATATCATGTATGTTCAACTAACATGTCTCGAATGTCAATTTTAAAGTACTGGAAAGCTAAGTTACGATGCATCAAACTAACCTATTCACTAAGAAGTTCATGTCATTATTCAATTTCCAGGACTTGTCGTTCAAAGTATCGCACTTCTTGTTTAAACGCCATAACAACTTGTTTAGATGCCATGACCTATCTTTTAACAATGAAGACATTTTTTTTGTCAAGGCATTTCCTATTCCAATTGTATCAACAAATACATTTAGCTTAGTTGTAAGCTTGTCAAATTGAGTGTCCATGGCATCAATCATCAAGCTTTTCTTTTTGGACCTCACGATGATAACGTACCACCAAATGACACAATTGAGTCAAACCTGGGCTATTATGAATCCATTTGTGGTGGTGATGGAGGATCTTGATAAGGTGCATCATCAAATACAGGTTTCCAAGATGTATTTTATGTTGTCATTAATGTCCACAATGAAGTTTTTCTTGTGAATATGGTGTCAAACCTGCCTTAGTCCATGACATATGGCACGGTCAACTCCCCACAGTTCCTCCATCAAGTCGTAGTGCTTGATTGGATTAAACTCCCATTTAGTGAGAAAGGGGATTTCCTAAAATTAAACACGTTGAAGTACACCAGGATTTCCCTAATTATGGATGATGAAAGTATTTACTAGAGGTGTATACGTTACCTCGATCAATTCATGTAAAACTTCATCTTCAAACTTAATTTTTTTTATTGATTCATTTCATGCAAATCTACTAAATAGATCACGAATCTTGTGCCATCTGTCTTTAAGGCTCTTATATATTACATTATTTTTTTTATATCCCTACCAAACCATACTTATGCATAAACAATGTTACTATAGGCTTGGTTCGTCCAATTTTCATCGACCTTGTTTTCTAATCATGCCTTGTCCACCATTGTTGACAGAATTCGTAGGTTCTTCTTCATGGTCCATTTTGTCAACTCATAAAAACCTATGGATGACTCCAATACAACACTTTTTCATCGATTCATATTTTACCTATTGCAAAGCTTGTAGCAATACTCAATCCATGTTTGTTGTGTTTAGCTTCTCATCTTGATAATTACTGTAAGATCTTATCATGAGTTGCTAAATTTGTCTTCTTAAGATTGGATGGTAATGTGATATTGTTAGAGTTATTGTTGTTTATAGATGCATGTTTCTCTTTTATATTCAAATTTCTTTTATCTAGCATTGTGCTTAATGGTTAGGAACAACAATTGATTGTCCATATGACATGGATGAGACCAGAAGGTGATTTCATGTTTCTGAACTCTATTCAGCCAACCATAAGATTCAATGGTTGCATAGTGCGGAGCTAAGACTATGGTGAACTGTTGTAACATCCCTATATTTTCTCATATCTAATAACCATAATCTGTATGAAATATTAAAATAAATATATAAACATAATACAAATATATCTACAATTTCATTATTATAATGTTTCAAATTATCTCTCTCTTAATAAGACTTGAAACACTTACATAAAATAAAATAAAAAAGAAAATTTAAAAAGAAAAAAAAAACATTTTTCCATCATCCATCTTCTCACCGATGAACTTGATCACCTGTAACATCATCTGCTCCCGTGTAAAATACACGATCATCACATATCAAAGAAAAACAACCACAAAAGAAAACAAAGGGTAAGCTAGGTATTTTTAAAACTTATAACATAATATAACTTTAAACATCCACATAAATCCATCCTTTCTCATGCATTCCACATAACCATCAAGTGTCTATCAACAATTTCAATATTCATCTTTCTCATGTCAGACTTCTACTGACTCATAACACATAGACACTTGACTCATACTTCCGGAAGACTCGTGCGTTGACTTAGACTCAGAGATCTGCACCTGTCATACTACATCACTGTGAAATCCACACAGCTATGCGCATAATTAATCTCAATATCATTTCTCTCCTAGTATGACAGGGTTAACTCATATAACAGGTCAAGTTAGTTATCTTTCAAACAACTTACCCATTCATATGAACCTCCTTCGACTCTCACCACCTGAATAACTTCATCTATATGATT
>Ga0123342_1003800_pt1 | contig 23776 bp, 11 predicted proteins | sample Turbeawhitnodule_FD_89960 | JGI IMG/M metagenome (GOLD analysis project Ga0123342, IMG submission 89960) | Root nodule microbial communities of legume samples collected from Mexico - Turtle bean Mexico white nodule | ecosystem: Host-associated > Plants > Roots > Nodule | place: Mexico: Nepantla... | reverse complement strand
TTTAGATATGCAGGGAAAGTTGAAAGGAAAAAAGATAGATCAAGTTGTACATTGTGAATTGTTGTCTAATCTAATTATTAGACATAATTTGCCTTATAAATTTGTTGAGTATCCCGAACTTAGAACTTGGATAAAATACTTGTGTCCTAATGCAATTATGATTTCTAGAAACACTGTTAAGGCTGATATTGGGAGAATGTATATCAAAGAAAAGATAGTGCTTAAGGAATTGCTTGTTTCTATTCCTAGTAGGATATGCTTAATACGGAGGGTTTCATATCATTTACTGTCCATTTTGTTGACCTAAATTGGAAGTTAAATAGCAAGCTACTCAACTTTTGTCATATGCCTCCCCCACATACAGGTTTTGAGTTGTCTAAGAAAAATTATGAATTTTTACAAGATTGGGGATTAGAGAAAAAAAATATTTTCTATCACTTTGGATAATGCTTTTGCTACTAATGTTCTCTAAAATACTTTAAGAAGCCAACTTCTTTTACAAGATGGTTTGATATGTGGTGGTGAATTCTTTCATGTTCGTTGTTGTGCAGATATATTAAATTTAATTGTTCAAGAAGAATTAAAGGTGCTTGCTGAGGCTTTGAACCAAATTAGAAATAACATCAAATATGTGAGGGGTTTAGAGAGTAGAATGGTGAAATTCAAACAATGCCTTGAAAAGTTTAGTGATATTGATGCATCATGTGGGTTGTGTCTTGATGTTCCTACAAGGTGGAACTCTACCTACTTGATGCTTAAAAGTGCTCTTAAATATCAATGTGTTTTTGGAAGCTTGCACTTGATTGACAAATCTTATAAATATTTCCCTTTAGAGGAAGATTGGGAGAGAGCTAAAAAAATTTGTAAGTTCTTGTTACCATTTTATGATATCACTATCTTGATTTCTGCTACAAGTTATCCAACTTTCAACTTGTATTTTTTACAAGTTTGGAAAATTCAAAGCTTGTTGGTGGAAAATGTGAAAGATGAAGATACACTAATTAAGAATATGGCTGAATTGATGATAGTCAAATTTGAAAAATACTGGGATGAATATAATGTTGTACTTGCATTTGGTGCAATTTTAGACCCAAGGATGAAGTTAGAAACATTGAGTTTTTGCTTTGAAAAGATTGATTCACTGACTTGGAAGCTGAAATTGGAAATATCAAGTAAAAATTATACAAACTTTTTGCCAAATATTCCAGCAAAGGTTTGAGAACAACAACATCAAATACTCTAAAGCGTAAGCAAGGACAATCTTCATCCTCATCTACTTCTAAACTAAGTCTTTTTTTATGTAAGTTGCTTACTTGAATGTACTTGAGTTCATTTCTTAGTTTTTGTTGTACTTGCCCCATGTTACTAACTTATTACATCTATAATAGGAACTAAAAATGTACAAGCTTCAAGTAGCTAATCAAAGTTGAAGAACACAACTTGACACTTATTTGAATGACCCAACTTTGGATTTTGATTTTTTGGAGCATATGGATGTGTTAGAGTGGTGGAAAAGAAATAGTCAACGTTTTTCGGATCTTGCTTTAATGGTTAGAGATTTGTTGAGTATTTTTATAACCGCAGTTGCATCATAATCTGCATTTAGCATTGATTCTCGAATTCTTAACAAGTATAGGAATTCTCTTTTGCCTGAAAATGTGGAAGCAATCATTTGTATTTGTAGTTGGAAGCATGGATTTCTTGAGGGTAAATTCATTCTTTCATTGTCATTGTTCAAATATATGGAGATGATGGAAAAAATTATAATTATCAAAAAGTGGAATATGAAAGTTCTTTTAAGGTTGCATCTAATGTTCTTGAAGTGGAAGAAGATGATATAATAGCAACTGCATAACAAGGGTTTGATGTGGTAACTGTTTTTTATTGTTAATTGAAGTCAGTTGCTTATTCAGTGTTGTTTTTGAGTTCATCAAAACTCTTCTAACTATTGATGATGTGTACTATGAATGATTTTTGGCCATCTTGTCTAGTCAATTTCAGAATTTGTGAGGTGTATTTGTTTGTCATACTTTCTTATACACATATGCTTGATTAATTCATAATTTCAAATTGCATCAATTCATAATTTCAAATTGCATTTATATATAATAGTTCATTTGTAAAAGTTATGCGGACCGACCAGCAAGCCAACCCGCATGCCAGGTGGATCAACTTAGTCCGCATTTTGCAGACCTATACGGGACGAGTCAACCCACTTTACCACTACTTTAAAAGGATAAAGATTATAAATTATATATTATAATATAATAAAATTTAAATACACTTGAAAAAAACATATATACTTTTTACTAGTATAAATAAACGTTTTTGCTTGTTTCAAATTTTAATTTATTTTTACTTTTTCTAATTTTTTAGTTAAATAAATATTTTCATATTTACAATTAAATTATTTTAATAAATATAAATATTTACATATTTATAGTTAAATAATAATTAAAGTTAATTTCTCGTACAATAAAGATTCACTTAGAAGTATGTAAAAAAATTGTGAGTCCCATAATATACTTAAAACTACTCAACCATAAATACAACAAAATATTAAAAAAAAACTATCAGAAAATTATATTTTATGCACACTTCTCAATGCATTTTTTATTATCAATTAAAATTAGTCAAAAATCATAAATTTTTATGGACTCACTCTCATTTAATAATAAATGAATAATAAAGTGTGTTGCTTAGACTTCTTAAATGTAAAATCAAACAAACTTTTAAATAATTTTTCCATTAAAATTTTGAAAAGAGTTATTAAAATTCTTGAAAATTAGTAAAAACACAAATACTCCCGCCTATTTATATTCATATATTTTTCATTAAAATATATAATTTTAAATTTTATACTTTTTACAAGTAATTGATAAAAAATATTACAGTTAAATATATATATATATATAATTTAATAAAAATAATATTAAAATATTATATATTATTTTTAAAAACTATTTAATTATTTTGAAATAAAGAAAAATTATTCAATTATTTATTCAATAAAAAAAAGGTCTTACTCTGACTTCTTAAATGTAACACCAAACAAACTTTAAAATAATTTCACCATTAAAACTTAAGAAAGAAGTTATTAAAACTTTTTGAAAATTAGCAAAAAAAAATGCATTTATGCACATTAAGTTAAAATATATAATTTTATAAAAATAATATCATAAAATATAATCGTTATTTTTAAAATAAAAAATTATACTAAAAATGGTTTATTTTTTTTATATAATATATATATGTAACTTTATAAAAATAATATAAAAAATTTATATAAGAAATAATAATTATATAATAGTAAGTATAGACATGAACTTCCATTGAATAGAAATCCTGAGTAAGTACCCGTTAGAGATTTAAAAAAAAAATAAAAATAAAACGTCATTTCTGTGATGTGACAAGTGTGACATTTTTCTTAGTGGAACCATAGTATTTTGGAGACAACTCATAGGGTTTGAAACTTCTCAGCCTCTTCATGTTTATTTGAAACAGATAAAGTAGAACCAAAACACTCTCCAACGTTCCCATTTCTCTCTCTCAACTTTTCAAATTTTCCTTTCATTTCCGATCGTTACAATAGTTCAATTTGCAGATTGATTCTTCTTTGTTAAACTTTGTTCTCCGATCTGCTAATGCGATTCGCTTCGTTCTTCTCTGTATCGTTAAGGTAACTTCCCTTCCCTTCGATTCATTTGGTATTTTCTTTCTTAACTTCGATTCGAATCGGTAATTTTTCGCTTAAATGGTCTTTAGATCCTTGTAAAGAGAATTAGAGTAATTCTAATTTTATTACTTGGAATATTTTTTAACTTTTAAATATGAAAGTTAGAAAAACTTTGAAAAAAAAAACCGAGAATCTACTGTTAAAAGGTGTGGATTTGTAGAAGCTTTTGTGTTTGCTTTGCATGATTGGTTTCCTCTAGTATAATTTTTTGGTTTATTTTTTTGTTGTTGTCGGTAATGTTCTAATTTTCTTTTCTCATTTAGTTCTGTGCAGGAGGAGTTTGTGCCTGTGGCTCCTTGGAACGGATTATAATGATTTGGAGAACCAAGTTTGAAAAGAGTAGCAATCCACTTAGAATATGGACGGTGAACCGAGCATGCCTGCTCCATCTTATGGACAAGTTGACGGGGCTCAGAAAGTTAAAGCATTACATGGGTATTTGTGATTAATCTTTCTCATAATTTAACACTGTTTATAATACATTTGTTCAGATTAAACAAAACCAGTAGAATTTTCCAGATGGGGGAGTTTAGAGAGGAAGTGTAGGAGAACATTGTACTTTTGAATAAGTATTTCCCTTTATTTGAGTTTTTTTTTGTTTTTATTGAGAGACTATAATGTAGCATTTCTCAACCGTTCCTTATTTATTTCTGCAAAATGCTTATCATTTCTTACAATCAGAAATAAGACAATACTATATTCCCCAACAATACAGGTTATATTTCTGCAAAATGCTTTATTTTTTTTAGACAATTTTAGTCAGTGATTGGTTCTTTTCAACCTTTCTACTGTTGACATGTTTATCAATTTCCTAAAGGGATGTTTTGTTGATAAGACTTATCTAGATGTTCTTTTATAGAGTCAAAATTGTTACATTATTAGCGGGAGAGGGTTTGAATACTTTCGAAATTATAGTTTATCATCTCGCCTTTACTTTAAAGTGTCCTTTCTATTGAATTGATAATGTTCAAATATAAACGGGATAGTTGTAGTTGGTAGCTTTTTCTTCCGAGACATTGATGATGAAGTTAACTGAGCTTTTGCTAACCATAAAATATCTATTTGTAGGAGGACCACTGGCCCTACAAGGCGTTCTACAAAAGGGCAATGGACATTAGAGGAGGTAGTTTTTCTTAAGTTTGGCGACACTGTTTTACTTATGCTAAAAATATTTAATTTAGTTATTCCTCTATATATAGCTTGTTAATGTTTTTCATTTTTTTACTTCTCATTTTGATTATAGAAATAATATCAATTATACAGTGAATAAATATGTAACACATGTTATTTTTTGTCCTGCAGGATGATATCTTACGGACGGCGGTTGAGAAATTTAAGGGAAAGAATTGGAAAAAAATTGGTAATATATTGATATTATTCATTGTACATTTAGTGTCCAGTGTGTGCTTAAGTTACTTTGCATCTCCATTACTTGATTCATGTACCTGAAATGAGCTTTCTTCAATTAGAGACCTGTTCAATCGATTTAAATGAAATGAAAACCTATGTATTGTTGGGGGAGGTATATGCTTTATTTTCCTTTGTAAGTTTCTAATATAAACTCTGTCCTACTCCTAAACCAATTTGTAATTTTAATCTGTCCGTGTATCATTTATATAGCTTGTCTCTTATGAAGATTTGTTCTTTTTGCTCAGATCTTAAGCAATTTTAGCACATCCAAGTGTTTTTCTATAGAGTTTTTTATGTTTGCTTTTCTAATTGCCAAATATATGTTTGCAGCCGAGTGTTTCAAGGAAAGGACTGATGTGCAATGCCTGCATCGGTGGCAGAAAGTTTTAAATCCTGAACTTGTTAAAGGTCCATGGTCTAAAGAGGTAATCTCTTCTTTCCGTTTTTTTGTGTGCTCATCTTATCATATTTGATCATATTGTCTACAGTTCAACTCTAGATGCCTCCGTTCCTTTGATCTGACCTTGGACTATCAATTTTCTAGTTAGATCTACTAATAACATGCTTGTTTAATCCAATTGTAAACAGGAAGATGACATAATTATTGAATTGGTGAATAAAAATGGGGCTAAAAAGTGGTCATCTCTTGCACGACATTTACCTGGACGTATTGGTAAGCAATGTCGAGAAAGGTATGGTTATTGGATTGGATTTCTGCTAATTCTTTTCCTGTATTCATTAAGTTTCCTTTTTTCACAAATAATTTTTTTCTCTTTAGATTATTTGGTCCTCACAACCTTGATAGTGTATCCTAGAATGTGTTACGTCAACCTTTTTTGTATATCCTGTTTACTTGTTATAATATCCATAGCTCAGTCCTGGATAATGGTGCAAGAGTTGTCTCAAAATCACAATAAAAAGATTTTCACCATACAAATCAATATAGATACTTGAAGAGTAGTTAATAATAGTGCACTATAATTTCCCTTATTGCACTGTTGCATTGTGTTACGTCAAGGTTGCTCTCTTCCCCCATTGAGTTGCACTTGGCATGTATGGTTGTACTTGTACTTGAGAGATCACATCCTGTTTGGCACCACAACCAATTTTAGGCAAATGGGTCTGCAGACTCTTTTATCACTTAATTAGTGTTGCTTCATCAATGTTGTTAAATAATCATTATGGCCACACTGTAGCACTAACATGGTGTTTTTGGACCCCTCCATTGTTTTGCTATATGTTATATGCTATTATATGCCAATGTCAGTATTCAACATTTTGGTCGCCATGCCCATGGGTTGTGAATTCCATGGTAGGCTCCATGACCCATTTTGCTTTTAGAGAAGGTAACTTCATACTTAAATATATTCCCCCGTACCAGGTTGTCGATTTATGTTATAGTATTCTCTTCGTCTTGATTTAACTGCATCTTTTGTTTCAATCTAATATTTCATTTTATTCTAATAAAATAATGATTTTACCTTTAAAAAAATTGAAATTCACTCTCAACTTAAATCATTCAAAATCATACAAACATAGAATCAAAAGCATCCAAACATATATACTTACAGAAATATATATTTATTTTTTGGTAGAGAAAAGGAATATATAATATAGTTAGTATAATTATTTCCACAAATAAGATATATTTTAATTAAATTAATATATATACATATATGTGAATAAAAACAGATTAGTGGGCTGCAAAGTATAGTATCTGGACTTTAATCCATCTTATGCGGATGATATAGTTTTGATTGAAGAGTCAACATACATAATTAAACTTGAGCTTTGGAGACAGACTTTGGAAATAAATTATTCCCTCAAGTAGGAGCAACACAGAGTAGCATTGCAATTTAAGCAAGAGGCAAGAGGAATTTACTTGGAGATGGATATGGAAGAAGAACTCACATTATATGTTTCTAAGTTAAATTTTTCGGAACAACAATACAAAATGATGGGGAAGTTAATAAGGTGTCATATATAAGCGAGATGGTTAAAATGGAGAAAGGCATCAGAGGTTATTTATGATTGCCAAGTACCTAGTAAGCTCAAAGGCAATTTTTATTGTAATGTTTTTATCTTTAGCTATACATTATGGTAAGGAGAATGTTAAACCACCTAAGAAAATATGACAATTATTTCAGATGGTGTGGTTGGACACATAATAAAGGTCATTGAAGAGCACTATTGAGGAAAGTAAATTATATGTTTTTTTTGGTGTTTTGTTGGATGTTGTTTGTTTGGTATGTTAGAAATAGGAAGGAGAGAATTTGAGTGATAGGGTCCTACCATATTCCACTCTATTTCTATACATCTCTCTATCTATCTTTATTTATCTTCAACCAAACATGTTCTATTTTTACCTTATTTGCTACCTATTTTCCATTTACCTTTTTTTTTATTTTCCATCCACTCTATTTCTCTCCTCTCTATAAGACGGACTCTTAGTCCCATTAAATGGGTGAGAGGGACCCTAAGAAGGACTATGATAGGAACTTCGGTATCATGAGGTACCCAAGTCCCACATCGAGTGTGGGATGCTTGAAAAAGTATTTAAATATTTGGTTCTCCTTATGCTAGCTTTTGAGGGTGGGTTTTCAAAGTTCTTGGCTACTTTTCATCAATTGGCATCAGAGTTGGTTGTCAATGTGAGATTACCCTTAATACTATAAAGAGGTTAGTGCTTTGGTCAACTTGAGCCATATTTCTCTTTTCTTTTGGCCCTATCCTAACCCCAAATCAATAGTCCTCTGCAAGTGTCATTCACAATTTTAATTGTTAATTGGTATCTTCTTGAAGTAATTCTGGAGGGATGATATGATGTTCATTTTTTGTTTGGTCTTTAACTTAACTGAATGACTTGTGATCTGTGTAGTCAACCTTGTCTAATGGATGGGGATTTTGTTGTTATTGTTGATGCTCATTTTCAATAATGTAATTTGTAAAACTTGGTAGGTGGGTTAATCATCTTGATCCTACTATAAAAAAGGAGGCATGGACTCAGGAAGAGGAGTTGGCTCTAATACATTATCATCAGATATATGGGAACAAATGGGCCGAGTTGTCAAAGTACATTCCTGGAAGGTATAAATACACATTAAATTATTTTTCATTAACTGTGAACATGCTGTCAAGCCATTCCCCCATCAAGTCACAGTTCTATTTTATTGATGTTCCAAGTCTCATAGGGATTTGGATTCCCAAAGTATTGCAGGCTCTGGTATGAGAAAGACTATAAAATTTTAATTGAACTTTTTCAGTTAGTTTTTATCTTTTCTTCTTTCCTAAGGGATATCTGCTGTAACTGTATGAGATCTAAATTGCAACATGAGTAATGCCTGATTTTTTCATGTGCCATTTTAGTTCATTCTCTCAATTATCTGTGTAAACAGGACAGACAATGCTATTAAAAATCACTGGAACAGTTCTGTGAAAAAGAAATTGGATTCTTATTTGACATCTGGTGTGCTTAATCAGTTTGAGCCTGTACCTCATGTTGGAAATTCAAATCAATCAACAAGGTTGCAATGTAGTGGTGATGATAATTGTTCCAAGAGGATGGAAGGAGAAGAAGTTTCAGAGTCCAGCCAAGGTTCAGCTAATGCTGTTCGCTTTCCATCTGCTAGAGGGATGGGCAGTGCTGAATTACAAACTGGAGAGCCGGTGTGTAGGCCAAATGAAGAATGTAATCTCAGAAAGGATCATAGTCCAAGTCGAGCATCTTGTTCAGAGCCATATTATGTATCAATTGATGATATATGCATTCCTGAAATTTCTCACCAAGAGGCATGCACTTCTCAGTTCACTGAGCAACACTCACATGAACCTGGAAATTCCATAAGTGGGGATTGTCATTTCAATTTACATTCCTTACCCAATATTTCATCAATGGTCTTGGGGCAGGATTCCTCGCAGTTGCAAAGAGATTGTGTAGCTTCTAGTGAAATCTGTGACATGGTGAATGCTCCATTTCAGACTTCAGAGGGGTTGGGTGTTTCAACGTCCATGGGACCTGCATCTTTGGATTCTCTTAAACCAGAGCATGTGTTGATATCTGATGATGAATGTTGCAGAGTTCTATTTTCAGATTCAATGAATGATGGGTGTTTCCCCCCTGTAGATTATATTAAAGGTGAAGATACAGTTGAATTTTCTGGATGTACTTCATTTCCTTGCCAATCTTGTAATATCCAGATGGCTGAAACTGGTGGAACCTCAACTCCTCAGTTAACTTGTCCTCGTTGTTCTAATAATTATCAAGGAACTTCGTCCTCCCTGTCTTTCCCTCCAGTACTTTCTGCTTGTGATGATAGGGAGGGGCCAACTGCTAATGGCAATCATTTATTTGGAACAAATTGTCACCAGTTGGTCTCCAGAGCACCTGCTAACTTCACTTATGTCAATTACGTATCCAGTTCTCCCTGTGTGGATGACATGGGTACAGCAGTAATGGAAGAAGCACGTGATAATCTGAATGGTACTTCAGAGGAAAAGACAAATGTGCATACAGAAAAGGAGGACTCTGGATCTCTATGTTATGAACCTCCCCGTTTTCCAAGTTTGGATATTCCTTTCTTCAGCTGTGATCTTGTACAGTCTGGGGTTGATATGCAGCAAGAGTTTAGTCCCTTGGGTATCCGCCAGTTTATGATGTCTTCTATGAATTGTCTTACTCCTTTCAGGTTGTGGGACTCACCCTCTCATGGTGATAGTCCAGATGCATTGTTAAAAAGTGCAGCTAAAACTTTTACAGGTACACCATCTATATTAAAGAAACGACACCGAGATTTATTGTCACCACTCTCAGATAAAAGAATTGACAAGAAACTTGAGACTGACATGACTACCAAAAACATTTCCAGTTTGGATGTCATGTTTGGTTACAATGAGACTCAAGAAGCAGATATGCCTTCATTTAAAAAACAGAGCAGCAGTGCATGTGTTGATGATAATAAAGAAAATTGCGGACAAGCTTATAAGCCAATTAAATATGCAATTTTTGATGAAAAGAACTCCCTCAAAGACACTGTAGACAATTCAAAGTCTAATGTAAAGCAACAGCAACTAAAGATTGAAGCATCAGCTGCTGCGATGGTAAGTACTAAGTACTGTTCCTCACCTTTTGTTGGTGTAATTAATTATGTGAAAATTTGAAATACCTACTAACTCTTCTCTGACAAACTTTTCACTTTTTTCTTTTTATCAGGAACAAGAACCTTCTGGTGTTTTGGTTGAACATGATGTGAATGACCTGACGCTGTCTTCTCCTGATCAAGTTGGTTTAAAATCAAACAGAGGTCTAGGTTCAAGTACTAAATCACCCAAAAGCATGAACAGGTCCTTGGAAGCAGTTCCAAATCAGAACAGCCATTTGAAATTATCTTCAAAAATTCCACGCTCAAGGATTAATTCTAGTTCTCCTTGTGTTCGTGCAAAGGAGCATGAAAAACTTTCGGTTGCTGTTACTCGTGTACAAGCTCCAGGGGACAATTCAGGGGAACAAACTAGAAAGGATGGTGGTTTTGAAGCATGTAGCATGTATAATTCCTTGTACTTCTTACCATTTTATTCCTGTCTTTCCATTTTTTATTGTTCCTTATGGATATAGTTGATTGCTTTGATATTGAAACCATAGGTACTATTGCTAATTGCTTAAGCTGCTTCCTTGGAAATTGCTTCTATGTGTGCCACACCTTAAAACTGTTTTTTTTTCTTCTGTATACAACAGGATTGTTTCACATTTTGGTACTAGTTCTCTCATTGCAACTGACTGTTTTCTTGTTTGATGGTAGATTCGGTGGAACACCTTTTAGGAAAGGCCTTGAATCACCTTCAGCATGGAAATCTCCTTGGTTCTTCAACACTTTTTTATGTAGCCCCAGACTTGGTACTGAAATTACAGTTGAGGTACTGAAATTACTGCAGTTTTTTTTTATGACAAGTTTCTTGATTTGTAGGTTAGATTTTTAATTTTTTTCACTGTATGCTATAATCAGTGAACATGTTTGCAGGATTTTGGGTATTTAATGAGCCCAGGTGATAGAAGCTATGATGCAATCGGGTTGTTAAAACAGATCAGTGAGCAAACTGCAGCTACATATGCCAATGCTAAAGAGGTTTTGGGAAATGAAACTCCTAAGGCAGCATCACGGAAAGATGCATCTGGAAACGAGGAGGATAAGTACCATGGTTCCCCCAATCAGCCTGGGAACGATTCTCAATTGGCTTCAAATGCATTGGTAAAGCTAAATATAATGATTCCTTTTGTGCATTATAATTATAGTTGGATCTTTTAATATGACATTATGACATTACAAAAACCTGTTTGAATGAGTAAGACATAGTACTATTTGTAAAATATGGAAGGTGAATTTGTTTGTGCTCTCTGCTGCGGGGTCATTCAATTAGAGAGAATCCCAAATCCGAGTGTTCTAATACATTTTCCACCGAACTACAATGTTGATTCTAGATAAATCTTAACGGTTGTTTCGTCTCAGAAAATTACTTTTTATTTCGTCTCAGAAAATTACTTTTTATTGTTTTCTGTTCTCATTTTCTCTGTACAATTTGAAAACAAAGTGAAATTACATGACATTTTGGTTTCAATAGTAAAACATAGAATATTTTTTCAAGCCTAATGACTTCAATTTTATCCTGTGAATTTTTATATAGTTGAAGGAAACAGAATATAGAAAATGAAAACAGAAAATATAGGTTCAAACAAAATGACTCTGATATGCTCCTATGGATTCTTATAGTTGTATGGATTTTTGTGTTTGCAGATAGAGCGACGCACACTTGACTTTAGCGAGTGTGGATCACCAAGCAAGGTTGATGACAACAAATCATCAGCTATAAGTTTCCCAAGCCCTTCTTCTTATCTGTTGAAAGGTTGTAGATGACTGTCAAATATGGATAAAAAAACTTGTTTTTGCTCTATAATGAGTTTACAAATATATGTATAGTCTTTCATTTCTATGAATAGTGTTTTGTATGAAGCATTTCGGCGATCAAAGCTGATTGAAATAAATATGTTCCTTTCATTCAGTAGTGGTGCTTCTTAGTAAGCCAATTAAAAGATTTAGACTTCTGATCGAGTAAAACTTTCAAAGTTTTGTCAGAACAGAAGCAAGCAAGGTAATTTGAAATGATACTCCTCCTTATTTAGTGGAACTCAGTTTAAATTTGTTTTTTCTGGGCTAACTCTTAACAGGCACTTTTTTCTTTTGCTTTATCGTTGAGATAATTTTACTTTATTATTATAGGAAGGATTTCGAACTCCTCAGCACTAAAGAGGTTAGAACTTAATCATATTTCATTCACAGCTAAATTAATTGTTTATCAATTAGAATAACAATATACGAAGGAGCAATCTTCAGTTTTTGGATTTTTAGCATATATGTTAAGATTTAAAATTATTTGTTTTTTCACCTTTTTAGAATCTTTTTGTTCATCACTTACACTTCATTTAATTAGTTGCTATTTCATTTTCTCACTCACACAAGTGTGTTAGCTTGATCATTTAGAACAGCAAGTTTTAAAATTTGAAACTTTTGGATATTTTTTTAATTCAGTGATGCAACTGTTGTTTCTGCCTAGTGCACTGATGAACTTTCATTCCTTTCTTTTTCATATCAATTTATTTCTAATATTTTGTTTAATTTTTGCTTTTAATATATTCAGGGATTTTCTCTCTTCTCATATTTTTATTTACTAACCAAAAAAATACTTTATGTCGAAGGTAATCTCGCACTGCACAATAATGTTTTTACCTTATTTTTTCAAAAGAGAACTATGAAATTGACCACTTTATTAATGTTCTAATAATAATAATTTTTTACTTTTCAAATTGAGTCTATACGTTGCAGAAAGCCTGTATTGGCTCCAAAGTCCTTTGTTTATAATCCCTGTTTAGTCAGGCATTAGATTCTATGTTTCGTTTTTTATTTTTTTCATTAATTTTGTTATGATGATAAAATTTAGACATTCTTTTTTATCATTTTTTAGAATTAATATAAATTATATTTCTTTCTCTTAAATTATTGTTATTTTTTTTTTATTTGTAAAATTTTGGTTTCTTGATTTTTGTAGAATTCTTATGTCAATTTTTTTTTAGGTTACTTTTTCGTTTCTCATTTATAATTATAAATTTTCATGAGATAAGAAAAGCTCGGTTGCCTTAAAAATTACACTTGGAAGAGGGAAGGACATAAATTAACAGTAAGAATAATAAAAGAAAATTAGGAAAAATTGACGCTCTTTCATTTCATTTAACTATTCCAATATTTTCTTCAAACTGTTAATATATTATTTTAGGTCTTCACTAATTATAGAACTTAATTTAGGTCTTCACTCATTATAGAACCATTATATATAATTTAAAGTTATTTGTATTTAACTCAAGCTACTTTTTATTCGTTCTTTATTTCTTTATTCATGTGTAAGTTATATTCTGTTGTTTAGAATAATAACAATGAGTTTTTATTATTTATTTAGTGATCTTTAATCTCGATATTAAGAAGGAACGTCGCGGTTCAAAGTTTTTTTTAATTAATTTTACTTTAAAAAAATTATATTGGATAATTAGAAAACAGTTGTTCCTATCCATTTATAAATTTATAAATTTAAACATTACTACTATGAACTTTTTACAACTCTTAATTAATTATTTTATAATTAGGTAGTTATATTTAAATATTTATAATTAACTTACATAATTATTTATCAAGAAATTGATTTTTTATTAATTTTTAAAAAATGGACACTAATTATTTTTATGAACATATTTTTTTATAAAAATTAATATACATTTTTATTTTAATAAATTATGATAATTTTTTATTTCTTTTTTCTTATCCTAATAAAAGGATACGTTTTTCGTAACGTATCCAGAGAATATATATTTAATAATTCTATTTTAATATCTCTATTTATATTGGTAACACTTCAATATAATGAATATGTTACTATTTTATTTCCAATATTGTAATAAAATAAACAGTAACTTTTAGTATTATATTTTTCTAAGAGTTAAACTAAACGGATGATTTTAAATAGATTAATTTCATATCACTTTCTTTACTGCTTACTTAGGTATACATATCATTATATCTATTCTCAAACTTTTTACCTGTTCTTGTATAGGATTGAGACTTAGAGAACGATTGAAACTACTTTTCTGATTTCTTGGTCGATCGGTCGATCGGTCCTTCTTCTTCTTTGCTCGTTCCAATCCTCGGTCTTCACGAAATCCGGACTCGGATGGTACCTGCAGAAGACACTCCAACGCTCAAGTCAGATTTAGTATTCGACACTCAGTATTCTGAATACTGTGTAATAACGTACTTGATTCTTGGAATCTGTTCTATTTATATTATTTTAGTAGATCTTTCTTATTCGGTCGGATTAGAGAGCTTAGATCATGTTTAGGAGTGTATTACCTAACTCTTGATTGCTGATTAGCTTGACTAACTTTGCTTAAGCGTAACTGGATTTGTAGTGTTGGTTGACATGATGATCGAGACCGAGACATGGGCTCGGTCGTGTAGATCTTACCCATACACTTGCCCCCAGGCTCGGGAATGGTTAATCCGAAGAGTCTTTGTCCAAGATCGATGTGACGATTGAGCTTTTCGAGGTCTGATGTGACATGCATTAATGAGGGTTTTTGGGGTCATTTAACGAGAACCGTTGGAGATCTAACGATTGAGATGGATGTGTCGTTTCGTCTCTTGGGTCTCTCAAGGCTATAAATAGTGGTCTCCTACAGTGTCGAGACACCGCTCTTACTTACTCAAACACGGATGGTACTTGCAAAAGACATTTCGACGCTTAAATCAGATTTAGTATTCGACACTCGGTATTCTGAATATTGTGTAATTACGTACTTGATTCTTGGAATCTATGCTATTTATATTATTTTAGTGGACCTTTCTTATTGGGTCAGATTAGAAAGCTTGGGTCATGTTTAGGAGTGTTTTACCTAGCTCTTGATTGTTGATTAGCCTGACTAACTCTGCTTAAGCGTAACTGGATTTGATGATCGAGACCGAGACATAGGCTCGGTCTTGTGGATCTTACCCATACACTTGCCTCCAGGCTCGAGGATGGTTAATCCGAAGAGTCTTTGCCCGAGATTGATGTAATGATTGGGCTTTCCGAGGTTTGATGTGACGTGGGCGACATCTGAGCGCATGATGTGACATACATTAATGAGGGTTTTTTGGCGTCATTTGACGAGAATCGTTAGATCGAGGGAGATCGAACGATTGAGATGGATGCGATGCTTTGTCTCTTGGGTCTCTCAAGGCTATACACAGTGGTCCCCTATAGTGTCAAGACACTGTTCTTGCTTACTTAAACACCTGAAACCATCACTTGTTTTGGCACGTTGCTTACCATACGAACAAAAAAGTTAGTCATGTATTCCTCCTCGTCTTCCTCACCTTCGTTGTTGTCTTCTTCCTCTTCTAATTTCTCCATGACCGAGCCTTGGAGATCATACTTATTAGTCGGAGATCTCCTCGGACTGTTATCAGTCAATACAAGAGATTCTAAGTATTTTTTGATGATAACAAGAAAACTGTAAAGATGTGCTATGATTTTTATAAACAATATTAAGAGTGCAGTAGATATTGTCCTAGAAGGAAGAAAGATGATGTTACATAAATGTATTTGACATTGCCAAATGTTATATATCCATGACAGAAAATGACGTTGAGCGAAAAAGATCGTGCTAACCAAAGTCTTAGTTGAAGGTGATGGACGATGTCACAGAGGAACTTGCTAAACCATGTTGAAACATGTAAGAGTTATACAAAGATCTCATAGAGATAGTAGACAATGTTTATATAAGAACTCAATAGATCAACCTTGTTATATAGTGTTAGAGAAAACTAACACAAATGAGAGATGATGAAAGCTCTACAAGTGTCAGACGATGATCAAGTCATACATGTGACAAACGATAATGCACGTTAGATGATCTTCAAAAGGAAGTTTAAAAACTCAATATTACATTCTATATATGTTCAAATGATTATCAAACTCTTTCATCCTCATTTTTTATATTGTGTAATAATTGAAAAAAGATTTAAATCAAAACAAATAGTTGAAACTAAGAATAAAATGTGTTTGTGAAATAGATTTGAAATACAGTGCAAATTGTTTATGTACATGTGCTTTCATATTTCAAGGAAGAAATATAATTTTATAAATATTCATAAAATTGTTTATGAAACAGTTATGCCTTCGATCTTATTCAAATATGTATAAGAAGGATTTCGAAAAAAAGAGTTTATAATTGATATTAAATGATATTGTTCTCAGTCATACTCATGCTTTAATATGAAGATTATATTGATTGTTAAGATTCACAAAGAGTTTCTAAATGTGTTTTAGGAACATAAAGACGCGTACAAAGACAATATTTAAAGTTTCTATAATCAGTGTCTGATTGAGGAAACCATGAAGTTGATGAACAATATTAATGCGATCAAGCATTAAAGTGTCATTCAGTCATTGTTTAGAGGTATCAGACCCAATAGATTCATCCTCATTTAGCACCCTTTTGTTTTTATTTCCCTATCTAACACCTTTTTGTTTTTATTTTCCTATCTAGTACCATTTTGTTTTATTTTCTTATGTGGCACCGTTTTTTCCCATGGTTTTATTTTGTATTTTTTTAAAAAAAAGCTCTCTTAGAATTTGGTTTTCGAGGATGATGTTTTTAGAAATTTTTATTTCTTTATCTAGAGTGCATGGAAAAGAAAAAAAAATAGAATAAAAATAAATTTAAGAACCAATAAAATAAAATAAAATAATTTTTAGAAAGGAATTAATAAATTAAAAAGAATTGATAATTTTAATTTTGAATGTTTTAGAAAATAAATATTTTTAATGTTAAAAAATAGTTAGAAATATAATTATTGAAGAAAATATTAAATGAATGACCATCTTTAATTTATTTTTCTTTTTTGTTCAACATATACTACATCGTTTCTATAATTAACAACAATTTACAACTAATAAACATGAAAATATTTAAAAATAATTTATATTTATGTTATTTAAATATCATGTATTATCTTTTTTTCACCTTTAACTAATATATAAATTGTATTTTAATTAGTGTTCACTACTTTTTTTTCATTTATCTTTATAATTTCTTATATTTATTTAAAATTAAATATGATTATATAATAATTTTATTATAATTTATGACGTATATTTATATATAACTCATTATTTACATAATCTTTTAATTTAAATATAATTTTTTCTTAATTTTTATTTTAAAATTATAATTTATACATTTATTTTTTTATTAAACCTAATAATAAATTTATTCAAGTTTTTTTTAATTATTACATACATATCATCAATGAATAACTTAATTTTAATTTTTAATTTTTTAAACCATACAATTAATATTTTTTTTATAAGATATCCAAACAATTTTATTTAATATTTACTAGTACTTATTTTGATATCTTTTTAATAAATAAAAAATACCAACATTATCATTTATTATAATTTTTCATCCAAATTTTATTATAAAAGTATATTTACAATTATATTATAATTTATTCTTCACAATTCAAATTTACTATAAAAATACAAAAAAAAAACAAAATAATGTTACAATTTTACATTTATTTTATCCATAATATTTACTTATATCAAAATACCTATAAAATATTTTATTTCATTTTCTTTGTATTGATATTTATATTTTTAATTTTCAATTTTTCTTTTATTTCAATTTTATAAATATTTAAATTCATTACAACTTTATAAATATTTAAAATTTATTCTCCCCATTTTTAATTAAAAATTTCAAAACATTTTTTACTTAAAATAGTTTTTAAAAAATATTTTTTTATTCTATTTTATATATATTTTTATTTTCCATTCACTCTAGACAAAAAAATAAAAAATTCTAAAAACACCATCCTCATAATCCAAATTCTAAGAGATTTTTTTTTAAAATTAAAAATGAAATCATAGGAAAAAACAGTGCTAGATAGAAAAAATATAAAAGTGCTAAATAAGAAAATAAAAATAAAATAATGCTAGATAGAAAAATAAAAATGAAAATAGTGTTTTTAATCTTTGTCTGTACTTCATCCATTTCTTGCACCTTTAAGAAGGACTTGCTCCAAGGTCATGATTTAAGTATCATCGTGAGCTTTTGTTTATTTCTTAATGCACATTATATAAAGTATATTAGATTCACCAAATTTGTGTTATTATCAAAACTTAGATGTAAAATAACAAAACTTAAGGTATTTAAGAATTGTCTTAAAAGAGCTTAACTCGTCTGTGCCTTAACAATTACGCGTTGGTTAAAACCATCAATGACCCTCATACACTGTCTGATAGGCCATTTGTCAATGTTTATCCAAAAATATTTTTAAATGCTTAAACTATTGAAAACATAGTACTAGTAAAAATGACAACATTGTTAATTATTAATGAAAAGAATATAAAAATGAATAAGTCGACATAAATACTTCATTAAGAAAACTTGAAAAATACTACAGTAACTTTATTTTTCTCTTTCACAATAAATTTGATCGTATGGTGCTTTAAATAGGAAATAAACTTTCAGACTTAAAATACCAAACAGATAGAGGTGATTCATGCAAAATACAAAAAAATAATAATAATAGTACAGTAGAGCAGTTCAAAATATCTTCCACAAAAATGTTGTGATAAAAAGAAAAGGGTATGCATTCATTAAATTATAATACCAAAAACTGCAAAAAGGGCAATAACTTAGTGTGTTACAAACTAACCCCAGAGTCGCGGAGAACTACATCATGCTACTCCTAACAAACTATAAACAGATCAAAATTTACGGTATACATTGCCAAATACCTCTCAGCAACACAAAAAAACTGATATCTGAAGTCATCTATAACCATTAATCTTATATAGTTAAAACCTTCTAACTTTATTTGGGCGATCTAGTGCAGATTCATTCTCTCTGGACCGGTTGAATTTACCTCCTCTCCCCCCATGCTGTCTTCCCCTGCAATGGAATGTAAGAAGAGAATGTGTCAAAAAGAGCATTAGAGAATGCTTACAACATTTCTTATTAGTTATATCCTAGTTTCAGTTCCACCCCTCCCGAGAAGCCCCAAAATAAAAAGGTAAAAAACTTAAATATATTTTTGGCCTCAACATATATAATGATTTTCACGTCACTAGAAATGTTATGTTTATTGGTCTGACATTTAACAAAATTGATAGCTACTTGTTGGGAACAAAAAGTCACATACATAGTGAATACCTTTTTTTATAACCATAAGAAATAGGTCAAATTTTCACCAATCAAAAATATATTTAAGCCAAAAATAAAAGAGGAACCGATAATGGCTTATTCAAGACATGGTTGAGTGACTCCTCTTACCTTCCTCGGTTATTCATACATCCCCTGCGCTTTTCTTGATTACCACGAAGCAGGCTCCAGTATTCTCTCTCCGCCTCACCTGAAACCATACCAGAAGAACAGCTATCAGATTAACCAAAAAAAAGTGTTGATCAAGATATGAAGTGTGCGTTTTTACCAAACAGATGCATATGAATAACTCATGAAAAATTAGATTAGAAGAGAAACAAACCAGTCACTGGTTCCAGAATAGCAATACAATTCTTCACAACTAAGCTATGAAGTGGGCTTTTTACCAAACAAATGCATATGAATAACTCATGAAAAAATAAATTAGAAGAGAAACAAACCAGTCACTGGTTCCAGAATAGCAATACAATTCTTCACATCTAAGCCCTCCTTTTCAGAAAGAACTACAGCTGCACGAGCTTTCTGAGCACCTTCAGGTTCTTCAAATCGAATGTATCCCGACTCTTCTCCAATCTTGAAATCAATGTACTGAACAGGCAAACAGTATACAATTTATACATGTCTTGGTCAATTCAAATAGCTAGATAATAAATAATAACAAATGTTTTAGGGGTTAAAGGATGAAACTGAGACAGAATGGTCGAACTCACCACCTGGGTATTCAAACAAAACTAGGCACAAAGTATCATTTTAAAAGTGCTAAAAACTCCAAAAAAAAATAAAGTAGCTATAATAAGTAGATAGCTGTAAAATAGACAAAAATCAAACAGGCATTAAGCCCCAACAGCCAAAGAAAGGGGGAAAACCTATTACCTTCACAGTACCAAACTTCTCAAAGACAACCCTCAAGTCCTCTCGTGAGACAACAAACTTGTTGTCCTTGTCAGCAGCAGCGAAATTTTTTTCACCAGTTTCTTTACTCTTTTCCTCATCCTCAGTCTCAGTCTCTTTTCCTTCACCCACCCCACTGTCTTCTTTATCATTCTCATAATTTTCTGACACCTTTTTACCACTTTCCTCAGCAGCAATTTCAGATGGATTTTGTTGATCATTTTTGGCGATATCATGAGCGTCATTGGTTTGTTGATCAGGGTTATTTTGTTCTGAAGGAACTTCATCAGAAATAGTCTTTAGCTTGAAGGCTATAAGTAAGCCTTTAGGGTAGCTGTGATAAACATAGATAATTAGCTAATAAACTTATCTGTTTTATTGTAGGAGTAGGGATCAAAATAATTGTTAGTATCTTACACTGCTTCTGTATTTGTGTTATTCTGGTGATCTAAACCCACAAGTGGACGAAATTTTTCATGCTCTTCTAATTCTTTCTCTCTCTGCATATCAAAGTCCTTCCTGAATTGGATATAATAAACATAAACAATATTAGATAATATGCTTATGTAGACTGTTTTCACATCCTAAAATTCTCATGCTACAACAAAACGCATCATAGCAACCTAAATGCATTACTTTCAAATGTTCATGTAATGATACAAAAACAAGCTGACTGTAAAGCAGCTATTATCAATGCTCATTTTTTTCTTTTTTTTCTATTACAAATATCAATAATTGCAAATCTTTCAGCAATATATTTTTTTTCAAAGGAATTTGACATAAAATACACAAAACTATCCTCTCTTTCTTCCACTTACAAAAGAAATTATTCTAATTTACAGAAAAAAAATATAACAATTTTTAATTATAATTGATCAATCAATGACTCAGTACTGAATCAATACAAGCATTCTTACTTTGGCTTTAATTCTAACTCAGCCCCCGCATAGACAAGGTTTTTCTTCAAAAAGAATTCCATTTCTTCATCTGATGAAAACTCAATAAGAGCAGTGCCACAAAAGAACCTTTTGTCTCCAACATGGCGAGGCAACCGAACACTGTTAACCTGAAACAGAAAAATAGAATTTATCCATTTTGTAACTTAAAATAAATTATCAAAGAGTACTCTTTACCACAAGGACCATCTTACAAACATTTTTTGTCATCAAAGTTTTCTATAATCTAAAGAATGTAAGATTGACCGGTGCAATAAATTTCCAGATTTTTATCTTTAAAAATGAAGACAGTCACTTTACAAGAAGCATCCTGCTCCAGCTTCACATCAAGAAATTTAATGAACTTTTTATACAATTTTCACTCCAGTTGCCACATACCATACATAAAAAACAATAACAATAAGGAGAGGAACTACAATTCTCTCAAGCAAAAATGTTATAATATCAATGATAGCAGCAATTTAAACAATACCTTGGCATATTGACCAAAGAATGCCTCCACATCTTCAAGCTTCACATCATATTGAAATGGCGATGCAGCAATTGTTCTTATCTCTACCTGCTCAATTACCTCTTCTGGCTTCAGAAGTTCAGTTAACCTGCCAACTTTGTTCCCTGAAAGATGAATAAACAAATGAGAACAATTTGTTTACAACTGTTAGAGCTCACATCAATTAAAGATAACACCAAATTCAAGTGTGTAGATGCATGCAAACCACACCTTACAAACTCATTTTGTGAGGTTGAATTAGGCACAAACTTACTAATACAAAACCATTCAAAGCTTATCCTAGTCAACTTTGTTGGGACTTGTGTCACCTGCTATCGGGTTCCCCTAGTGCCACGCTCAAGATGTCCAATCTTTGGCATGAGAGGGTATGTTAGAAAACCCACATGATTGGAGATAAGGTCAAACCTCACTTTACAAGTTAGTTTTGTGAGTTAGGCATAAACTCTTTTACTAAGAATAACTAAGTAGCATGAATTCATTCAGCATAGAACCTAGCTCCAAAAATTAAAAAAGCAGAATATATCCATACAATCAACGGATCTGGCACTGACAAATACTGGGTTAAACATGTACTTATCATTCATAGTCACAAATAAAAATTAAATTTAAATAATGACCATTTGATTGCTCTTCCACACACCTCAATAACCCCTAAATTTTTTCAAAAACATAAACACACCATAACCATTACAAGCAATCACCATAAAACTTATTTCAATAGCAAACACAAAGTTGAGGAAGTAAGTGGTTCAAAAGAATAAATTGTAACATGTTTACGAAAGAAACATTGCAAGAGATCAAAAACAGTGTTCAAGGGGAAAAAAGCTTATTTCGATAACTTATTCATATTGCTACAGCACGGCAAAGGAAAAAAAAGTCTCCGTCTAAACTAGCCACAATAAAGAAAGAATTTACACAACCAAAAAGCTAGGAGGAATTCACAGTAATCTTAGATTCTTTTAATTATGAATAAATACTAACTTAATGTCGCCTGAATAAAACCACATTTTATGCATCAAAAAAGAAACCAACCATCTTCTGAGACTCTGACCAAAGCCGAATCTTTCAAAGCTTGAGCAACAGCTTTGACTGTATCTTCGCTCACCTCAGCCGGTTTTACTTCCTCCAGTTGAAGGTGCTTTCGCATCCGATTAAAAGAACAAATAAGAGCCAAACTGACCACTGTGTGGTTGCAGGAAGAGTCAAGACCAACAACATTGCAAAAGGCAAAAAAAAAGAAAAGCAAATAGCCACATTTTTGGATTGATCAAATAGGTCTCAATCGAAATAAAACAGCAATAGGATTAAACACAATGACGAGTCTCCATGTTTGGTATTTTAGAATTCAAACAAAAAAATGACAAAAATTGATCCCAAAGCCTATAAGTAATTTCGGAATTACTCTTCATTACAAATTTATTGTTCTAAGGTTATGTTTTCTAGTAAGCAAAACACCATTTAATCACTTTATCGAAAAACTACAAATTTGAAGCAATTTATCGAGGGAACAAACGCGTAATGAAGAAGATAGGATACTGCCATCTTCGCTTTCACTGACGGTTTTCTTCAGAAAGTTGTCTCTGGGAAGGTTGCTATCACTGAAGTAGAACTCCACCTGTTTGGGAACAAAACGTAAACAAAAGTTGAATAAAAGACGAACGAATAGCTAAAGGCAAAAACGACAATTGCAAACCTGTCGTACGACTTTCTTCGCAGTTTCATCGTCCAGCAACGCGGTCGCCATTGTTCAGACCAGAATCAAAGAGCGGTTTCAGAGAGGGAAAGGGAAGGGGTGTAGGGTTTTAAATTTTTTAGAAAAAATTGCAATTTCTTTTTCTTTTACGCTTGAATATATATATATATATATATATATATATATATATATATATATATATATATATATATATATATATAATTTTTATATTTTTTTTTATATAAAAATTAAATTTAAAAAAATTTATAAT
>Ga0123342_1003799_pt1 | contig 23778 bp, 10 predicted proteins | sample Turbeawhitnodule_FD_89960 | JGI IMG/M metagenome (GOLD analysis project Ga0123342, IMG submission 89960) | Root nodule microbial communities of legume samples collected from Mexico - Turtle bean Mexico white nodule | ecosystem: Host-associated > Plants > Roots > Nodule | place: Mexico: Nepantla... | reverse complement strand
CCTGCCAAAGAGAGGGTTTTCCCTTTCCACGCGCTTAGTCTATTCCGTATCTTAGTGATCACACCATCCCAAAAGGCACACCTCTTATGATTCCCACCTACCAACACCCCCAAGTAACTAAAATGTACCTTCATAATATCACAATTAAGTATAGAGGCGAAAATCGACGTCTGATTCATATCCACACCCACTCCACCAACCTTACTCTTGGAATAGTTCACCTTAAGACCATACCACACCCACTCCACCAACCTTACTCTTGGAATAGTTCACCTTAAGACCATAAACAAGTTCAAAACATTTCAGAATAGCCTTTAGAGTCATAACACTTTGGATTGAGGCTTTACAGAAGAATAGAGTGTCATCTGCATATTGCAGCATGCTCACCTTTACTTGCTTTTCCCCGACTTCAATACTTTCTACTAAATTCTTTTCTTCTGCCTGTCTGACTACCCCTGCAAGTCCTTCAGCCGCAATTAGGAAAAGGAAAGGTGCTAGAGGATCCCCTTGTCTGAGGCCCTTCATAGGTTTAAACTCAGTTGTTGGACTTCCGTTTACTAAAACAGATATAGAAGATGATTCTAAACAGTTTTTTATCCAATCAATCCACTTACCACAGAACCCCAATCTTCCCATCATGTAGTAAATAAACTCCCAGCTTACTGAGTCGTATGCCTTTTCATAATCCACTTAAACACCACACATTCTTTTTTTTTCCTTTTTACCTCCTCCAATGTCTCATTAGCCACTAGCATGCTATCCAACAAACCTCTTCCTTCCAAGAAAGCAGACTGCCTGGGGTCAATAACTTTGTTTAGAACCCTTTTTAACCTTGAAGAAAGAATTTTAGAGATAATTTTATACACACAGCCCACCAAAGAGATCGGTCTAAACTTATTCAGTTGTTGTGGATTTGCAACCTTTGGAACAAGAGGTCATATAGTGAATTAATGTTATTTCAAAAAAGTTAAAGTACCTTAGGGAAAGTATACCTAGACTCTAAAGGATTCAAATTTGTCTTGGTGACCTAGTTAGAATTTGATTTACTTTTTTTGCAGGGAAGATTGAAATCAGAAAGCTCCTGCCAAATATCCAGGTGAAGATGTTCTTTAATATGTAAAATTGTTGTTTGATTCATTGGACATACTCTTGAATGTTTAAGTATTGTAGATAAATTGATAAACTACTTGGATGTGTTAAAAGTTTCGCTTGAAAATGTTTCCAGTGCAATCTCTTTAATCGATTATTCTAAGTGTATTTTGTTGCTGTATTTTGTATATTAATCAATTTCATCATAGTTTAATCGATTATTTCTGAATGTTTTGTTTTTGGGACTCTTTGTTTTAATCGATTATCATGAATAATAATGGATTATCTACATCTGCATTCACATGATTAATAAATTTAACCGATAACCTAAAATTTTAATCGATTAAAGAACAAACTGGGTTGGATCAAACCAAACTCACCTCATGTTGAGTTTAGAAAAATTGATCTAACCTTAATCTAATTGAGAAACTCTGATATAATTTGGATTTAATTCAATTTAAAATTGGATTGAAAAAATTTAAATTAAATTAATTTTATTAAAATGAATGTGGATTTTAGATTCAATATATTTAATTGGTGGTCTAAATAATTAAAGAGAAAAAAGGAAAAGGCATGGATGTTTCCTTCAAATAAAAAAAAATGACATTAAACTCAAGCATATTAAAAAATGACATGACTAAGATTCAAATCTACAACAAAAATGTTATGAAGATTCATCAAAGGACCTTGAACAAACACAAATAACACAATAATCAGTTACCTCTACAGACAATATAAACATTAATGGAAGACATCAGTAAGGTGGCAGGCAAAGCAGGAAACTCGATGTTCTGTGAAATGGATAGAGTTACAAATGGCATATTTCATTCCATTTTCTCTGCGGCACCTATGACCTATTTCTGGATTTGTATTCTCTTATCCCTTATTGGCAAGTCAACGGGCTTCTGTGCTGCATGTGGATGATCAGGGCCCTTGTAAACCTTCAGGTGGGTGAATAGTCTCCTGCCAAGCTAAATAAAACAAGCAACCCTTGATTATTGTGGATTCAACAAAGAGCTAAGCATTATTTTCACAGAAATAAATAAATAAATCGAAGAGCATATAGCATACAATACAAGAGTTGTCCAATCCTGAAATACAGAAACACCAGAAAAAGGACTCTTGCATTGAACAGTGCAAAAAGACAATCATGTTCCAAAGCATGATCATGGGTATAGTCTGTCCTTCAAAATATCCAACCATTCCTTTCAATCCAAACTTTAAAGGGATTTTACTTCATTCTTCACCGTTAAATTCTTCCATCAATTATGGGGATGAATCTTACATATGTGACATGTCATGAAAATTAATCATATAATTTAGAATTGCGTCACCATCTCTAAAACTACCATGCTATAACAACTCAGTTTAACATGTCTACTTCGGATATGTGCATGTCTTGGAAAAATATTCAACTATACTTGAACTTACCCTCCCTTTTGGAAGCATGCCACGAACAGCATGTTCAATAATTCTTTCAGGAATTCTGTTTTGCAGCTGAGCAAATGTCTCCACCGTCATACCACCAGGCCTTCCAGAGTGTCTTCTATAAAGCTTTTGGGTCCTCTTTTTCCCAGATACAGCAATCTTTTCTGCATTTACCTTTAGAGCCCCAAGTTAAATAATAAACAGATTCAGACTTGGTATGGCATCACATAGCTTTATATGTAATTAACACATATGCTTCACTCATCAATAGGAATAGAAGAAAATATAATACAATACATTCTTATAACTTAAACCTTCTCCATAAGGTTCAGGCTGCTTAACACAGACAATCGTGTGAAAAGTGAGAAACTAAGCAGTAATATTATCATTAGTATAGAATATTTTCAGAAAGGATCGTGTTTCCTTAATATATCTTATCATTTTTTTTTCTAGAAAAATTGTCTATCAAAGGAAATTTGATAACTGTTCTTGGACCATAAGTTGTCCTCAACCTTATATAATTGAAATCAAACTTCAACAGAAAATATTGCATAGAAAATGTTTACAATATGGGGAAACTGGGAAAGTTAAATGCAGAAGAATCCTATCATCAGATTTACATAATGACGACTAACTGATTAAATAAAAGAATAATGCTTTCGCAGCCACTTAAATGATGCAAAAATCATGTATTCAGACATAAAACGAATTACCGCGGCTTAATCAAGACTTTTCCAAATATGACGCAAAAACAATACATCGATCCCAGATTAAATTGAGAACCAATATACAAAAAATATAAAATTTAATTGAAATAGGAGATTATTACAGAAATAGAGTTAAAAATGTTAATGGCAACTAATGAAACATGATATCAATGTTGCATGTAATCCATTTTCATTGTTACCTACTATTGCAAAAAAACCCAAGTCTCATCACATCAGCTTTGTGCCATAGTATGATAGTAGTATATAAGTAGGAAGTAATCTTACCCTACAAGTTAGTTTTGTGTAATTAAGTTAGGTTCAAATTTAAATTATAAGACCTACCATTTAAAAGAAAGATTAAAATGCAATAAACTCCTCTCAACTATCAGTCAATTCCAGAAACCGCAAAGGGTGTCTCTCTCTCTCTCTTTCTGAAATCCCAAGTATTCAAGATACTATGTTTACTCCCTCCCCAGATTCCTATTCCAAATTTACAACTTCCCCCTCTATTATTTCCCTCCTATTTTTTATATAAATACCCAGTTGTTCTAACAAATTAACAAACAGTTTATACAATTGGAATAGTACCTCTATTGCCCCTCGCAAACAGACAGGGAGAATGAAGAAATACTAATCATAACTACATAACAATTAACCTATGCAGAACTACATACCACAATTACAAATGCACCCATGTCCACACTGGGTGTGTAGGTTGCTAAGTTTTTCCCTCGGATGTGAATAGCAATCGTAGAAGCTAATCTTCCAAGAACTTTATCTGTAGCATCAACAACATACCATGTTTTCTCTGTATTCACATGATCTACAGCTTTTGGATACCAGCTCTTGTTCCAAATGTCCTGCAATTTGTTTTTTGGTATGGGAATTCAAATTCACACAGCAAAAAAAAATCAATGAAGTTAAATTTTTTTAAAAGAAAACAACACATACAGAAATTGCATTCAGACACTTAAATTTAACATCATTATTCCTTTAAAATTCATAACAAACACTAGAATACACCTTCAAACTAACTTTAATGGAAAAACTTAAGTAAAGATTAAAAAACACTTAAAAAAAATTAAAAAATAATAAACGGTCAATTTAGTTCCTAATATTGTAATTGACCGACACATTAATCCTTACTATTAACCAAATTCAAAAATTCTCCCCAACATACACCACTCATTTTAGGTGACTAAGTGATAATACTAAAATCTGCTTCAGGGACCAAAGGACCCAAAATGACGATGAGTAATTAAATTTAGTGACTTAGATAAAATGAATTACAATTTAGTTAAATCTAAGCACTAAAGCAAAGGAGAAAAATACATAAGAATTTAGTTAAATTTAGTGATTATTAAAGGTATGTTTGGATGAGCTTTTCTACAAAAAAATTCTCCCAAAAAAATGAAATTAAAATTACGTTTATATAAACTAATTAATACAAATTCTCTTAACTTGTCCAAAAGTTTGCGAAGAAGTAAAGTTTTTTCCTTCATAGCTCGTTCAAACAAATCGAACATTCGCAACAAATAGGAAAAAAAAGAAATCACCTGCACATTCCCAAGATAAGCTAATTAGAGAAGAAAACAAAATGCATAAATTTCAGGTAGTCATGTAGACCAGTGACTTCAATCACAAATCTGAACACTTCAATTTCAAATTGGAAGACAACACATTCATAGCAGAAACCGTTTGACAAAAGGAAGAACAAGGGTTGTACTGTACCGGGCCTTTGAATCGTGGCTCGGGCTCAACGCAGGCGAAGCGCGGGTCTTCCGTTACAGGGGCAGCAGTAGCAGAGTCCTGTTGACAACGGATACGGGAATTTGAGGGTAAAAGGGTTCGAACTGAAGAAGATAATGTAAGCTTTGGAAGTGGCAATTGGAAGCCCACAAAGGAAGATTTTGTTGAGGCTGCAACAACATTCTTGTGGGAAAGAAACGGAGGCACAGAAGTGGAACCACACAGCAGCGCCATTCTTTTGCTTTATCGCTCTATCTCTTTGCCTAAATGGCTTCCTTCAGTATGTGCTTGGATAAGGTTGAGCGATATGGGACTCGGAGAGATAAGTTATTGCGGTATGAATTCAACACTTCTTCACTTTTTTTTCCTTTTTGTGCAAAGAATTTTACACTAGGTGAAAATATTTTTGGCTTGATTATGATTACGATTGTTCTAGTTAATAATAATATTCGGAGTGAATTACCTTATGTTAAAAATATTTTTTAATTTAAAATTTAAAAATATGATTTTAATTTTCTATAGACAGAGTAAAAATGACTTTGAAATGTCATTTTAATTCTTCAAATTTAGAATTAAGGAACTAATTTTCACACAAAAAAAATTAGACTAAACTTTCTTTTTTAATTAGGGAGGACAAAAACTAATAATTAAACGTATGCTTTTTTAATTGTTTCTTTCTAAAAGTTTGTATTAGGTTTTTATTTAGTTTGAACTTTAATTTTTTTTCTTAATCTAACTTAAACTAATATTAGAATTGTATTTTCTCCTAACTAACTGAGCATATTAAATGTAACACTCATTGGGATAGGTTTTGAAAATGGCTCTAATACCATATTACGAAGTGGACTTGAGGTTTGCACCCACTTTTATACAATGAATTGTCCTCATCAGATTTGTTTGTTAAACTAAAACTATCGTCTTACAAACAAAGCATAACCATGATTTACACTTAGTTATTTTCAGCACTTAACCAAATCATGGGTGTTAGACTTTTCCATAACAATTAAGGCTTCTTTTTCTTGCACCCCTACATTTTTCTTCTTGCACCCCCACAATTTTCTAAATCCTGAAACTGGCCTTGACCTTTTATTTGAAAAAGGGCACCGTGGTTACCGGAAATCGAGATCTGGGAGTGTGTTATGGATTCATCAATCCGAACTGAATCGTTTTTTTTTTTATGAGGGGGTGTTCTGAAAGCAAATTTTGCATAAATTATTGATTTCCAGATTGTTGAATCCGAAAGCCTAATTCTATTATGGATTGGTGGATCCAAAATTCTTTTTTTTAATGTGAAATGCATATTTTGAATTACGGATTGGTGGATCCGAAATTTTACCGGAAGTGTCAATCCAAAAATTTTCCAGATTCCATAATCCAGAATGCAAAAAAAATAAATGCAGTTCAAGTGCATTTTAGGGGTTTTAAAAAATAATAAGGACAATTTGATCTTTGCATAACATTTTGGGGTGCAGGAAGAAAAACGTAGGGCTGCAGGAAGAAACTGCCTTATATATTGTCTAAAATTTGAACCAAATATGGGCCTAAATGTTAGCTCTATTTAGGTTTACAAGCCCAATTACAAAAGTCCAATTAAAAGCAAGGAATAACAAATTCATAATTTTCTTTATAAAAAATAAGCAAATCTACCTTAACTTTTAAAATTGTAGAAAATAACATACAACTCCAAATCCAACAAACCATATATATCCCATTTTGAACTCCAGAAAATGTAGAATCAAATGCAATTGGAATCAACCGAAAATAATATGTAGGAAAAAAAGAAAAAGTTATGGCCAAAATAGTAAATAAAGGTCAATTAGATGAAAATACAAAATTAAAATAAATATGTACATTAAATCCAATTTATGACTACTAAAAGAAAATGAGTTAAAAACTAAAAATAAAACATATAAAAAATGTTTTTAGTGTACAAAATGTGTCATTAATTAACAACATAAATATTAGGATAAGATTATGTGATTGGTTGTTATAGAAAATTAAGTGTTATGGCTAGGAGACCACAACCTTAACTTGACGATGATAGTGATATTCGTAATCCAATCTGGGTGATATTCAAACATTCTAACAAGGTTTAAACACTTTAAACCTAAATATTTGTTAATATTTTGACAAGATTCACAAAATAATTGATGATTTTAATTAAAGATTTAAAGAACTCTAACACCCTTAAGTAAATATGATTGTTTATCAAAGTCTAAAGTTGAGGTGTGGTTTTGCATCTTCTTTTTCTTAACTTGGACTAATAGTGTAATCAAGTTTTTGTGTTTTTCTTATATTGTAGCATTAAATTATACCTTGGTTTATGTCTCATAATTTACTTTGTTTATGTCTCATAATTTTTATAATATAGATTAATAATTGTCTTACTATGAGAATTAATGTAAATACTCCCATTTGGTTTAATGTTATTCTTAGTTATTTCAAATTCAATGCTTATTTCATTACACTCACATTTTTTTATGAAATTTTATTTCAATTATATTTAAAATTTATTTTACTTTAATTTATATTTAAAAATTTACTTAAATTTATATTTAAATTTTTTACTTTTAAATAATCTTATTTAAAACTTTAAAAGTACTTAATAAAAGAAAGTATCCATGAATATCTAAGAAGTCCATGGGGTATCAAATAATTTTCCTCCATTTTTTAAATGGGCACTTAACTTGTAACATGATATTTTTTTTAGCCGAGAAATGTAACAAGTATTTAAATGTTCATTTATATTTATTTTTTTAATAGAAAGATACTTTGATAATTGTTTAATTTACTAAATTACCATCTTTTTTATTTTATCACATTAATTAAATAATTTAAACAATTTTCTCATATTTCTCAACTCTTTCCACTTTCTATTTCTCTATCAAAACAACTTTACTTTTCACTTTTTTTCCTTTTTTTCTCTTTCTTTCTTTCCTTTTTCACTGCCCCACTTTCTATTCCTTAATCCAGAAAAAAAGTTAAAAGACTCAAATATAAAAGTTATCATATTTAAGACTTAGTTCTATTAATTAATTTCTTAAAAACTATCTATTATTTTAATTATGTTTCTTATTCTAGTCTTCAAATAATCTTATTATAAATATAAAATATTGATCTATAACAATCACACAGCACTCTTTTCTCCTCTATCTCTTATTTAACTTAGAGTATGTAAATGTATAAGATCAGATTTTATCTTATTATAAATATAAAATATTAATTTATTAATGAACAATCAGAGAGCACGTTTTCCTCCTTTATATCTTATTTAACTTCTAGAATATCTCCAATGTAAGGTATATCTTAGTATAAGACTTTTCCAGTAAAACTTTTGAAAATTTCTTATAGATTATATGACATGTAAGATATATTCAAAAGTAGAACAAGATATACGAGAATTTCTTGTAAGAATATACCCTCTTAGAAATATTCTCAGACAACGTATGAGAGAACAATTGTGGAAACACACTTTGATATGTTTAGTAGTTTTCTTTGTGTTGTTTTGCACTCCATTGTATAAAAAATGTAGAAACATTTAAATCCACATCAGCAAAAGCAATTAAGGTTCAATTTACGGCACAAAAACGTGTTCTATGGGAGTGGTTCTGTCAAGTGCCAGCTATGGCATTAAGCATGCCACTGTGTCTTTAGAAAACATATTATTGACAGTGACCAACCCTTATCATTAGATGTTTGGAGATAAAGAGAAGTGTTTTTGCAAACGTGGGCGATCTTGACCAGACAAAAAAGAGAGAACAAGCATATCTTAAATTTCATATCAATTTCTTATGTTCTTGTACATATATGTACTAAACTGAGGGTTTAGTTTGTTATTTGTTTCTGTTGAAGTTTGTTTTGTCGATTGAACAGTGATGTTTCTGTTTGGTGGTTATTCCATCTGTGAGATTGGCAAAGATGCAGCTGGAGTTGCTGGTATTTTCCCTCCTTCAGCTTCTGGGGTGATTTATTCTGGTTACATAGATTTAAAACCAAAAGAAAAAACTTTACTTTTTCGATGAGATAAAATTTAGACCTATCTCTGTCTTGATTATACACTTTTTGAGTTGCAGGGAACATCTTTGCTTTTGGGTTGTTTTTATCCCCCATGTAAGTTTCTTAAAGTGGACACTTTTTGACGATAATTGAGCTGAGAAGAAATTGTTGTTTGTGAATCTTTTCATTGATAATAACAACTCTTGTTCTGTTCTGAACTGTAGACCTACATTTAGGAGAATTATCAGAAATGGGTCAACAGAAATGTTCTCAGGGTTGCCATATGTTTATTCTCTCTTGAACTGCTTGATCTGCTTGTGGTATGGCACACCTCTTATATCACCTCATAATCTGTTGGTGACAACTGTTAATACAATTGGGGCAGCCTTTCAGCTTGTGTACATAATCCTCTTCTTGATATATGCTGAGAAAGCTAGAAAGGTTAATCTTTTGATAAACTATTGGAATGTTATGAATGATAAATACAAAAGAGAAATGGTTTATTTTTAAGCTGTTGTGTACTATAAATTGTGATTTGATAGGTGAGAATGCTTGGATTACTCTTAGCAGTTTTGGGCATATTTGTGATCATACTGGCTGGGAGTTTGCAAATTGATGACAGTGCAATGCGCCGGATGTTTGTGGGATTCTTGAGTTGTGCTTCTCTCATTTCAATGTTTGCCTCTCCATTGTTCATAATTGTATGCTTGTCATTTCCTAGACACCAATCCATTTATCAGTTTCTGCATCTGTTAGCTTGGTGAATTTTGTTTTCTTATTTTGTCTATGTAACTTCTCAGAAATTGGTCATTCGGACAAAAAGTGTAGAGTTTATGCCTTTTTATCTTTCACTTTCCACCTTCCTGATGAGCATCTCCTTCTTTCTTTACGGATTTCTCAGCCATGATGCCTTCATTTCTGTGAGTTTCCTTTCAGCTCGTTTCCTTTTGAGATACTCATTTTAGTTTCAAATCTCTTTTTTTGGTTGGATTTTATGTGAAATAAACCTGTCTGTGTTTGATTCTGTAGGTACCAAATGGGATAGGAACTGTTTTAGGAATTGTGCAATTGATACTATATTTCTATTACAAGACTTTATCCGCTGAAAACTGCAGACAACCCTTGATAGTTTCGTATGAATGATCCATGCTGGTGAGTGTTGGCAAAGTGGAGGCATAGGCAAATGCATCATAGGTGATTAAGATTTATGGTCTTGGCAGCAGTGAAATGGTTCTCTGAAATTAGTAGCAGGCATTCTGTGTTTGAAATGATTTCCATGAGTTGAATGAGTGAATTTTGTGGTTTTGAGTGTGAAGTTTTTCCATGCAATTCATGGAGATGTTTGAATTGAAACTTTCCACTATATTTTAATTTCATTTCTGCCGGTGTCTTTTTTGTCAACTTGCTATTGTTGCTATGTGAGAATGAATGCTTTTCCTGAACTGAGAGGATGAAATCTTTGCAATCTTTGAATGATGTTCAGTACAACCTTGATACACCTTAAAAGGGAAAAAAATAGTACCAATGAAAACTCTAAAACCTTCTTACTTCAGGTATTCAATCTCTTCTGTTACGAACCCATTAATTGAAAATTCTTTTATCTTTTAAAATACATCAATTTTCTGAAGGTCTTCATGGATCATAATCTTATTTTATCCATATTTAATTTCAGATTTAAGACTCTGATGAAGTTTTTTGAAGTGCTGTGTCATTACTTCTAAAGTGGGGTTTGTCTAACCTCAATTAACCTACCCATGATATCCCATTTAGCTAATTTTCCCCATTATGTATTTGTCGGGCTTCAGTTGGTGGTCTAATAAGCAACCTTGTTGCATGAGGATTATGATGCTATTGGGCTTATAAAATAACTTTTGCAGTCATTTATATACTATGAAATGTTCTTATCTCTAGTCGAAGTGAGATCTTTAACCAATGTTAATGTACAGTTATAGCAAAATTGAATGTGAACATGAACAATGTAGTTAAAATTTTAAGAAGTAAGATTAGGGCCATTAGGTGATTGAAGGAAGAAACACAAAAGAATAGTGTTAAAATTTGACATCTTCATAAAAAGAGGATTTCACAGTAAACCAAGTATGAAGTTAACAAAAAGTTGTAAATGATCTCCTGCTTGATAACTTGTCAGCTAAACTAGATACCATTTTGTGTAGTTTCCACAATTTTCAGATAGCCATAAACTTCCTTTGCGTTCTTTCTATTCTTTGCTATTGTTACTGCAGCTTCCTCGTGTGTCATTTATGAAATGATATTGAAATGGAAAATGCATCATTGAATTCTAGGAAAAAACTGCAATTTTATGAAATGATAATTACGTATTTGAACTGATCACACCATGTCATTACTGTGAAGCTGCATTGTCTGTCTGATACAACTTACAAGATAGAAAAACCCAGTAAGCGAGTACTAAAGTAAATCTCTTAGAGTAGTCCTCACTGTAACAGTTCCTACTTCCTGCATCAAACAGCATAAAAGTTAGAAATAAACAAATGCAGCCAAAATGTTGTCTGAAACTGAAACAGTGAAATTCCTGTGATTCAGTATCTTGAAGCAAATACTGTTGCATCCTATTGAGTAACAAGAAGTTATTGGGGAAGAACATTCAAACTTTTTTGTGTGTGCATTCATGCATTCATTTAAAATGAACATAGACAACTCAATTTTGGCAACACATGTTGAGGGTGTAGGAGAGGATTTGAGTTTGATTCTCATTGAACATATCCATGAGGGACACAGAATTTTAGGTGAGATTAAGCTTCAGCACTCCAATAAGACCAAAACTTCTTGGGATCTTGGGGTTTATTAAAGAAATGGACATAAGTATCATGCAATCACTCATTTTACTTTATAGGTACCAAATCATTATTGTCCAAATTCATCATGTTAGTCTTAAAACTAAGGAGAGTGGAAAGAATCATCCTATCTACAAGTAAGAATTTTATTATCCTATATGATGAGCATGAAGGTGATGAAGAATTTACCTGTTGTGAAGTTTCCATGTAGTGGTGAGTGTCATTCTCTGAATCACGAAGAAGTCTTCCTTTTTCATCATAGAGAATGAGGCCACTAAAACTTGGCAACTCACACTTCCCCCCTCTTAGTATTGGTCTTTGCCACACTGGAGATTCTGAGTTATTGCTTTGCCACCCACTTTCAAGACCCTGCCTTTGTAAGCCAAGTAGTGGGGATCCCCTCTCTCTCTGCCATGCAATGTTCTCCTCCAATTTGCTTGCCTTGCTCCACAGCATTGACCCCATCAGGACCCTCTTCACTGAAATCCACCCTACACAACTTGGCTCTGACCATTCTGTAGGTGAAGCAGTAGCAGCAATAATAGTATTAGCATTAGTATTACTAGTTGTTGTGGTATCCTTTTCATTCTCTTCATCTAAAGCACCCTCTTGGTGTACAATCTTATTGTTAATGGCCTTCCTTCTAAGTGTGATAACAATGCAAAGGCACACAAGAGCAAAGGTTGCACATGCAAGTAGAAGAACAGCACCTAGTGTTGAAATCTTCAATTTGTCTTCCAAATCCCACAAAGCTTCCATGAGTTTTCCTTTTCCTTTTCTACTTTGAGTATGACCAAGTGAACTGAGGAGGAGCCTAGTTTGTTTTTTAGTAGAATATGTTTAGTAATTAATGTAGAATGATGATAAAAGGATGAAGCATTCATAGTGATGTTGGCAAGTTTCATATGAGGTCCACCGCTAGTGGAATTGTTGAAATTTGGACCCCAATAAACACCTCTGGTTGTAGTTAATATTGTTACCGGTTGAATTCAAGGTGGCTCACCGTTCAATGATTAATAAAGGCTTCTCACGCGAATTCTGTGCTACTCATCAAGTGATGATGCAAAACTTACTTAGATCTTTGGGAATGGGAAGTAGAAGCTATGTGCATCTACTCTGGTAGAGAGGTCATGCAAAGTAAAACTAAAGCTGTAATTTATAAAAAAATATGGCTGTATCTTCCTTCACCTCCATAACCCACACTCAATAGGTTATACGAAAAGTAGGTGAAAAGTATGATGAAAATGCGGGGTGGATCATGCGGGCTGGCCTATGGGTTATGCGGGTTGGGCGGTGGTCCGCTACTAAAAAGTGCGGGATGAACTCACTAATCTAACTCACTAACCCACTTAGGTTTGTCCTGCATAACCCGCAATCCGTATGGGTCAACAACGGGACAGGACGCGTTAGTCTGCTGGCCCGCATAAATAAAAAAATATTTTATTTTTTCTAAAAAAAAATCATACCTACTCACACATTATTATTGGAATGTGACTTTTATTTTATTTTATTTTAAAGATTAAATTTAATGTAAAAAAAAATATGTTTTATTTCAATCATTTAAGAAGTTAATATTAAAAATAAGAGTGCATTTAGTTTTAAGTAAAATTTTACATTTAAAAATTGTTAATAAAAAAATAATATAAAGAAGAGATTTCATTAAAATATTTTGTAGCAAAATTTTGATAAGATATTCTCGTACAATTATATACATACAGAAAAAGAATATATGTAAAACAAAACATTAATTATTTTTAATCAAGTCTTCTAACAATCCGCATAGTTGAATGCTTTTATATTTTTTTTTATCTTAATTGAACGAATTAAAACAAAGATGAAATTTTAATTTTTCAGTAGCAGAAATATTTTTTTATAATTAAATTTTAATTTTAAAAAAATATTTTCCTTATGCGGATGAGCACTTCTGGTACGAAATGGGTCAACCTGACTCTCATTTTGCAGGCTAAATGCGGGACGGGCCTATGTGGGGTGGGTCAACTCACATTGTCACTCCTAACAAAAAGATCATTTTGTTTTTAAAAATATACATTCGGATGTTACAATTAGAAAATATATTTTTCTATTTATATTTCCTGAATTAATTCAGAAAGTATTTCTAATTCTTTTTCAATAAAAAAAATACGTATTGATTATAGAATTCATAAAGTATTTCTAGATCCAAAAAATATTTTATAGATTCTATAAAAATACCTTTTAGATTTTATAATCTATAATATAAATTTAAAAGAAAAAAAACTTATTTTGAATGGTAGAAGTTGGAATCTATAAGCATAATTTGTCCAGATCCGAAATGAAAAAAAATAATTGAATAAAGAGTATTATTTGGTATGTTTATAAGTATGGAGGTGCACAAGCACGTGAAGAAACAGCCAAAATATGATCTAAATAAGTGATTAACTGATAATGGAAATGCGTGAAAAATAAATATCACTTTACTTTCAAATAAGTCAATCATGAAGAGGATTTAGTTTGGTGTCAGATTAAAAAAATATAAAAACTTAGTCAAACCAAGCAAATAATGCATATCCTCGTATTAACAACAGTAAATAGGAAAAATATTTATATAATTATTGGTTGACCAATAATTAAATCAAAATATTATATTCAAAATTTATATATATTATCATTCCCACTAATATAACTATAATTCTAAAAAATCATACATATTTTATTCTTTTTTAAAATTCTTAAATTCATTAATAATTTAATATCAGAATTAAAAATTTATGAGATATAATAAAATAAAGAAGTCACATTTAAAAATTGGTTATGAAAAAAACACATCATAGTTAAGATCTTATTAATTAGAATAAAAAACAAGACAAAATTATAATTATTCAAATTTTTATATTTCAAACATTCTTTCTTTGCATATGTAAGGAAGAAAAGCTCATGTATAATAAATAAATAATATACTATTAAAATAGTATTTCAATATTATTGAGGTAAGAGAGGCTTATCTTTTCTCTTCATAAATGAAACACAACAAGTAATACACGAGTAGAAACAATGAGTTTTTGTTTTCCTTCGTTTCTTTCTTCAGAAATGATTAAGAAAAAGTGAAAAATGAATAAAAATAATAAATTTTATGTTTTAGTGTTAAGGAGAGGATGAACCGAACAATAAAAAAAGAATATAAAAAATATTTTAATTTTCTTCTTCTTTACATATTATCTATTTTATATTTTTAATTATATTTTAATATTTATTAAAATTAAATGACATATATTATAAAATAAATAAATTGAAGATAATGAGAAAAATAATTACGCATATAAAACTATTTTTTAATATTAAGATTAATTTTTGCGGTATTTAATATTATAAATTTATTTAATTATTACATTTTTAACCCTTTACTATATGTATTATGTGTTTTTAATATCTAAGTAATTTTTTAAAAGTGAGTTTCAGTCTTCCATGCATCTAATAAAACTCCACTAATAGTACTTTACATTTTAGAAAGTTAATAGTTAAAAATCAAGGTGCTGTAGAGTTTTAAGGTGGGTAACTCATTTACTAAATATTGATAGTTTTTTTTTTCGTGGTTTCGAAGATCTGATGCTCTCTTTGATTTTTTTTTCTTTCATATTATAATTTTACAGTTTTTTGGATTGAGCAACAAGCTAATGAGATTCAACAATTTGTAAATGAATATCTAAATTGATTTTGTTTTTTATTTTACAATTTAGATCTTAAGAATAGTATTTCAAATTAGACAATCTAAAATACAAATTTTTGATTGTGTAATCCAAAATTTAAAAAATAGTCAACTGAATTATTAAAGTAAAATATAAAATTGAATTCAAATTTGTGTTTGAGATTGTGGAATTTATAATACTCTTTTTTAAGTTTTGAATCGAGTAATCGAAAGGTTAAATTTGTATTTTGGATTTAGGATGCAATGAAAAGCATCATAACTTTATAGCGTAATGAAATTAAAGCATATTTTTTAAGAAAAGTTTACACGTTGCGAAACATATATTTAACATAAACTTTATAAAAAAAAAAAACACAAAGGTTTGTCTTAAAATATGCATTCATGCATATTGATGAAGAGTATGAGTAGGTCATGTGTGTTTGTGTTGGTACTCAACATTGTGATTACATTTATATGTACACATGGTCTACCATATATGTGATATAGCAGGTATAATATACCACTTATTGCACAAAACTAATGTCATGTTGAATCCTTTTAAGGAGGTTGACATTGTTGGTAAAGTTACAATTAAAATGAAGTTGTGTAAAATTGCATATCTATATATGACATTGTTGTGTGCACTAGTAGAAAAATTCAAAACCGAAGGATTACAAAAAAAACTCAAAACTAATAGGTTTGCAAGGTCTACAAAAGCATGACTCATACTGTTTTGAGCATTTTAATATACATTATAGTTCTTCTACCTAGAATTCAAGTAAGGAGAGAGGAAAACCTAAAGTGTTAGATCAAAGTTGAACCAACCTTATGTTTAGTTGTGGTTATATGCTTAATAACAAAGTATAAAACATTATTTTATAAGCATCAGGTCTCGATAGACACAAGCACTTCATCTAATCAAATAGACACACATGTTTTACTTATATGCTTCATCTGATAAGCTTTTGCTTAGACAAAGGATAAGTACACTTTGTTTGGTAAGCTTTTGCTTTAATTGACTTAAGTGCTTATACATCATTAATTGATTAGATTTTGCTTGCATAAATGATAAGTATGAAGCATTTAATGGTAAATGTTAAATACTTATAAATGTTTATTTTATGCTGATTAGATTTCTTATAGGGAATGTTTCACTAGTTGTTTCTTACAAAAGCTCCTAAAGTTGCTCCATCCAACCAACTTTTTGTTGGAAAAAAATGTGAGGCTAAGCTAAACCAAGAGGAGGGTGAATTGGTTCTGAAAACTTTTTGAAAAGATTAACCCTTTCTTAAACTCTTTTGAAACACTCATCTTATGAGAAAATTGAATGCAATTGATTGTGGAATTAAGATTGATAAAAATTTCACACACCAAAACTTATACAGTAGTAACAATATGAAAGTGATAAAGAACGGATAAGATATATTACATAAGATTTATATTGGTTCAAATCACAACATATCCTACATCTAGTCTTAGCTATTCACCCTTAGAATAGCCAAAATTCATTATCCTTGCATGTTTACTACAAGCACTCAACATATGCAAAACATATATAGGACAAAAAAAAACACAGGAAATCAACTCTTGAATACAATTAAGGACGATATGTCCAACTCTTGGATCACACCAAGAGGAAAGAAACTTGAATCAACCCAATGATGATCATAACTTTATTCAAATTTAGAACCTTTAATCATAGTTGTATTGATATAAAATTATGTATAAATTCATTGTTTTAAATAGAATTTATCCAACTGGATTTATTTTGATCTTAATTTCTTTTACTATTAATTTTATATTCTTAATCACCGTAGACGGTATAATATTTCTTAGAATAGACAGTCTAGTGGTTACATGGAGTAGACAGTCTAACCACTCATCTGCCAAGACTCAACTGAAGAAAGCACCTAAACAACATCAAGTGTAATAAAGACAAAAGTGTAGAAAGAGTATGATGCGAATAACATAGACTAGAGGGTTTGATAGACATATAGGTGAAGTTGGCTCCAAAAAGGAGAGACTGAATGGACCCTTAGATTCTTTTTTCAACGAATAAATAAAGACTATCTCTTAGACCGTCTAGTAATAAAAAATCAAATTGTCTAGCATAATTGTTTAGGCAAACCCTCTAACGAGAATAATAGAATAAATAACAAAGCATGAGCAATAACAAGTGTAACGAGAGGTTAGCACACAATAATTTATCCTAGTTCACCTAAACTCAGACTACATCTAATCCCCTTAAGTAACTTCTTAAGAGCTTCAACTAACCAACTAGTTACACGAGTATTTTCACCTCTCCAGGTTACAACGAATATTCTCACTTCTTCGAGTTACAACAACTATTCAAACCTCTTTAGATTACACCTTAACTTCGCCTAAGATTAAAAAATCTCAAAAGAAATAAAGAACACTCTTAGAGATACAAAGAAAGTTGACATGGGTATAACTTCACAGAGTGAAGAATTACACTGATTTCACACACAACTCAAAAGACATAATGCTCTAAAGACTAGAGTAGAAACTCACTGCAACACTCAATAGTGTATTCAACAAGATCATAATATCTCTTTTTGTTGTTTGTCATGCCTTTTGTTCTCCACCTTCAATCTCCTTATATTTGCACTTGGGCACTTGAGTTGGTTAAACTTGGATATTACAGTATCTTTATCTTTTTCGTGCTATACGCTCAAAGTATAAAGCTTGGATTTCCAATTTGTTTTTTCTTCAAACCTATTTAAGAAACTAATTTAAATGTATTTGCAATATGGGTTAGTAAAAGCAAATCAAATTTTAATCAAAAAATTGTTTCATTATAGACAACGCGTGATGCGAAAATCGGGTACTTGAGATTTTCAATTTATTCAAAATTGATTTTGTTCCAAGAAGATTGGGAGATATTCACAATTCATTAGAAAATATATTTCTAAGGTTTATTTGAATAAACCTGTTTAGGAAAAGATGGATTTTAAAGATACATTAAAAATAAGGACGAATAGATTTTATGCATAGATTTAAATCTTTTCATTTTTGGACTCCAAATCTATCTAATTCTACTTCTTGAAATAAGCAAACAAGATATTGCTTAAAACTAAGCAAACTAACCAAGAAATCTAATTAAAGAAAATATTTTAATTCTCAACAAGCGTTCAAAAACAATTCCTTTGATAGAAACTCAATTTCGAAAAGATAAAAAATAAATCATAACCTGCTACAGAAAAATTGAAAAACAAAACTTTATTGAAAAAAACCTTAAAATTCAATGAGAAATCACAAGGGAATCAACCTAAAAAAATTTAGCCTTCCATGTGGATGCAAAAAATAAGAAAAATAAATAAAAGTAGGTTTAATGTGTGTTGTGCGCCTTTGAAACGCGATGCTAAAAAACGCCACCCCGTGTTTATTCTCCAAAAGTCTCTTTTATAATTTTTTTTTCTTTGCACAAAGTTTACCTCAGGATATTGTTTACAATTATTAAATGTTTCCTTTCTTTTTTTAAAAATTATCAAGCAAATATCTTCTTTTCTGATAAGTTCCGGATCTCTTTCTCGCTTCTCTTCTAGATATTGTTTCCAAAATCGATTTAGATTTGTGCATTCATTATAATTAAACATAGTGCCATTGTGAGAAATATCTGAAGAAGATTTACTTGAACAATATCTTTGAAGAATATTTACTCAGTTTTTTGTGAATTTAACAGGGGATTTTTAATTTCAGAATTTCGAGAGAATATCTCTGCAAAAGATTTGTTTCTAATTCTTTTTCTAAGATATTGCAGATTTAATTCTCTAATTATTTAACTCATATTTCATTTCTTGTTTTAATTCAAACAACAACTTACACTTTCACGTTATTCGACCCACTCATAGTGGTAGGCGCTTCTATCAGATCGTCTTGTTAGACACTTCTATCAAACAATCTACTACAATTAAAACATAAGATTAAAAAAATAAAGTTAAAGCCAAAGTAAACTCAATTAGATTAATCTCAATTAAAATAGTGAATTTATTCATGATTACATTCCAAGAATATATTATTAAAACTTTAAAGTGTGAATGAAATTATGCTCATCAGTATGCTTTCTCATGAAGTTGTCAAGAAGTTTTTCTTTTCTTCTTCTCCTTTAGAATGGGGAAAGTTGGTTTGGTCTCACTTCATTCCCCTTTCAGATCTTTAGTTATTTGGAAAGTTTTGCATAATAGACTTCCTATTGATAAAGATGTCCAAAAAATGGATGTTATTTTATGTTCTATGTGTTCTTTATGCAGGAAGAATGGGAAACATGTTTGTCATTTATTCTTTGATTGTCTTTTTGCCTAATATTTTTGGACTTGGGTTCATAATTCCTTCTAGTACTTGTCTAACATTATTTTTGCACAAATTATTTCTTTCCTTAATCTCCAAGTAGTCACTTGGTTAAGCTTATTAGGCTTTCAACTATCACCTTCACTTTATTGATAATTTAGAGAATGAGGAATTATCCTATATTTCAAAAATACATCACCTTAGACTTTGGTATTGTTAAGGAATGTGTCCATATGTCAGTTAATGCTTAAAAACATAAAATATGCATAATGATATTTCTAAATTTTTTCTGTTAAAGTTTATTTTATCAACATGAGACCTTCCAAGGTTTTTGTCCCATTTCAAGGGATTTGACAATTTTCTGATGTTGGCCGGATTAAAGTCAATACCGATAGAGCTACTATAGGTTCTCCAGGTTTACTTGCTTGTGTTGACATCTTTAAAGGTAGTAGAGAGGGATATATAAGGAGTTTCTCTGCTTTCTCGGGGGATCGAAATTCATTATACACTGAGATCATAGTAAGTTCACTACTCTGGTGATTAATAATAGAATGGATTTTTTATGGTATTTGATTTCAACCATCTTGTAATAGTTTAGATTTTTTCCATATAGATATCAACTTCCTATGTTTAGAATTTAATTAGGAGTTATCTCTCTTGTTACATAAGTTTGGTTAAAGGAAAAAAAATAACTACTAATTACTTTAGATTCTAAATTAATCTTTAATTATAACACTACAAGAAAATCATGAAATAGAAACTAATTTTTAGTGACAAAAAATAATTAGTTGTTATAGTGATTAAATTAGAGACCATTTTAGAGACTCCAAAATTTTTGGTTTCTAAATTAGTTTCTATTATTGTTAAATGGTTTCTAAATTGATATTTAATTAGAAACCAATGTTTTTGCTACCAAATTTAGAAACCAAATAATTGGTAGTTAAAACCTTGGTTGGTAATTAGATACCAATTTAGAAACTATTTAACAATAATAGAAACTAATTTAGAAACCATTTTTTTTAAGGTTTTAGTGGTGTTTTCTATCATTCTTGATGGGAAATTATTGGGACAGATGTTTGCAATGTTGTTCAACAGTTTTTTAAACCAAATTGGGTTCTCCCTAGAATGAACAGTAATGTGGTATCTCTTATTCCTAAGATTCAGGGTACTGAATCCATTAAAGATTACAGGCCAATTGTTGTTGTTAATTTCAAATTTAAGATTATTTCCAAGATAGTGGCAGATATCCTTGCACTTGTGGCTGCTAGAATCATTTCTCCTAATCAATATGGGTTTGTGCAGGGTAGACAAATTCAGGCTTGTATTAGTATTGCTTCTGAAGCTATTAACATGCTTTCTAAAAAAGTTAGAGGAGGTAATGTGGCTTACAAAGTTGATATTCATAAAGCCTTTGACACTCTGAGTTGGAAGTTCTTATTATTACTTTTGACACGCTTTGGTTTTCACCCATCGTTTGTCGGTTCAATTATTACAATTCTCCATTCAATTATGCTTTCTATCAGAATAAATTACAGTTTGGTGGGGTTTTTTTCCTTATAGTAGAGGTGTCAGACAAGGTGATCATTTGTCTCCTTTACTTTTTTGTCTTACAGAGGAAGTTCTTAGTAGAGGTATCTCGAAGCTTGTGAATGGTAAAAAGATTCTACATATGGCTAGTCCGCAAGATTATCTCACTCCCTCTCATATTTTATACGCTGATTATCTCACTCCCTTTCACTTACTTAGGAGTGTCTATCTTTGTTGGTGCTCCAAAGTGTCGATTTCTTCAACCTTTGGCTGATAAAGTCAAATTGAAGCTAACATCTTGGAAAGATAAATCTCTTAGCATGATGGGCCATATTTAGTTGGTCAATATGGTGATTACTGGATTTATAGCTTATAGCTTTAAAATGTATAAATGGCTTGTTTCACTTCTTAAGCAAGTTGAGCAGTAGCGTCAAAATTTTATTTGGATTGGTGATATTCTGAAAAAAAAAAAAGGAATAACTATTGTTAATTGGGCTACGATTTGTTCTCCTTTTGAGAATGGAGGTTTGAAGATTATTAACCTTCATCATGAAAATAATGTGTATCTTCTTAAGCTTACTTGGAATTTTGCTTATAGTAACAAACCTTGATCTTTTCTCTTAAAAACCAGGGTTCTTAAATCAAAATACGGGTTTAGAATGGTTTATAGATCCTCATCTCTTTGCCTTGGAATTAAGCAGATTTATTCTATTATACTTTATTATACTTCTTGGACTGTTGGTACATGTACTTTTATTAATTTCTAGAATGATAAATGGTGTTCTACTACATCTTTGGCAAATATTGCAAGGTTATCTCATGGTGTTTACTAATAAGTGCCTAATTTTAGTAATATTTCTTATTAAAATATAGGCATTTATGAGTATTAATTTCTAAATTACATATAAAATAATCCATAATTTATGAATTTATACCTTTTACATATTTTATGATCTTTATTTGAATAAGAACATTTTATTCCCAAATTTTGTGTTAATTTCATGTTTCTTGGGAAGAATGGAGATGATTGTGCTAAAACAGAATAGTATAAGTTACAAGGAGAAAGTTGGAAGGCACATGAACACACAAAAGTACAAAAAGCTCAACTCAGCAACAGAGCAACTCGCTTGAGTGAGAATGCTCTAGTGGCAGTGTTTAAAAATCGACGCCTTTCTCACTCAACGAGTTATATCTCTCTTGAGCGAGAAAACACTCGAACCATTGGGCCATTTTATGTTTTAATCAACAAGCCCATTAGCGCGACGCAAGAAGTCACCTAACCCTAGCAAATTAGGTTAAATAAGGGGCTTGAGGCTCCACCCTAGTGTGCAAGATTGACAGAAAAACACCATTGAGTGACTTGTAACCCAATTGGGAGAATAAAAGGTATTAGAAGATGTGTGGCTGATTCTACCCTTTGGGATTAGGAGTAATTTGTTCAAACTCTTATGTATTAAGATGATCTCTCAACATAATATTATGTTCTTGATTAATTATTGGTATTATTGTTTTGCTTCTAATTCTTAATCTAGAATCTTAAATCTGACTGGAAAGTATTTGTAGGGTTCTAACCTAATCAATAATACTTCGTATATTTGAATACTAAGAATAGACTTGAAATGTTAATTGCTATCAACGTCCGATCTTATAACTAAGTTGTTTTTATAAATATGCGAGGAATTGATATTTAGGAAGCATCTTAAGAATTTTATATACGAGAAATTGATATAAATAATTTTTATATGGGCATCAATATCAATCAAAGGACATAATATTATCAGGCTAATCTAAATACAAGAGTGAGAAAGATGAAACCCAATCCCTATTTTTCCAATTGAAGCAACAACTCTTTGAATTGTTTTCTTGTTAATTCTTGCCATCATAATAATTCTCAAACCAACTTTTATTATTCTGTTTTTATATTTAGCGAATCTTTAACTTTAATATTCAATTGTTCCTTGTGGGGTCGATATCCGTCCTTAGGGACACATTATTACTTCTGACAAAGCAGTGCATTTGCCGTAAAAAGTCATCAAGTTCATTCTGGATACAGTCTTTCATTTTTGGACTGGTTGTGATTGGAATATTTCCTTGTCTTTACAGCAGATACCTCTTTTGTTTTTAATCATATCATGGTTAGGGAGAAACATGATATTCCTAATTAGATTCTAGATTAATCTAGTCGTTTCACTCTTAACTCGGCTATGACTTTTTTTTTGGAACCAGGGGTTCCCTGTGGTTGGGGTAAATTCATTTGGTCTTCATATATTTCATCTTCCAAAACTTTAGTACTCTGAAAAACTTTTCATGGGTGGCTTCCTACAGATCAACATATTCAGAATAAAGGTTTGCATATATGTTTTATGTGTACACTTTGTGAAAAGTGATAAGTGTCTAATTTCAGTAATATTTCATATTAAAATATAGGCACTTATGAGGATTTATTGCTAATTTACATATAAAATAATCCCTAATTTATGAATTTATACCTTTTTACATTTTT
>Ga0123342_1003798_pt1 | contig 23779 bp, 9 predicted proteins | sample Turbeawhitnodule_FD_89960 | JGI IMG/M metagenome (GOLD analysis project Ga0123342, IMG submission 89960) | Root nodule microbial communities of legume samples collected from Mexico - Turtle bean Mexico white nodule | ecosystem: Host-associated > Plants > Roots > Nodule | place: Mexico: Nepantla... | reverse complement strand
ATAAACTAATTTAAAAACCAATTTTTGTTTTAGTTTCCAAAATGGTCTCTAATTTAGTTACTATTGCAACTAATTATTTTGGTCTCTAAAAATTGGTTTCTATTTCATCATTTTCTTGTAGTGACATTAGGCTTTTGTATTTTGAAATTTTTGTACTTGGATTCATAGTGTGTTTTTTTTTTAGATTACTACTCTGTCTACTCTAGACATTGTTTCTTTTTTGGATTTTGTAGGTAGCCCATTGGGGAAACACATTAAGCTTGCTTCTATTGCTTTTATCTTATGTGTCAGAAGTGTTTGCATTGGTGCAAGTAAATGTTTGGTCTTGGTTTTCTGCGAAATCTCGTTTTGCTTCGTTTTCCTATTCTGATTGGTGTTTGGAACCTCTGGCGTGCATGAGGATGATCTCTTGATGGTTTCAGGATTGTGTTTTAGGTTATGCTTCTATTGGTTAGGTTGGCGGTCTTAGTTTAGAAGCTGGGTTTATATGTAACTTTGTATAAGGGTTGACCCACCCCTAAAGTGGTTCTCATTAATTTATTGTTTATTGCTAATAAAAAAAATACTTTTATCTTATAGATGATTTGGAGGATGAGGAATCAAGTTAGATTCCAACAATGTATTTCAATGAATTATATCATTAATTCCATTAAAACTCACATAAAAATGTCGGGTAACCTTTCAAATAAAAAATGCTTAATGATATATTTGACTTTTTGTTTTAAAATTATTTTGGAATCAACACTAGATCCTCTAAAGTCTTTAATTTGTGGTTTGGGAAACTCCTGATATGCTTGGATCAAGGTCAATACAAATGGGGCTGCTACAGGCTTTCCCGGTCTTTTTGCTTGTTCTGGCATCTATAAAGGTAGTACAAGGGAGTATGATGTGGTGTTCAACCTTTTTGGGGATTCAAAATTCGTTTTATGCAGAAATTGTGGGTGCAATTCTTGCAATTAAGCATTATGGTTTTACAAGACTTTGGCTAAAGATTAATTCATCTTTGCTTTGTCAAGCTTTTAGTTCTAGCGATTTGATCTCTTTACTTATTAGGGGGAGATGGAGAAATTGTTTGAAGATTTCTAAAATGATTGACTTTAAGGTCACTCATATTTCTAGGGAAGAGAATGAGTGTGTTGATAAGCGTGCTAACCTGAGACTTGATAATAAGTTAGATTTTGCTTGGTATGACACTTTATTGGCTTGTATTATTGTTGATAAAAAAACAACTTTGTATTACTTTGAACTTTTTTCATAACATATACAATCTTCCTTAGGTTGTAGTTGGGAGTGATTTTTTCAGGTTGCATGAGTTTTGATCTAGTCTCCTAAAGTTTTGTACACTTTTTTTTTTAATAATATCTTCATTTGATGACAGATAATTGATGGAATTTGGATGTCAACCTAATTGAGATGTCAAACTTCATAGTGATACCTAACATGAACCTTTATATAAAAAAAATCTCATTTATTATTTCAATTTTTATTTTACTCCAAATTATACTTTTAAAATTATTTTCTCACATATGAAATAGTAAATAATAAAAAACAAAAAAATATATAAACTACTTCTCTTTCAAAAAAAAAAAACCAACGGCACACATTTTAACTACTCCATATAATACATTTACATTTTTTTTTCTTTTTGTGAGAATTTATAATTTAATTTGTTTCTCTAACATTATTTTTATTCTAACCATATATCACACATCAAGTAAAAAAGGATATTAGATTTAAACAATTTTAATGAATTAAAAAACTAATAGAAATATTAAATTTTAACTTATTAAAATAGAACATGATAATAAAAAATGCAGAGATGTTTGTGGTATTTTATAAGAAGAAATATTTGTATGCATTAAAATAAGTTGGAATGATAGGGCAATATAACTAACGAGCATGAGAGTGGGACCCTTTTTATATAGGTTTTAAAATATTTTGGGGTGTCTCTGTTAGGCAGGAAAAGGGCAGCAGTTAAATCATGTACCCTTCAGGTCTTAAAATCTGTCTATTTTCGTTATTCTCTCATTATACCTTGCAAATCCATTGCTAGCTAAAATACCCACAATTCAGACAAAATAGAAAAAAAAAGGTCATTTTGGGAATTTGGGACACCATAATGGAAGACACTGATTAGTTTCAATTCTAATTTGAGGGAACAAGTAACTGCTCCATATCATGCCTAAACCAAAGTAAATTCATGCTAATTACCATCAACATTTTTCTATAAATTTTCTTCTTTTTCATCTTTTTCTTGGAACTGAGAAATTGTTTTAGGTTAAGTGTTATGGGTTTTGATTAGTTTTTAGTAATAAAAGTCTCTTTACTTGTTTTGTGGTGAATATATAATTAGTTTAAAATTCACAAATATTTCACATTATTAGATATTTTATAATATATAAATAAATTAAATTTTATCTTATAAATCAATTTTATAAAATTAACTTATACTTAAAGTTCACTTATTAATATATAAAAATGCATTTATCTTGATTATAACAATGTTGAGTTGAACTTTCCACGTAGTTATCAACTTCAAGCTCAAAATTAGGATGAAATGAAACTTGGGTTTATGGAATGGCATGGATATATGGTAAAATATATAATACTAAAATAGCATAGTTTATATGATGCATAAGCATATGTAAAAGTACATGTTATATTTTTTCTTAAAAGTGGTAGAAACTTTCAATTTTAATTATTGAACACAAAGTTGATGATATTTTGGGATCTATTGGTAAATCCATAACTCTAATTGTAAAAACTTGCACTACAAGAAAATCATGAAATAGAAACCAATTTTTAGATACCAAAATAATTAGTTGCAATAGTAATTAAGTTAGAGACCATTTTACAAACTAAAAAAAATGTTTCTAAATTAGTTTTTATTATTGTTAAATAGTTTCTAAATTGGTATCTAATTAGCAATCAATATTTTTGCTACCAAATTTAGAAACTAAATAATTGGTAGTTAAAACTTGGTTGCTAATTAGATAACAATTTAGAAACTATTTAACAATAATATAAACTAATTTAGAAACCAAATTTTTTTTTAGTTTCTAAGTGGTTTCTAATTTAGTTACTATTGTAAATAATTATTTTAGTCTTTAAAAATTGGTTTTTATTTCATGATTTTCTTGTAGTGTTGTTGCATAAACCTATCTTCTAAACAAATTTATTCAAATAACTATTAAACTAATCTTAAAAGGGTTAAGAGACATCATTTAGAATGATGGTATAGTGATTAAATTTTAGAGATGTGAAGATGAATAAAAAGATATATTAAAGATAAAAAATAATTAGTTATTATATTAACTGAGTTAGATATTATTTTATAAACTAAGTAACTATTTGGATTTAAAGTAGTTTATATTATTAATAAAAATTTATAAAATAGTTTCTAAATTTGTATCTAACATTAACTATCAAGGTTTTAACTACTAACTATTTTAGACTCTAAATTTATCACTAATTTATCATTAAAGATTACAGACAGTTGTTGGTGAGTATTATCTACGGACAGGCGGTTTTGGGTGTCGAGTTAGGAGTTAAATTGTATGTGTGTTTGTAAAAGGGTTGGACCACCCCTGAAGTGGTTCTCATTTATTGATTTTTTATTGCTGATAAAAAAAAATCTACGGATAATTGTTGATAGATATTACATAGAGACTACTATTAACGAGTATTATTTACAGACTACTATTAGTTTTTATTATTAATAAAAATATACAATAATAATAGTCTATAGTTAATACCTAGACTGTTGTTACCCATAAACTCATTTGTACATAAATTACTTTTTGGTGAAAAATTTCATACATAATATTGCTTTACTTACTATTTTCCTATGACGACAATATAAAAAAGAATTGTGCTGATAAAAAAAGAATTATATTGACATAAAAAGTAATAAATATTAATATTAATATAATACAACATCCTTTCTTATTGTATTATTAGGAATAATAAAATGTGAAAGAGAAGAACATTAAATTGATCCATTGGTAGGGTGTGAATTGTTGAGCATTTATAGAACCCTAATTTGCATGCAATGCAATACATGATTTGATAAAGAAATAGTGGAAGGTTTGAACTGTAGGCCATGGTGAGAAAGAAAGCAGACATGGTGGACAAGTGTACGAACTGATGTAAACCAGATACTGATTGCACTATCTGATGATGAACTTCACCAAAAAGAAAATACAAGGTAAAGAAAATGATACAACATCTACCTGAATCCATTACCAAAGTCAATTTATGAACTTTGCTTCTCCACTTGTCTTTTCGATTCATACCATTTTCAACTTTGATTTGACAAAAGTATATACGTATGCCAAGTACATGTACAATTCTAGAGTACAATTACTCTTTAGTCAATCACAAACATACCAATAATAATTCTAAAATTCCAACATTTTATTTCCCTATTGCACCCTTTACAAGAGTGACAAAGTGAATCAAGGACACTTTGTTAATTAGCACACAACAATTTGACAAAGTTAGGTTAGGGTTTACAATATGAGAGTCTAGTTTAGTTTACTTTATTTGACCTACCAAATTGATGGATTAATGGAGAATAAGACAATCTGACCTACTAGTTTGTTTTTTTAATTAAAAATTAATTTTTTTGTCTTATATTATTTAAAGGATACAAAATATATATATATATATAATATATTGTAACTTAAATTATTAATATTTACAAACTTAATTTTAATTGTTAATTATCATCAGATAATTTAACATATAAATATAATAATTGTTTTACTTTATTCAATTAGAACATTTAATTAATCCATTAAAAGTTTAGAAAATATTATGATTAAAAATGTTTTTAATATATATATATATATATAATAAAAACAAAAGTTAAAAAAAAAATAAAAACAAAGAACTAGAGTGTCAAGATTTATGACCCATTTTACCACTTTTAATCTCATATCATCACAATCAAAATATCATAAGTAAAGTATAAATATAAGTAAAAAAATACAAGTGAAGAAAACTAATCCCTTCAAAAAAAATCATCAAATAGAAATCAAATTTTAGAAACCAAAATAATTAGTTGCAATAGTAACTAAATTAGAAACCATTTTAAAAACTAAAAAAAAAATAATTTCTAAATTAATTTTTATTATTGTTAAATAGTTTCTAAACTGATATTTAATTAGCTACAAAGGTTTTAACAATAATTATCAATTATTTAGATTCTAAATTTGGTAGAAAAACTTTGGTTGCTAATTAGATACCAATTTAGAAACCATTTAACAATAATATAAACTAATTTAGAAACCAAAAATTTATTTAATCTCTAAAATGGTCTCTAATTTAGTCACTATAGCAACTAATTATTTTTTATCTCTAAAATTAATTTCTATTTCATGATTTTCTTGTAGTGTATACTCAAACAACAATGTTCAAAAATATTTTTTTAGATATTTCTTAACTAAAAACATTAGTGTTTCAAATTTTTAAAAAACGTAAACTAGTTCATCTTCATGTTTAAAGTTAACATTAAGAGTAACTTTTTACTGTCACAATTGAAGGGATTAAATCTAGATTCAGTAATCCTTTTATAATATAGTATATCCACTATTAATTTTGTTAATAATTAATTCATATTGAAAATTTTGACTATATATAGTTTTTATTTACTAAAATCAAACACTCAAGTTTTATGAATTTAAAAATACAAAAAATAAAATAAAGTAATTTAACTGAAAAATATAGCAAGGAAACACATATATAGTTAATCCCTTATAAAATTGATAGAGAAGGTGCTTGAAATGTTTATGAAAGTTGATGTGGAAAAGAAGAAATTAAGAGAGAGAGGGATTTGTGATAAAGTGTGGGAAGACAAGAATGAAAGGGGAGTCTAAATCTGTCTAATGATAGTGTTGACCATTGAGTCCACTGAGACAGACTCATAGATCTAAAGCATTTCATCCTTCTCAATGCATCTAAGCTTTTGGTTTAGTGGAAGATGCAATACAAGTACCATTTCCTACTCATTCATTTCAACCATATGTTATGCATAATATATCTCCACTTCCTTCAGTGGTTAAGACCTACTTCTCATCTTCTCTTTCTATGATCCCCTCAATTCAATCACTACATTTGTGCCAATTTTATGCCTAATTTATCCCATATATCTCACTAAATTCAACAAACTACATGGATTCCAATTTACTCTATTATTCATGTAATAATGCCATGCATATTCAAACACAAAATAAAAATCAATACAAGAAAATCATTAAATAAAAACTAATTTTAAAAGTAAAAAATAATTAATTATTATATTAACAAAATTAAACATTATTTTAAAAACTAAAAAATTATTGGTATCTAAAATAGTTTTTATTATTAATAAATAGTTTATAAATTGATTTCTAACTATGAGGCTCGAACACTTCTCTTAAATGGCGTATCCGTGTCGGACACATATATCCGTATCGACACTCGTAGGACACTTATCGGTGAAGTGTTCAATTCAAAAAATATTTGTTGGATTTTTTAAAATTCTAGTACGGTTCTAACACAATTTTAAAAGGTATAAATATAATATTATTCTAAAAACTCAAATTGATTGTATAAATTTGTATTATGATTATAAAAATAAGAAACAATTTCTTTTGAACCAGTCATGAAAAATATCTTCCTGCTCCCAAAAGAATTTGAAACATACTTTTGCACATAAATATTTATTTTTAATTTATATAATTCAAAATTATATAATATATAGATCTGTGTTTCCGTGTCCTATATTTTAGAGATTATACGTATCTCTGTGTCCGTATCTGTATCGTGTCAGTGTCTGTATCCATATATGTGCTACATAGGTTTCTAATTAACTACCACGATTTTAGTTAGTAACATTAAAATCTAAATAATTGGTAGTTAAAACTATGATAGCTAATTATATATCATTTTATAAATTATTTTATATATATATATATATATATATTAGTAACTTTTTAGTCTCTAAAATAATATTTAATTTAATCAATGTAATAATTAATTATTTTTTAATTTTAAAAATTAATTGTTTTTAGTGATTTATTAGTAGTGTTTTTGTAATTTCATTAATCTTACTAAAAATATTTTAACAATTTAAAGTTGCTAATAGGGTATAAGCATGCTTCATTTTATTATTTATTTGTAAATATATATTAGTTTATTGTACAAAGAAGTGGCACGTGGAATGTTATATATCTACGTGATTGGATAGTTAACAACTGCTCAAGGCCACTATAAACTTTTCTGACTTTTTTTTTTTTCTCTCTCTCTCCTTTAACCAAAGCTTATCACATTCAAATTTCATATATCCTTGACCTTTAGGGTATCAATTAATTGAGAATTTTAGGATTTGAAAATAAAAATAATTAATTTTTTTATTGTGTGCCTAGATTGGCACACACTTCAATGATTTGTTTTTAGACATAATCTGTGATAAAGTATTATGCCTTTTTTTGTTTGTTTTACATCTAAGATTATGTTCATAATAAAGTTTTCTCGATTTTTGTATAATCTTTAAGAAATAATGCTTTGATTATTATTTTATCATAACTCATGTAGTACCCCACCTTGTGAAATGTGTATTCTATAAGAAAAAAAAAGTTTGTAATACACAATATTTTTTTTACATTCTTTTGGTATGAATTTCGTGTGATCTTAGTAAAAGATGGGAGTCATGTTTCTAAACTAAGAGGATATTATAAAAAATATATTATTGACTTTTTTTTATGATATAAGTTTTAATTTCATATTTTTAATGTTCAAAGGTAACGAACAAAAAATTATTTTTTTTATTGAATTTAATAGTATATTGTTGTATTAAAATAAAATACTTTTATTCAATATCACATTGCTCATTATACGAGGCAAAGTTAGACTCTACAAAATTTAAAAATTAATATATTTAACTTATTATTTATTGAAATTAATTAGAGAGATCGATAACTCATCATAAATTAAGATTTTATAAAAAAAAATAACTAATACCCAAAAAAATTAAATTAGACTTTAAATGAAGGATCAAACATAACTTTTAACTCAGTTATTATAAAGTGAAAAAAGAATAATGATTTATATTTTATTTATAGTTCTTCTAAATTACTAAAAAATCAATAAATATACAAAAATGGTAGAAGTATAAGTGCAGGTTGAAAGTTTTACATGGAATGAAAATGATCAAGATGAATTAGAAACAACTATAAACTCATTATTTTAAAATTTTATATTCAAAGTAATACTTTGGTAATATTTTTGGTTGGTTGATAGTTAATGAGCCGAACAAGTAATAATAGAATTGTTTATTTTTTTTTTTATCAGCAAAGAAATAAATGAATAAGTAGAGGTATTTAAGGGATATTGTTTTTAGTTTTTTTTATCAGCAAATAAATAAATGAATAAGTAGAGGTATTTAAGGGATACCTCAACTCTTGTAAAAAAAACTCTCTCATATAGTCCAAGACTAAGGATTGTTACATGAGGGTCCATCAAAATAGAATTCATAACATCATGGACCTTCCCCCAACTTGTATAAAAAAAAATATACATTGTACTAGCTTGGAATTGTTTTCCAAAAAGATTGGCATAAGAAATGACCAACCAAGATGTTTACAATACCAACAGAGATAAAAAAATATCAGAATTCTTCAAGAAAGCATACAACGTTCTCTTGTAGAGATATATAAAAATAACAGCACCCTTACGACACCAACTTTGTATTAATCATTAGTCCTTATTACGGAAACAGTACAAGCATTGAAATTGGATATTCTAGAATGCCTTATCCAGTTGTGTATGCACATTAAGAAATTAGCTATGTTCTTTTTTTATACTACTCCGGATCCTATTTCAACCATAAAAAAACGCTTGTACCATGTAGCTCCAATCCAACATGTTGGCTACAACTTGCCTAGCCTCATCCCGTTCTGTTACAACATCTGTCTTCTTTCTTCCTTAGGACCCTAAACCTCCCAGGTACACCTCTCTACCGTAGGCACAACCACCTCTAGCCTCCTTCCACTCTGTTGTAGCCTTACCATAGGCACAACCTTTTCACTGCACCTTTATATTTTCAAGAACATGCATTATAACCCTCATTTCCCAACCAAAAACATGAAGACAACGCATAAAGAGGAAATACATAATACACCAATAGTAGAAGAAAACATATAAGAGAAAGAAGGAAAAATATCACATTTTTTGTGCATAAGCAATTTTCCATATACGCATTTATGGAAAAACAGTAGCATACAACATTGTTAAACCCTTAGGCTACTTTAAAGATGTCAAATAATTCATAGGATGGAGAATCCAATTCGAATATGAGAAGCTAACATTTGAATATTTTTGTTTTGTCGCCATGCTTATAACTCTGCTAGGAGGAAAATCTCTTCAGCATCTACCCTACCCTCTTTAAAAATAATACTATTCCTATGACTCTAAATGCTCCATAGTACAACTATCCAAACTCCCTTCCACACACGATTCTTCCTAGAATTGAATTGGATGAAAAGTAACCTAGACCCCTGCCCACTTAGAACACATTGTCCATACTCGATAGGCTACATTGTATTCCAAAAAGATGATGGACAATTTCTTCAACCTAGCTACATAGAGGGAAAAAAAGTAGAAGATAAGATAACACCTCTTCTAATTAAGTTCGTCCTTGTTCGGATTTTTTCTTTCAAGATTCTCCAAGATAAGGTGAGTGCATAGAGCTCTAATAGCCCACAAAGTCTCCATGGCTAGGCTTGAATCACATGGACTAGATTGATGTAAGATATCATATGCGGACCTAATTATGTACTCTCCTCCTTATTAATGTCATTCAGAAATTGTGACAGTTGTTCTCTTTCTCATTCAAAGGTGTGCCTTCTCCATTAAAGATTATACTCCCAACCATTTTGTGAATGTAAGTTTTGTTAATCCGTTTTATTCAAAGTATTTAGGAGGACGAGTACTTCAACATGGAAGCTCATATTTGAGAGATAAATTATTAGAAATTCAAACTTATAACGAAAAATCCAACTATATTGTGAAGCACTAATATATTTATTTTGATCAACAAAATAATGAATAAATGTGAACTTTTTAGAGATATTCCAACCCTATTAAAAAAAAAGCTATAATACTTGTATAACTCCCAAAAGACAACTTCTGAAAAACCACACAACCATCAAAAGTACTATATACCTCCAAGCACATAATACTAGTCAGAAACCTACTTAACATCATCAAAGGACATATATTTGTGTTGAGGAGAAAGAGCTAAATATGAGAAAGTGAAGCACTAATAGGTAGATAATGACAAATCAATATTCAATTCTTTTCATTAAAAGAAAATGTTTCCATATAATATTTATCTTCTTTTTTAAAAGATTTTATAAAGAAAATGTCTCTTGAAAAAAAAGTTATACAAAGAAGATAGGTATTATCTCGGGAGGGTGTGGTAGAATTCTATAAGAGTTATTTTCAAATCTTTACTCTTGTCATGATCCCATTTAGTTCACAATTAGGGCAATATGATGACCATGTGGGTTGTGGAGAATAACCATGAGAATATGCAAGGAAAAGACGAAAAGATGAAACATAGGTAACTTTTTAGAAGCTAAAACAAACACACCATCATGATTCATTTAGCATATTTATGGATACTTTTGTTGTGGATAGTAGAATTAGAAGAATAACCATCTTTTTTTTTCTATGATTATTACTATTGAAGTTGTTGTCATTACCACAGCCAAATAAATAGAGGTTGATTTGAACCAAGTACCTAACCATATATACTAAGCATACCAAGCAAAAGTGAGTGAATATTGCTGATCAAACATTTGGCTTCTATTTAATCCATACACTTACAATTGTTTTTTAGATGCCTCATAATAAGTGGTTCTTGAGTCATCAAAATATTGTTAATTCCTTTCTTTCTTTGTTTATCTCTTCTTACGAATTTGGCAACTCGTGAATTAATAAATGGGGTTTCCTTTATGGAAATTAATTTAAATGTGGGTGCCCATTTGAATTAAAGAAATCTCTAGAAATAGTCTCAAAAAGTCAAATATGACGTTTGGTTTAGTGTTTAATAACAGCAAGATTTTTATTTTAAAGAAAAAACATGTTTTTAAAAATAAATGTATATGTAACTATAATCATATTAAAATATAATAATTTCCTTAATTTTTTTACGGTTAAAACTTACTATAGTAATATAAGTGTTTTTAATTTTTTTTTATTGCGTTTCTAGTATTTTTCCAATTAAAATTATAACTTTAACTCAATAATTAATTATATAAAGAAGATTGATATAAATTATTCGAACTCTTCTCTAATTAAAGTGTAACAAATTTTAGACGTTGATAGAAAAAATTATATATATGTATACACACATAATAAATCACAAATATATCGAGGTTATAACATCATTTACTTTTACACTTGCTTTTTATTAGATAAACCCAAATTATTGAGGTAAAAGTTTAGTTTTAATGAATAAAAATACTTAAAAAAAGGTAGCTGTAATTCTATACTAATTAATTCAAATTTATCTATCTTTATTTTGTTTGTGGTGATGATCAAACAGTGGATTGAAGAAAGAGCATTTTCCCCTGTTTTAATTAAAAAAATTTATTCTCAAGTAAAGTTTTAAGCTTAACGATAGAGTAATTGGGTTGAGCTTACTATACACCATGTTTCTCAAGTGAAGTTTTAAGCTTAACGATAGACCAATTGGATTGAGCAGACTATATACCATATTTAATAAGTGAACTTAATTATTGTATCTCATTTATTTATAATTTATTTTAAAAAAATTATTATATTTATAATTGGTATGCAATATAACATAAATAATTAATGTAGATATAGGTTGCAGTTAACTACCGAAGCATGTTAAATTCTGTGTTTATTTTTTCCAGTTAATTTGTGATTAGGTGCGTGTTTTCTTTTTAATAAGTCCATGGAAGTCACCTTCAAGAATTGTCTTTCCCAGCCTCGTTTTTCCACAGCCTTTCTTACGTCATTTAATTACAGAATTATACGATCCATGATGGGAACAGTTTGGAATTAAATAATTAAGTTACTTTTTTTAATTAAAAAAAAAGTCCTGTTCTTGCTTTCACCAAACAGTCCTCCAATAGAGTTATTTAATTATACTTCCCATGATATGAAATACCTCTGTCTCTCTTATGTAAGCATATTTTTCTACAAAATGATTATATCCACAAACCCAAGTTGCGTTTCTTATGTGCATCATGCCATTCACCCATACCATCTCACATATGTCACATGTCATGCACATACACACATACATGAATTCAATGTTTTATATAGAGAAAAAGAAAGAGGGCATGATTGCAACTAACCAAATTGAACCCACACAAAGACATCATTGCATGGTGACAATTTAACGTTTTCTAACGTTTTATGGTATGAATTAAGGTTTAATTTAGCAGAAGTTTATATTAAAAGTCAGCATAGGTTACCAAAATAGAACATTTAAGTAATTATGTCTAAATTTTGCATTAAAATATACTCATCTTTATTAGATATAAAAAGGAAAAATATCTTGTTGGTAAATATATAGACATTGGATGATAAAATAATTGATGCCTATAAAATATTAATAAACTATGATTCGTCTAAAAACTAAAACTATAGACTTATAGTTGTAAAATCGATGCTTCGTGATTTTAAAAACTCTTGTAAATAATTGGAAAATTCTAATTTAATAATTTTTTGGAGTTGTATACTTTTTAGAGATAAAATATAATTAGTTGCTATATTAACTAAATTAGAGATATTTTTAGAGACTATTTTTTTTAAATTAATTTATATTATTAAATAATTTCTAAATTGATATCTAATTAGCTACCAATTATTTAGATTCTAAATTTGACAATAAAATTTTTTTAAATACTAATTTAGAAACTATTTAATAATAATAGAAATTAATTTAAAAATAAAAAAGTTAATTTTTAAAAATATTTAATTTAATTAATATAATAATTAATTATTTTTTATTTTTAAAATTAGTTTTTATTTAATGATTTTAGGGTTAATTTTGAAAAAAAAAAATCTCAGATTTTGGGTAGAATGATGATGAAGTAAAGAGAATGCATGGTGATTCCATTCCATGGATTAATGTAATAGGCATTGAAACTTGAAGACTGTTACTGTACTGTGATGAAGTGGGGTCATTTCATCTTTTTCTGACCCTATATAATACCTACTCTTCCCACTCTTTCTTCCTCCTTCTCAAAACCAATTGAACTCTCTCAATCACTCACCACTCTGTACCTTCCTCCAACAAGGCCCTGCAATCCTTTTGCCAAACCAAAAACCATGCAAACTGGGGAAGTCTCAGCCCTCAACTATTTACTCCCTTCAAACCCTTCTCCCTTCCCTCCTAACAACTACACAACCATCCAAAACAACATTCCCACATTTCAGTTCCCAAGATTCTCAACCCAATTATATGGCCACAACACTCCCTATGATTTCAGCCCTCAATCATCATGCATCAGCAGCAACTCCACTTCTGATGAGGCAGATGAGCAACAGCTGAGTCTCATCAACGAGAGGAAGCACAGGAGGATGATATCAAACCGAGAATCCGCACGCAGGTCACGGATGAGGAAGCAGAAGCACCTTGATGAGCTTTGGTCTCAGGTGATGTGGCTCAGGAATGAGAACCACCAACTCATAGAGAAGCTCAACCATGTCTCAGAGAGCCATGACCAAGTGCTCCAAGAGAATGCTCAGCTGAAAGAGGAAGCCTCAGAACTTCGCCAAATGATGAGGGACATGCAGATACACAGCCCTTGCCCCTCCTTCACCCCTTTTCAAGATGATGTTCCTTGCACCTCACCATATCTCAGATCCGATTCTTCAAACCAATCCAACTCATGTAACAACATAGACCTCCTTGGCTGAATTTCAACACAAGTGGGTCCAAATTTTTATCATCTCTTTCTCTAATCTTCTTTTTCTTTCGCTTCTTCTTTCTATGTCTATGTGGAAGTCAAAAAAACAAGTCTTTTCCTCCCTTTTGCGCTGTGTGAGAAGAAAAGATAAATGGCAATAACATGTCTTGATGAGTAATTTCACTTCACCCCTTTTTAGTTCATTAACTTGCCACTGTTTTACCTCCTCTCTTTCTAGCTTTTATGTACTGCGCAAAGTCATGGTCATAATTTCCTTGCGATTGTGGATGATGCAGTAATTAACACAGTCAAAAATCTTGAAGTTGAAGTCAAAATTGTTTTTTCTCTTCTTAATGTTAGTATTGTGTTCTTATGCCATAAACATATAAAAAGGTTAAAGAGTTATTATGTGTATGACTTTGCAGCTAAAATCACATTTTTTTTAAATTGGCCTTTGTCATCTGGTGGCATGAACATTTAAAGAGGTTGAAGATTTATCTGTAAATCTACTGGTTTAACTGATAGTTAAAACTTGTTGGACACTTAGTTAGGAGAGTCAGAAACACCATGATGATTAATTCCATCCCAGAAAACAATATTGAAAGCCTTCATGACCTCACCATCTTCTAGTAATATCCACAGAACTGTGCACTAATAAAAGATTATGTAATAAAGAAAAATATGGAGCAAAAGAAAGTATACATGAATGAGAAGCCAACATGATCCTTATATGATTTGTGTAAAATAATGGAGGTAATTATGTCAGGTGGAATTGGGATGAGGAGAGTATGACATGACACAGAAATAAAAGGGTGTCTGTAGTGGTCATTGGCTAATGATAGAAAAGTTGCCATAAAAAGGAGAACATTTGGACAGGCCACCCACTAAAATTGTTATCACTATTTTATCTCTTTTTCAGAGCTATACCTTAACTGCATACTATTGGAAAATAACTTAAACTTTGCTAATTTACTTTCCCAAGTTTTGACAGGGATCCAACACAAGTTGTGCACTACCCTTTGTCACCCTCATGCACCTTTTCCCTACAATAATATGGCTCTTGATCAAAGCTTAGAAATCAATACCAGTATAATATATGTTCTGCAAAAAATCATGTTTCAGCTCTTTCTTGCATTTTTTTTCCTTACCTTGTGGCATGTTTTTGACATTCCTGTTATGGCCCTTCAGTGCTGCAGAATCATATAGCAACACAAAATGAGATAAATGTAAGATCTGGAAAATTTAGGCAAATGGGGTGAGTTGGTTCTTTATGGTCATTAAGTTTGGATACATGAGAGGGTAGAGAGTGCAAAAGTCAGAAACACAAAGTAGTGGAAATTTAATTAGCTCATGAATGGAACAAAACAAAAATACTATGTTAAATATGAATAATCACCGACAAAAATGTTGTGGTCATCGCCCGCACGTTCACACATATCCTTCTTTTGTCTTGTTGATGTACTTCAGAAAAAAGTCATAGAGGCTCTCTACACTTATCTGTTATGTATAAGTCATAATTGAATGGTGCTATACTTTTAAAATAAATAAAAAATCATACAGTAGCTATAACTTTTGATGGTGAAATTATAGGTATTATATCAACTAATTAGTGTAAGAACTAAGTTTATCAGTTTGACTTACAAAAAGAAAAAAATTGTTATGAGTTATGTAAGTTGTCTAACATCTTAATTTAGATGAGCTAACTAATTTCAATCAAATATTTTATAAAAACTTGATTACCTCAAAGTAAGATATAATAAAGAGAATATCATATAGTTTGTTACTATTTACTTTTCAGTAAAATTACATAAAAATAAATTTATTTTATAAAATAATAAGTAAAACTAGTTAAAGAATTATGAGGGTTTTTTTATTAAAAAAAAGTGTAAAAATGTATATTGTGTTGAGTAGGGACAATGCAAGTTGTCCCGTCCTGCATAGGCCCATCCCGTAATTGGTTCGCAAAATGTGAACTGGGTTGATCTGTCTCACATAAAATATGCGGGTTGATTTTACTAGTTTGTCATGTATAAGGGTTGACTCGCGGGTCTATTATTTTTTTTATTTACATGCATTAGGTAAATGGTCTTACAATATTATTCTCACGACACATGTCTAATAAGATGTGAGTAAAAAGTTTGGAAGGTGAAATATGATGTGGTGCAAAAAGAAATTTTTAAGTTATGCGGGTCAGCCAACCCCGTCCCACACTTGGCCCACACGAGTTGTGGGTTATGCGGAGCAGGCCTAAGCGGACGAGGGTGTTGGAATAGATAGCCTGCCTCACGTTTTTCTTAACAGACCACGAGCTGACCCACACAACTTGTCCTGCTTTGTTATCACTATTGCTTGAACACTACAAAAAAAAAATCATTAAACAGAGATTAATTTATAACAAAAAACAACTAGTCATTGTATTAACTAAATTAAATATTATTTTAAAGAAAAAATAATTATTGATATCTAAAGTAATTTCTATTATTAATAAATAGTTTCTAAATTAGTATCTAATTAGCTACCAACTAATTAAATTCTAAAATTTTAAAATATTGACAACTAATTAGATACCAATTTAAAAACTATTTATTAATAATAAAAATACTTTATATATAAAAAAAAATTTAGTCTCTAAACTAGGAAATGATTTAGTTAATAAATTGTCTAACTATTTTTCTTTTCTCTAAAACTTCTCTCTATCTAATCTAATGATTCTATTGTTCTGAGATGTCTAATGCAATCTCAATCTTTTCTTACTTATTGGTTTCTTAGTCTATGTTCTTAGCCTGGTTGGCAACTATTTTCATATCTTACAGTTTTGCCATAAAATTCAAGAGATTTTCATTTTCCATTTGGTGGCATTGATTTGAATCAATTGCAATAGAGTTTTGCACATCTAATGTTCCTTCCATGAATTTAAAATTGAAGAGTTTCTTTGGGTTGGCTATTCTTATTTAGCTTTAGAATATGAATAGAAGGAAGAATATAGTTTAAGAGTTGCAATGAAGAAGGGTTCATTGGGAATAAAATTAGAAACTGAGAGATTCAGAAGAATGATTTTGGGCCCCAAATGTGATGCTTAAAACTCTAATGAACCTTATGAATTGGACTGCCATTTGAATTTTGGGCTGATATTTTATTTGGTAATTGGCATGGAGTTAACCCTTTGGCAATTTCTTCCTGCACATTTACATTTTTCTTCCTGCACCCCTACATTCTTTAAAAATACCGAAATTACTCTTTACAGTTTTAGGTGTTTCCAGAATAGTAGTTCCGTAAGTAAAGGGTATTTCCATAATAAAAAATCCGGAAGACAAAAAATTATTCCAAAATAATTTTTTATTTTATTTCTGGATTTATAAATCCAGAATTCATAAAACATGTTCTAGAAATATTTAAAAAAAAAATCCAAAAGTCATTTTCTAAAGGGGGCAAAACAGTCTTTTTGAAAATATGGGGTACAAGAAGAAATTTGGCAGAGTGCAGCCTAACCCTTTTTATTAAAAAAACAAGTTTTATAATTAACAAAAAATAGCTTAAAAATTATATTTAAAAAAAATTAAGATAACCCGAAATATAATCTGAACCAGTCCTACAAATAATAAGGTCTATTTTAAAATTTAGATTCGTCAAAATTAAATTTCAAACAGAACTGACAAATTAGGTTGGACAATAAATAATTATCACTATACACAAATCAAGATCAAATCCTAATCATATACTTAAAATACAAATAGTTGGCCCTTTGGATATTTTATTTGATAAAAAAAAGAAAGTGCATTTTATTCTTTTCCTATTTTTTTCGTTTTAAAAAGCATTTAGGTTTGCTATTGGAATCATACCTAACCAACACACTACCAATCTTTAATTAAGAAATTGGTGATATTATGGACGTTTTTAAGTAAATTTGTTGCTAAATAAACCTAAAAAATAATAATTGGTAAAGTAAAGAGTTATTACTTTTGAAAAATATTATCATACCTCAGTACCTTCTCATGAAAATATTTTTAGTAGAGTTAATTGAAGTAATTTTATTATATCTTAATTTAGTTTTTTTATTGCTTGAAGTACACCATTAGGGATATGTGTAGAATTGATTTTTGTAAGCAATAATTTTAATCAAAAGTTAACTTTATGACTAAGGCCATTTGGTTGGTTTGATTAGTCAAAACAAACATTAATTATAATTTGAATAAAAGAAAATGGATATGTTGGTACGAATTCACTTCACAAGTCAACCAAATTAAAATGGTTAATTACAGGGGAGGAATCAATGACAAATAGATTCATACTAATTAAATTACTAATAATTAGTTTTATTTTGCATAAAATTAAGTAAATAACATAAATAAAAAAATTACACTTTTTGGCATAGGAAAGAAAGTAATGAAAAGTAAAGGAGAAAAATAGTTTGATGGCTAATTTGAACAGAAACCAGATTACTTTTAATAAAAAAATTGCACTATTAAGTAAGTATATCTTTTAAATTAGTTATTGTAAATTAATAAATATATTATATATGATTACTTGTGATAATAATTGTATAAAAGTACTAAATTAATTAAATTATTAATAAGATCGAATTGGTAGATTAGTTGTCTAAAATGAATGACGTATTAAATATTTGTTTCCATGATTGCTGTTAATAAATACTCAACACATTAAGAGTATATTAGGAATAGATGAATAATTAATTAAAGAGATAAAAAAAAATCTATTAAGAGATTACATAATATTTTTTGTGAAATTCAAAAAATTAATCTTATTTGTTAAAACTTGTGACATTAATTAATTTTAGACTAAAATACTCATAAATTTTTAGACTAAAATTTAAGGATATTTTAGTCTAAAATTAATTAAGGTTAGAAACCTTATATATTAAGTCATGTAAATAGAAACAAAGAATATTTCTAATTTAAGTCTTATTATAAGAATGCAAATAATAATATATATCATGTGCATATAAAATTTGACTATTTTTTTTACATTGTTATCTAATCATTAATTGTTATATGATAAATTTCACAAAATAAATAATCATCATATTAAAATATTAAAAATATATTTTGTATTGATTAATCTTATAAAACTTGAGAAAAGTGTTACATATCAATAAATTCAACTAATGACAAACTATATAATAAATTTGTGTTTTATAATGTTTACTTAAAAAGTCATATCAACATTAAATTATGATTAAAAGACACACTTAACTTAAGCTGCTTTACATGGGCCATTAAATTCTAAACATTTTACAAAGATAGAAATTAAAGTAAAAGCATAAGACAAATATAAGAGTTGAAAACAATCCATGATTTGCACAGCAAGAGAAAAGAAGGTGAAAAGAAGAGGAAATTTTTATTGATGAAAATGAAGAGAGGAAAAAGGAAAAATTGAGAGATGGATCCCAGATTTGTCCTAGGATTGATTGAGGCTGAGAAACATTACTAGCCCACCTTTACTGATTCACACACACAATCTCACAACTACACACTCTGCATTCATTGCATATCCCTATCTCTCACTTCAACATTGCAACCTTCTTGTCCCATTCATTCATTCATTCATCCTCCTATTCATTTTGTGCCCAAAACAACCATGCCAACTCCACTTTCCAATTTCCACCCATAAATTCAAAATTAACAACAATCAAAGCACACCCATCATCAATTTTTCACACACAGAGTCTTCCAATTCTTGGATCTGACTTCCTCAGTTCAAAATCCAATGGCGGTGGCTACCAGAGGATCCAGAGGTGGATCTACTTTTCGTGGCCTCTTCTCCTTCCGGATCTTCATCTCTGCCATGTTCTCTCTTCTCTTCATTGCAACCCTTTCGGTCCTCTTCACCAGCAACCCCTCCACATCCAACGATGAATCTGTAAGTTGCTCTGTTTTTTTCTTTTTTTCTGCAATTTTCCTTGCCCTTTGGTGTTTTTGTGCCAAATTTTCCATTTTGATTGAAACCCGTTTTTAATTTGCGAAATTGGAGACGACCCATTGTTGTAGATTCAATTTAAAGCGGAACCCACATGAAAAGGTTTTAAATTGTCGTTACTGTCGAGATTGTGATTGATCCTTGATGTTTTGGGAAATTGTAACGAGACTGAAAAGCTTGGTGTTGCGGCCAAAATTATGGCCATGGACCGTTTCTTAAAACCTTGCCACATGATGATTTGACAAAATTGAACAGCCCCATGTAATGGTTTAGGTGTTTTTTTTTGTCACAGGATCTTCCCACCACTGGTAATGCATATGTGCAACGAACTTTTCTGGCATTGAAATCTGACCCTCTCAGGACCCGAGTGGATTTGATACACCAGCAAGCTAAAGATCACATAGCTCTAGTGAATGCTTATGGTGCTTATGCAAGGAAGCTCAAGCTTGACATTTCTAAGCAGTTGAAGACTTTTGATGAGTTGGCGCGCAATTTTTCGGATATTGCATTGAAGCCGGTTTACCAAAAGTCATTGTTTGAGTCAGATGGACCGATTGATGAGGATGTGCTGAAGCAGTTTGAGAAGGAGGTTAAGGAGAGAGTGAAGATTGCACGGCTGATCATTGTTGAGGCGAAAGAGAATTATGATAATCAGTTGAAGATCCAGAAGTTGAAGGATACAATATTTGCTGTTCATGAGTCACTTGCGAAGGCCAAGAAGAATGGGGCATTGGCGAGCTTGATTTCAGCCAGATCGATTCCCAAGAGCTTGCATTGTTTGGCAATGAGGCTGATGGGTGAGAAGATTTCAAATCCTGAGAAATATAGAGATGAAGGGCCCAAGCCAGAGTTTGAAGATCCTGCTTTGTATCATTATGCAATATTCTCAGACAATGTAATAGCTGTGTCTGTGGTGGTGAGATCTGTTGTGAAGAATGCAGAGGAACCATGGAAGCATGTTTTTCATGTTGTTGCAAACAGGATGAATGTTGGGGCAATGAAGGTTTGGTTTAAGATGAGGCCTATTGAAGGGGGTGCATTTTTGGAGGTGAAAGCAGTTGAAGAATTTGCATTCTTAAATTCATCATATGTCCCTATCTTGAGGCAACTTGAGTCTGAAAAAATGAATCAGCCTGAAAATGGCACCAATGATGCAAACATGAAAAATGCCAAGTCCCTGTCCATGATGGATCACCTTCGATTTTATTTGCCAGATATGTACCCTAAATTGTATAAGATCTTACTTTTGGATGAAGATGTTGTGGTTCAGAAAGACTTGACAGGTTTGTGGAAAATTGATTTGGATGGAAAGGTGAATGGTGCTGTTGAGATCTGTTTTGGTTCCTTCCATCGATATGCCCACTACATGAATTTCTCTCATCCTTTGATCAAGGAGAAATTCAATCCAAAAGCTTGTGCTTGGGCCTATGGCATGAATATATTTAATCTCGATGCCTGGAGGAGGGAAAAGAGTACAGATAATTACCAGTATTGGCAGAACTTGGTAAATTTCTTCTTATAGTTATCTTTTCTGTGCTAATGATTAGGTACTGGTTTACTGTGACCTTGTTTGGATAAACTTCTTAAATAAGTACTTGAAGGACAAAAATATAAGTAAAATCAATTAATATTTTTTGTAAGTTAATATTAGTTTATGTGCATAAACTGATTTATAAAAGTTTTCGTATTTAACTTCTCCAAAAGCTTATTTAACTTATACATAAGTTAGCTTTAACTTTAGGGGAAATTTTGTTCATTTGGTCTTGTTATTTTCTTCTCAACAAGTGCTTCTTGTGAATCTTATCCAAATAGGGCCTATGGAACTGTTATTTTGCTTGAACATGTTTCTTGAATAATGCTGAAACTATTCTTCTGTACTGTTGCTAAATGTATATTTCTGTTATCAGAATGAAGACCAAACTTTGTGGAAAGCGGGGCCTTTGCCACCGGGTTTGATCACCTTCTACTCCACAACCAAGTCATTGGACAAATCCTGGCACGTGCTTGGCCTGGGTTACAATCCCAGCATTAGCATGGATGAGATCAACAATGCTGCAGTCATTCATTACAATGGAAACATGAAACCCTGGCTTGATATTGCTTTGAATCAATACAAAAATCTCTGGACCAAATACGTGGACAATGATATGGAGTTTGTGCAGATGTGCAATTTTGGCCTATAGTTGAGATCAGCACTCAACTATCATCATGATAAAAGCTTGAGATAACATGTCAAATGTGGTTTTACCATATTCTTTTGAATTTAAGTCTCATGATAAATGTAGCCTGTCACAGAGAAGTTCTGTGTTGTCACCAAGTAAAATATACTAGGCAATAATTTTGATAGACTGTATTTGGAAATTTACACGAAGTAGTTTTTGCTTTTTCTCCTTCTGTATTTGGAGGCATATTTATCATGTATTGCTGATGATGGTAGTGTCATGATTCTAATTAACGAAAAAGTCACTACTTTTCATCTTTTAAACACACCTACTAATGTTATTTTTTGCAGGTTTCTTGACATGCCTCCTTGTATTTTCAATACTGATATATTTCATAAGCAAAAGCCATGTGGTAAAGAGATTTTTCAGGGATTTGGTTCACTTGAACAGTGAATTTTAAACTAGAGATGCTTCAATTTTACAAAACTTTTGAGTTTTTTCTGGCATATGTTTTCTGCTAAGTACTTTACAGAGATTGGATAGTTAATTTTATAGGAATTTGTCAGATTGATGTGTGGAGGGATTCAGGGGGATCTTCAGATTTGATGCTTTTTCTGTTTTCTTCAGTTAAGCTATTTGATTTGTGGTATTAGTTGGAATTTCATTTGATTCATAATATGTTCCTCTTTCAGTGAATATGATATCATAATGCTTTGTTTTGATGGATATGGATTTTAGTGTAAAGTGAAAAATGTATTTAATCAAATGATGAGTTATGAGTTGAGAATCTCATTTTTTTTTCTGAAAGGATTTATCCCCCTTTTGACCAAAATCTGTTAAAATAATATTTTTTTTATTTCACTTATTATTTAACCAATTTCTCTCCTAATATAAAAGTGACACCTATCAAAATTCTAAATTAACCAGTTTTCTTTGCCAACACATATTATCTTCTTCTTCATCATTCCCTCCGGTTAACATAATACTCTTTCTGATAAAATTTGAATGAACTATAATTATTACTTTTAATTCTAATTCTAATTTTGAATGTAATTTATAGTATAATTGTTTCATCTGAAAGTACAACAGTTAGATAAAGATATATTCTTTGTTCACAAATTGGTATCCTACATCCAACCAACTTAAATTCATTTGTTCTTTTAGTAGAATAGTACAAGTGATTTTGTTTCTCGAATGTATCAAAAAAATTCTTTTAATAGCTTTTAGGTACAAGTGTCATGGATCCTCCATGAATCGACTTACTCTATCAACACTATACGCAATATCCGACCTTGTACATGTGAGATACGGTAGACTCCTTACTAAACTACGATATTCACAGAGCCTAATATCAAGGTCAAGAAAATACTTCATCAATCCTAAGTTTGTTATTTCAAACCTTCGCTTCATAACTTACTTAAATTCTTCAGCCATCTTCTCATTACTCCCTATGAAAATAAGATCATCAACATAAAGAGCAACAAAAAGTAGATCAACTTCTTTCTTTACGTACAATGCATGTGTTGGGAAAAACGGGTGATTTTCCCACTAAAACAAAACCCTAACAAAGCTACCCGACAAATAATATTGAATAAATAAAGCGGAATAATAAAAGAGATAAAGAGCAAAAAACACACCCGAAAATTGTTAACGGAGTTCGGCCTGTTTAGCCTAATCTCCGAGCACAGCAAAAACAACTCACTTTTATTATTATGAGAGAAGATATTACAAATTGGGATATATAACAGT
>Ga0123342_1003797_pt1 | contig 23783 bp, 12 predicted proteins | sample Turbeawhitnodule_FD_89960 | JGI IMG/M metagenome (GOLD analysis project Ga0123342, IMG submission 89960) | Root nodule microbial communities of legume samples collected from Mexico - Turtle bean Mexico white nodule | ecosystem: Host-associated > Plants > Roots > Nodule | place: Mexico: Nepantla... | reverse complement strand
CCCCCCCCCCCCCCCCCCCCCTCTCTCGTTTAAGGTCATATATTCTAACAGTTTGTTCAAAGAGGCAACTTCCCCAAAAAAACTTTTATCAGCCATCAAGATTTACAAAAAACCAAAAATCAGAAAACTTGAATAACTTTCAAGAACCAGCTTTTGATGTCAATTGTTAGGTTTGATGGCTACAACAAGAGGGGGGTGAATTGTTTTCAAACTGTTTTCACAAATACTTGGCTTAGAATAAAACTTTTTCAATCAACTCAGAAAAGTAATTCAAAAAACTAATCAAACTACCAAACAGAAACTGAAGCAGAATTATAATCAATTAAAATAGCAGTTCAATCGGTTGTTTATGACAGCGGAAAAATCAAACAGATATAGAGAGAAGGGATGGAGAGAATTACACACAGAGATTATACTGGTTCACTCTATCACAGAGTTACATCCAGTCCTCAGTCAAGCCACTGAATTTTCATTATGCAATCAATCACAGATTACACAAACACCACACACAAGAAGGTGACTTTAAATCCCACAAAGCCTACTCACCCTTCTTGCACACCACAACCACCTCAAGCCAGAATCCCACTGACTTTACAGGATTTTACACAGTTATACAGAAATATTACAAGAACAATTACAAGAACTTGAACAGGATTAGAAAACACCTAGAAAAACGTAATACACCAGCAGCACCCTAATGATCAGTTCTTTCAAAGACAACAAAGCACAAGGCAATCTTGCTAAAAACATGGTTGAAACCTTTTCACAAACAGTTTTGTAATCTCTCAAATCAATCTCAGCTCAGAGTTTTAAAAGTTTTTGTTTCGTCAATATTTTAATGTTTGAATTAAACACATATTTATAAACCTTGAAATGCTAACGTTAAAGCAAATCTGTACAAACAAATCAGTTACAACAGATTTTCAAAAAGTTGTTACAAGCACACATTTAATCAGTTAAAACCACGAAATAATCGGTTGAATGCTCTTGTCATTTATAAAACAATTTTAAAACCTTCTTTTCCAGCTAAGTTACAAACAACCGATTATCTCGACACTTTAATCGGTTGTTTTTTCCTTTGCATGAAAAAACACTTTAATCTTTAAAACTGAGTGAAATGAGCTTTGTCTGAGATTTAAAACTCATCTTACAAAGATTCTAAACCCAAAACCTAAACCTAAACCTAAAACATCACCCAGCTTCAGGCTTCACTTGGATTTGACACATTAAAGCTTCCCATCTTCAACAAAGTTGACAGACAAGGTGCGGTGCAGTGGTGTTAAAACCTGGTGGTTGTTGCAAGAAGATACATTCTTGTAGGTCACCGTTTAGGAAGGCATTATTGATGTAAATTTGTCGTATAGACCAACGAGAGGACACGACATGTGCTAAAACAAGCCGAATGGTGGAATGACGGACAACCGGGTTGAAAGTTTCTACATAATTTATACCAGTTGTTTGATGGAATCCCTTGGCAACAAGATGAGCTTTGCAACGTTGAAGAGAGCCATCTACAGTAAGCTTTGTTTTGAAAATCTATTTACAGGCTACAAGAGGAGCTTCAGGTGGTAGTGGAGTTAAAGTCCATGTCTTGTTTGAAAGAAGAGCATCGTATTCTTCACGCATGGCTTCGAACCAGACAGGAGAAGTGATAGCTTCTTTGATAGAGTTGGGAATAAGAGGAAAAGAAGCAACTGAAGCGTGATACACCTTTGGTTTGTGAACACCTACCTTTGCACAGGTGACCATAGGATGTGTATTGCTTTAACTGGTTTAAATTTGAATTTTGTTAAACTGTTAACTGTGATATACAAAATTTCAACCGGTTATTCCTGCGAAATAACTGATTGTTTATCTATTATGCACCTATGTATGTTTGTTGGTTTCTCATATGATTTGTCTGATGTTCTTATTTTTGGAAATCACCAAGAGAGAACTAGTTTCTGGTGCTCCTGTGTTTTTGTGTTTTCTCATGAATGCAGGTTGAACAGATTCTAAACAAAGAACATTCCTAAAAGCATCCCAAGGATTTGTCTTCATCAAATAGGGGGAGATTGTTGAACATGGCAGCTTTGATGTTTCAAATCCACATGAAGCTTGAAGTTGTGTTTCTTTTCAGTTTCAATTTAGATTAGGTTGTTTAGAATCTTCGTTAAGATCAGTTCTTAATCCTACACAAGGCTTGATCAAACAGTTTTAAAAGAAACAAAGTGTTTTTCCAAGCAAAGGGAAAACAATTGGTTGAATCATCGAGATAATTAATTGTTTGTCACTTAGCTAGCTTGAGGTTTTTGAAACTGCTTTTTGAATTAGTTATGCAACTGCCTAACTCAATCAATCGATTAAATCGTGGTTTCAACCGGTTAAATATGTGTTTTCATAACAGATTTTCGAAAACTAGTTTTAACTGATTCACCTGATTAAAACTGCCTTAAACGCTACATTTCAAGTGCTATAAATCTAGCCTTCTTTCAAAGCAAAATACACAATCAAATACAACAAGTATTGATACATATTTGAGATCAAAGAAGGAGATTTTTTTTTTTAAAGGAGTTTTTTAAAGTGCAAGATTTTTGTTCAAGCTTTGTTGTGGTAACAAGTTCTAATCATAGGAGTTTCCTGTATTGTGCGAATTCAGGTGTTTTCTATCCTTGTCTAGATACTTGTAATAGTACTTCCTTTATTTGTTGTGTGTGTTTGAAATCCTGCAAAGACAAAGGTTATTCTGTCTTGAGGTGTTTGGTATTTGAAAGAGGGTGAGTGAATCTTGTGGGTTGCAAGGTTACCTCTTTGTGTGTGTTGTAATCTGGTTTTGATTACTAGTGGAACTCAAAGGTTGTTTTGAGAACTAGATGTAGCTCATGTGTGAGTGAACCAGTATAAACCTATTGTGTAAATCTCTCTTTCTCTCAAACTCTCTATAATTGTTTGATAATTCTTCTGCTGGTATAAACAACCGATTAAAACATTGTTTTAACCGATTAAAATTTTGATATTTGTTTTTGTTGGATTGTTTGATTGCTTTCCTTAAGTGCTTGTCTAGATTGTTTGATAAAGATTCATTCTAAATCAACTCTTTGCGGAAAACTTTCATAAAACAATTCACCCCCTGTTTAAGCTATCAATTCTTACACTTATTCTTTGGGTTTTTTTTACCATAAATTTTTACCAAACCTTCCTTACTATATTGTTCATTTGTGATAAACATTTGAGCCCAAAATTCATTGTATTTTTTTGCAATGAAGTTTTAAGTTATCTGCGAACGTTGGAAAATAGTTTCAATTTTTGAACCCTAGTGCTACGGTTTTTATTTGTTTCTCACAGAATACACATTTGTTTTACCCAAAATTTGTTGCATTTGATCACATTTTGTGTTGAGGTTCTTAGTGTCACATGCATTTGCACCTTAGGATTCGACTAGTTTTACTTTTCACAAGCATTTCCTTAATTGCTTTAATTTATGTTTTTACTTCCTTCCTTTATTTTCTTGCTTTATAAGTCTATGTGATACATAGGTTTTATCTTTTTTTGCTTATTAGTATATCTTTCTTTGATCGTAGTTTCATTTCTTCATTCACCCACTCACTTCTGTTTATAAAATTGTTTTGAAGTTCATTTAGGGAACTTGTGTTGAGAAATATCTAAGGTAAGCTCTGCCTAGGAAAGTCTTAGTACTTAAGTTGTCCATTATGACTCACCTCACTTTCCTGTGAGTGAAGTTAGAGAAAGCTCACACTTGAACTCTTAAATTACTTCACACACAAAAATACAAAAAGATTTTCGAAAATTGAATTTTTAAATCTTTGTGAACAATATTTCTATTTTTAATTGAACAATGAATGATCATAGCATACTTCAAACATGCATTTCCAAATGTATGGATAAATCTAAAAAGAAATTTCTTTTGTTGATCCTCTTATATTTGCATATTCATAAAAAGGTTTAAAAACTCTTTCTTTTCCTCCTACTTTCATAGATCAAAAGTTTTTTTCTCAAGAAAAATTTTTAATGATCAGAAGATGTCTTGGAAACCATTTTGTTAACTTAAAACAATCACAATCAGAGAATTTATTAAACACAAGATGTAAAGTTTTTGATAAAGTATGTTCTTTTGATTGTGGATAGTGGATCTTGTTTTAATTATAGTAGTGAAAGAGTGGTTTTGAAGCTGAATCTTCCTACCATACTTCTTCCTAAACCTTATAAATTACAATGGATCAATAAGGATGGTGGTATTGTTGTGAGTAGCCAAACATATATTAAAATAACCTTGGGATCTTATAAAGAAAACATTTTGTGATATTATCCCAATGGATGTTAGACATATTTTACTTGGTCGCCCATGGCAATTGGATCATAGAGTTATTCATAAAGAAAAATCCAATAAAATTATTATCATTTAAGGAAAAAGTTCATTCTTGGCCCTCTTACTCTACCCAAGACAAAGAAGATCAAATTGCTTTATAGAAAATCATTGAAAATGAAAAGAGAGAGAAGGAGAAATTAGAAGAGATACAAAAACTAGAAAGATAAAGAGAGAAAGAGAAGAACAAGAAAAGAGACAAAGTAAGGAGAAATAAGAAGAGTCTAGTCCTAGTCCTTTCCATATTATTTACAATGACTTTTTCTTTGATAAAAACTTTTGTTTAGGAATATTACTCAACTTGATACTCTCCATACAGAAAATGTTTTTCAAACAAATTGTCAAATTTTTAAAAGGTTTTCTCTTATGGATAGATGTATTTTTATCACTTTGTTTATTAAAATGTTGAAACACAACATTGCTACCCCTTTTCCATCTCGTAAACTTTCTTGGTTTCAAAATGATAGAGATTTAGTTGACTCAACAAGTGAAAGTCAAACCTTCTTTAGAAGCTTGTGATGTTTTATTAGAACAACCTAGGCATTTTCATAGTACATTTTTTTACCATGTTTCAATAAAATTACTTTCAGTTACAAACGAAAAAACTTTGTGGCTAGTTTTCTAAAACTTTCACAAGTAGTGAAAAATCAACTACAAACAAATTTCAATTTTGAAAAAATCTCTATTTGGAGCTTAACCAGACAAGAACATCAATTCCTCTTAAAAATTTGTGAAATATTACTTGAAATAAAACCATCAAATCAACAAATTAAAAACAAGTTTATAAGGTTGAAAAATATAAGATTACTTCTTGGGTCCATCTTGACTATATCTCAAGTAAGGGTACATTAACCTTGCAACAAAGGTCATTTCTTCAATTTTTCTTTTTCTTACTTTTCTTGCCAAACCTTTTTTATTCTTTTAAGAAAGGTACTTCTTTATCTAGTCTTACTTCATTTTTTAAAAAATATTTTCAAAATAATAAAAAAAACAAAAACCTTTATACATCTTTTGTATTCATATCATGTTTCTAATTTTCTTCAAGTGGATCTTTGAACCTTGTAGAATATTCTGAATTTTTTACCATGGTGGCTAAAAGATCAAAAAGAGTCGGATCTAATGACAAATCCTTTCTAAGGGGGGGAGACTGATGGAGGACAATCCTTGCTAAAACCACCATTCTTTTTAACTAAGAGCAGAGGATCAACTTGGAATAATTCAAAAAAATATATATGCCTTAGTTATTGTATAAAATGTAAATGGTAGAATAGTATTTTCTGGCTTTGTATTTATGAGTCAGCTTTAGAATAGGAATATCTTTCTTTCCAAACAAGACTACCTTGAGTGCCTCTTTTTTGCATGTTGACTCTTCAAGCTCTTTAAAAGTAAAGTTAGGCACCTCCTTCCATGACTCTCCAATCCTTCAAAGACACATGGCTAGCTATGAATGGAAATCTTCTTGTAAATATGATTGTCACATGGCAAGCAAGGAATTGAGAGTTTTCTATACATAGGATTGCCACATGGCATGTCAGGAAGGGAAAGTATTTTGAGAACTCATTAGTCATTTTTAGAAGTCTCTTTAGATTATAAATAAGAGACTCCCATCATGTAATTTCTAGACTTGATTGTTATATGAAATTGTGTTTCTGAAATTCTAAGCACACTTTATCCAAGTCTCTCTATGATGATCATTGCATTCTTAGAAACTCAAGGAAGTTGGGCTAACCTCTTCCTTGGCCCTTGAACCTTGTAAAACTCACGCCCAAAACAAGAATATCCATGTCCATTCAGTGCTTCCTCAACAGTTCTACAAGTCTTTTACTGCCTTCCATCAACTTCATTCCAACACTCAAGAAGAATTGCATCAGAATCTCTAAAAGTCTTTGAAGAAAATGAGGATACATCAGACGATTCTGAATCAGATGATGAGGATCTTGAATTCATCACCTAGAAATTTAAGAAGATATGGAAAAAAGAAAAGAGGCCCTGCAAGGGACACAAAGTATAACATAGGAAAAACAATTTGTTACGACTACAGCAAACCTGGACACAACAAGTCTGAATGTCTTGAACAAACAGAAGAAAAGGAATAGAAATTTTTTTAAAAAAATTAAGGGTTTAATGTCAACCTGGGAAGATTTACACCTCTCAGACTCAAAATCTTAAGAAGAAGCACATATCAGACTCAATGCCTTTTAGATATTGCTTTGCCTTTATATTTTTGCAGGTACCAAAAACTAGGGTTTGTGCTCTATTCAATCCCCTTTTCCTAAAGCGAATTGTACCTTCACATATATTTTCTCACTAGAGAGTGTTAGCGTTTTACGACATACAAATATATTCACTCTTTCCTAATTTTCTTATGTGAACACTATAGTGTTCTTCAATAACTGTTTTAAGGTTACAGAAAGATTGTGACAATGTTTCAGCATTTGATATTTGAATGTGTCTCTTATCTCCTTCTTCAAAGGATAACTTTATATAAAGCTTGGAAGGAGGATATGTTGCAAGTCCCTTTCTAACTATTGACAGCTTTTGAACTTAGATAGCTTTATCATTTTTGTATGTCAAGGGTGGATATAAAGGTGCACTACATGTGCTCCATGTAGCATTAAATGACACTCTCCTCTTCAAGCAATATTTTTTTATAGCTAACAGTACTTATCAGTGTTAGGTCAAATAGCTTTTACTCAAAACAAAGTAAGAGCATAAATCACACAAGGGAAAGAGCTAAGCCAAAGTTAACATAAGCTTGTTTCAAGATGAATGTTGAAGCAAAACAACTTTAGTTCATATCCCAAATGATCTTGATGTATACTTTTGCTTTGCACAGATCTTGTAGGTAGACAACAAACAAAGATGTTCAATGCAACATATTAGTAAGATTAAAGAATGATTTCGTTAGGTATAAGGTAACCTTTAGGCCTATGTGCACTTATCATCATATGAATGTTTCATTTATGATTGGATTAAAATCAACCCAACCCAAACTGACCTACTCATATATGGATTAGATTATGGGTTTGGTACACTACAAGAAAATCATGAAATAAAAACCAATTTTAGAGACAAAAAGTAATTAGTTGCTATAGTGGCTAAATTAGAGACCATTTTAGAAACTAAATTAGTGGTATAGGTTATCTGAGACTCAATCAATACTCACACTTATACTTGTATTATGATAAATTGTGTGATGTTTTCCTTTTCATATCTTGAATTAATTTGAACAAACATGTTATGACTAGACTTAATACTTACTTAAAGTCTTAAATTAATTTATATAAAAATTACATTTTTTTAATAATCCAACCCAATCCAATATTTTTTTCTTGGGTAGATTATGTATTCAAATCCCACACAGCGGAAGCAGCAAACACCTCTTTGTGTAGAAATAACTTGATATAATATAATTCTAGAACCAATTCTCTAAAGATCACACAACTTTTATTTCAAATACAAGAATAAGACTCACATTCTAATTAATTTCTATTTATTTATTTATTGTAAGATGATTATTTTTTCAGAAAAATACCTTTTTCTATTCTTATCTTATTTAAAATCGAGTTTTTAAAGTTTTATATAATATCAATGACCTGATAAAAAAGAAAAAAGTAATTAGAAGTTGAAATATTAAGAGTTGTAAAGAAAAGAGGAGAGAGTATTGGGAAATGTAGAGGTAGTGAGAAAAGACAAAGATGGTGGGGACTGTAAGTGAAAAAGTAGATATATTGTGAAGTGTGTCCAACTGTGTCTGCATGCATTCAACGGTCAAGAAATTAAGGCCATTCAATTAATTCATGCATTTAAAGCCATTTAATTTCTCTGCCTCATCCTCTCCTCCATTTCTTCTCCTTCATATATTAATTCCTTTTTTTTTGCTAAATCTTACTATTTTATGCATTTTACTGAAGCTCAAATGCATAGAAAGCTAAAAAAAAATTAGGCTTATTAATATCTGTCTGTATTATGATTATGTTTTGGTTTATGTTGCATTTACTGTTAGGACAAATATTTTCTGGATGCTTCAATGGAATGTTTGTCTTAATTATTGTGGAAAAATTAGGTTTAGGTTATTCATATTTTTCGTGAAAGGAATGTGTGTGCTGATAAGTTAGCTAATTTAAGATTTTTTTCATAGAGAATCTTTTCATTGGTATAATAGATCATCTTGTCTGTTGTTAGAATTCTTTATGAATATGTATAGTCTACATATGTATCGTTTTCGTTAACATATGGGTTTTGATCTAATCCCCATATTTTTGTATTTTTTATTTTTTTTAATAATATTTTTTTCATATGATAGCAAATGATTGTTGTTACTTGAGGTGTCAGTATAGTGAGATCTTAAGTTTCTATGCCTAACATGAAAGTTTTTATTTAAAAGAAAATCTTATTATTTTAATAATTAACGTGTGAAAAAAAAATCTGAAACCTCTCTCTTCTATGAACTAAACATTTTATATGAAAATGTTAACTTTTCATAACCAAGATACTTTAAAAAGAAGTTGGATTGAAAAGGTTTTTAATAATAAATCTTAGTTTAACTATGTTTTTATTTCCTCGAAATTTGAATTAATTCTGGTTCTTGTTCCAAAATTAAAATAAAAAACATTTTTAGTATCTTAAAATTGAAAAAATATATGTTATACCTAAACACTAAATTTAAAGTACTAAAATAATGATTTTTGAATTTAATATTTAAAATTTAGGATTTAACAATTGAGATTTTAGAAGTTAAAATCGTTTTTAATCACTCAAATTTAGTGTTTAAATAATATAATCGAACCTAAAGTTTTTAACACTTCCTCATATTGCAAAGTAATAACATTATTTAAACATAATTAAAACTTTCACTTAAATTTAAAATAGTACTTTTTTATTTATTGTCTTTTAAACTTTTTGATAATTTTTTAAATTAACTCTCGTATTTTTCAATGTGATGATAATAATTTTATTTTAATATTATCCAACATAAATATTCAAACTAATTTAAATTATTTCATTTTTAATCTCAAATCAATTAAGTGGAGAAATAACTTTGAATTCAAGATGCTGACTAATTATGTGGAACAACAATGTTTATTATATCTTTAACTGAAAAAGGAAAGTTATGAACTGTATAAAAAATAAATAATTGTAATAATGGTTTGTTTAAATTAGGAATGAGAAAAGAAAAGGGTAAAAATTCATTTATCATTTTTATTTTTATTCTTGTTGACTGCGAAGTTTATACTTATTCTTGTTTTCCTCGAGTATTTAATATACTTGTATCTACATGCTCGTTTTAAACTATTTAAATATTAATTAAATATTTTTAAAAAAATAAAAATATATGATGTTGTTAAGGATTTAATGTCAAAAGAATATATTATTTTTTTTTAATGTCAAATTTTAAGAACGAAATTATAGTTGTATAAATCCTAAAATAGAATGTCAAATAGAAATTACACCACTGAATTTTCAAATTTTATATAAAAAGATAAACAAAAATAAAAAATATTTAAAAGGATTATAAATGATTAAATGTGTCTCTAGAAATAATTTAATTCTAAAAAATTAATGTTTACATTTCCTAAAACTCAATAAATCATTAAAAAACCAAACAAATATATAAATATATAAATATATATATATATATAATATGTAATTTAGGTTGTGAAAGAGAAAAAAAATATCCTAAAAATATGAGGAAACTTTAAGTTAAACAACTTAGTTAAACTAAAAAAAAAAATCTCTAAAAGTAAAATTTTAATCTTTAAAATGATCTCTAATTTGGTCACTATAGCAACTAATTATTTTTTGTCTCTAAAATTGATTTGTATTTCATCATTTTTTTTGCAGTGATCCTTGACTGCAAGGTTTGTTTCGGTATGTCTAATAATCTCGCTTATGAATCAAGATCAATGTCATGTCATTTCAATGAACTTAAAGATCGACACATAGTTAATAAAATATTTTTATTTATTATGATAATTAGTAAGATATATATATATATATATATATATATATATAAATTAAGAGAATAAATATAAAGAATGTTAAACACAAGCAAGTGATTTTGAAGATTGAAATGAAACAAGTTAGCACGAAAAGAAAACCAGCTTTAAATAAAAGGGTAATAGGATTGTTTAAAAAAATAGCAAAAAGAATATTATCTAGTTAAAGTGGAACAAAAAGGTCAAAGAGAACAAAGAATACTATATGCTCTGTACTACTATAACCAATTCTTAACATGTACTAGGACAAGGCACACATATATATATTGAAACAACTAAAATTTCTTAAAGCCATAGCAAATGACAATGAGCATTGAATATTAACGTTGTTTTGTATAAGATGGATCGTGCAGTGCAAGCTTAGATAATCTGGTTATGCGTTGTTTTACGTCAATAACGTCCATAAATATGCATGCATGCTGTACAAAAACATTGTGTGTGTGCATTCTATATATTGAATATTCATATCTGTGTCTCTAATCACTATGACTTAATCCACGACAACCACATAACCCACCATTTTTTATTTCTTTTCTTTTTTTTCTTTAACACGTCGTTTTCTATAGTTTATCATACATCGTTCTAAGTGAAGTTTTCTTGTCGGAAACACTTATATTATTTATATTAAATAATATGTACCTCTAGGCTTTAGCATTTGTACTTGAGGTAACTTAATTTTAATTTATGATGATAAATAAATAAATAAAAATAGTTTTATACCAAGTTAATACTTGAGATTAAAAATAGTTTATGTACATTTTTTAATTTATAAAAGAAACTAATTTTAGGAAAGAAATAATTAATTACTATATTTAATTAAACTATATATATTATTTTATAGATTGAAAATGATTTATTAAATAAAATCTAGTTTTAGAGATAAAATAATTGGTTATCATCTATATTAGATATTATTTTATAAATTAAAAAATTATTAATATGTACATAATTTTTATTATTAATAAAAATTTCTAAATTAATATATAAGATAACTAAAATCTCGATATCTAATTATATATTAATTTTAAAATTGATTTTATTAGTAATAAAATTTACTTTAAATATAAAAAAGTAATTTATAAAATATCTTTAAATATTAAAAAAAATCTATAAAATTATTTTATTTATAATTTTTAAAATTGATTTTTATTTAAAAATTGTTTTAGTAATGGCTTCTTAAAGATAAAAGTTGCGAGTGACCAAATTTATAGTAGATAATATTTTATATACAATAGTTAACACTAATAACTTTAATGATATGAAAAAAAAAATATACACAAGTCAAATGAAATTAGTGTTGACAAAAGTTGGTAATGATATTCGATTATATTAACTTTTAAAAGAAATGTTAAGTACCAAACGCAACATTTAAAACTAGGAACTTCTCTGTACTTGTAAAATATTAAAAGTATTTAAGGCTTGATGTCATCATGAGTTTGATGTCAGAGTAATAAAATCTAAGACAGATAGATACATAATATAAGGTGAGTCAAAATACATATAAAATGTTTATAGCCTCTAGATGAAGAAGCTGTACAACACACAAAACCTACCAGAGCCACCCAAATTTATCAATCGTCCTCACAATGTTCCCTTCTCCACCACCATCATGGTCATCTCTTCCGCCGCTTCGAATCCACCTGCATTCAAAGTTTCAAAACTAATTTCAAATTAGTGAGATCTACTCAAGAACTCAAGCTCTTGCAGCCACAAGAATTCTAAGTACAACAAATCCAAAACATTTTTTATAGTGTAAAGATATGTCCAAAGAAACAAAAACACTTTACTACAACCCTTTTCATGATTCAACAATCACCCCAGATTCAGTACTGTCATTGGCATAAAAAGGCACCAAGAACAAGTGTTGAGAAATTAGAGGAAGATATAGCTTACATAACTTATACACAGATATTTCCTTCAGAGAAATACAATCATATTTCTTACACAATACGCAGAGATAGAGGTAGAGACAGAGAAAAAGTTTTGAATTTACAATCTTGATTGCATATTAATATAATCTCAAAACACAGAAAACATTTTATTTCTTTTTCAGATGTAGATTGATGTTATTAGAATCCGGATTTGAATTAAATATCTTGCATATAACCAGATTAGTGACACTACAAATTAATATGAATTGTGTTTATCAAATAGGAGTTGTGCCATAACTTCAAAGATCTTATGTTTACTTCTCTTATAGATTCTTCCAGAGGTTAGTTGAATCAGAAACATTTTATTAAGAAAGAAAATGTGAGGCAAAATACATAAATGAAAAAATATAAAGATCAGCAGAAGGATGGTCATCAACCTAATGCCCCGTATAAACTTGTTGACCATAAAACAGACAAAATGAGGATCAAATTAAATGCATCAGGATAAGAACCCTATTGTGCTAGCTCCCCTTTGAGTGAGTTTTATAAAATAAATCTGTAATTTTATGACTGTGATGACACGCCCCCACATCTATATCTCCCTCACAAAAATGGAAGTTATTTGGCTTTTCATAGCACAACTTAAAATTGTAAACATTTAGCCAAGACTAAATTTAGTCAAAATCACAATACAAGAGCCATCAAAGAAAGGAAAATTAGTTTTGCAACACTTAAAATGTGAATTTGTCAACAAAATAAAATGAAGTTTATTTGTAATAAAAACTATAAGTAACTAAGATCCAAATTAAAATAACAATGGAAATGATACCATCCATAAAGGAATTTAATGACCAGTGCATCCACCGTTTGAGAATGAGTTTTGTCATTATGAATAGATGCATGTTTGGATTTCAGTCGTAACTCCACTTCTTTAGCTTTAATAAAATTTCCTTGTTAAGTGCGCTTTTCTCATCTAGCTATTAGTTTTCCAACAAAACCAGCAGATTTTATATGTAAACTTTATAATTTCAAAATTATCTTCTGAATTGTGGATATAATGTCATAAGGGCATCCCACGAATGTGAGTATATATTGAACAACCACGAGAAAATGCAGATGAGTGTTACACAAAATGGAGGGAACATATCAACAAGAAAAGAATGAATAAAAATGAATATGTAAGATAAATAAGGACATGTCTATCAGATAAGAGTACAACAATTAAAAATAACAGGTATATTTCAAAGAAAAGGCATAATAAGCACCCACATGATCTGTAGATTATTTTAGCTATTCTGCAGTTTGAACTAATTGTGCTTTGCAATATATCTGATTTCAAAAATATCCATAGTGTTTCAGATTAAGGATAGAAAAGAAGAAACTAAGAATGAACCATGCAAAATTTGATGTCAAAACAGGAGAAGTACGTATGAAGTACGTATCAGACTACACATGACAGGTCTGAGTCAAAAACACCAATATCCTTTTGGTTTCGCAATTATATGGCCAAAAAGGTGCTAACTAGTGAAAAACTAACATCAATATACGGCCAATTTCAAAACTACAGCAAAGGAAATCATAACAAGCTGCACTAAGGTTAAATTTTTTAAAGGAATTTTTTTCTCATCAATTTTTCAGTAATGCAAACCCATTACCCTCCGCATATCAGTGCCAAGGGGAAACTAAATAGTGGAAAATTATGTGTTAGTCGTATGCCATGAACAATAAGTAATGAGAATAAAGTAGTAATTATTTCGTATTGGATGTTAGAAATCACCTTGCCATCAGCTCCAGGTGATGCAGAAAATGTAGCTTGTGGTTTCTTCATATCATCATCAGATGAACATTCGGAACATACAAAATGATCTAGTTTCTTTGCTTCTTCAATAGTCATGCCCACGCAAGCAGGATGATACCTACAAGAAATCTACAAAGATTGAAATACGTGTTCTATAAGACATACAGCGATATCAAAAGATTTGAAAATAGACAATAGTATGATTCTTGAATTCATTTAGATTTAACACTCTTTCACGCCAATACAAAAAATTATGTCAGCAAAGTTGCAAATTGAGGCCATAAGTGCACAAGAATTTGCATCCCCAATATTAGATAAGCACCGATATAAGAAAAAAACATATCTATGTATAAATTTCACAGCTGCAGATAAAATAATCAGCAGAATGAAAGGTTTCTTCATCGTCCAATTTACATTGGCTAACACATATACTGCATAAAAGAAACAAATGAACCAATAGTCACAATAACAACACCCACACTCACACACAAACACATTGGAACTTTTAGAGAAAAATAAAATTCATCTGTCACTTCAATTTTAGCCGTGAGTAGCTCACAACAAAATGGACAGTCTTTTATGTATTCACTCTTTCCTTCTTAGTTTCTCTCTTTAATTTTACTACAAAAGTAAAATGACCTTTCAAGACCAACATGCAAAAAGCTTGCAAAGCCAAGTTAGAAATTTTTATCCCTTCAACCCAGTAAATTACATCCACTGTTCAAATTCAAAATATACAAAATCAAAACTCCAAATTCAATAATAGGAAACAAAGTAAGCAGAATACACTGATTTTACCAATCCTTGCACCCTTCACATTGTACCATGAGGTCATCCGGGTTATATGGCATCTCACACTTGCAGTACCTTCAAAACAAAAGCAAAAATCAACTTCCCCACTGTCAATAACCCAAAAAATATATTAAACAAGGATGAAATATATTTTTTGTCTCACAAAATATCCCAATAAAATTGTAATGGGTCTTTTTACCCATTACATTTACCAAAATTGAAGTACTTTCACTCACTCATCAGGTACTAAAAACACGTTTTTCTGTTAAAATGTATAAACTAGAAATGAATTTAATTTAAAGGCTAAAATCAGATACTAAAAGCACGCTTTTAAGTTAACAGAAAAGACTAAAACAATGATAATTTTTTTATAGAAAGTAAAAGCAATCACTAAGAACATGTATTTTCGTTAAAATATAAGGATAATAACAAATTAAATTGTTATAAAAAGAGTAAAAGCAAAGTACTAAAAGACCCAAAACATATTAAATTATCCGAGGGGACTAAAACCGGAGTTTGGAGATACTTTGAAGGAGAAAGAACGTATTTGAGAGGAAACTCACACAGCAACACGGTCAGGAGTGAAAGCCCCAGTTGCGGCCTTGTACTCAAATCTACAATAGTAATCCTCAGCACCCACATTCTCTAGCTTAGTGTAGTTCTTGAAAGAGTGCACTACGCACTTGCCTTCAATGGTGTGCGCACTCTGCACATCATAGTGGTCGGAGAGAAAAAGTTCTTTGGCACCATGGAACTGTCTGCGACCCCCAATGGACTCTTCGGGTCTGTAGTACCACCTGACACGCACCTTCACGTTGTTCCTGTTGTCCTGCTCGATCTTCTCCACGCGCGCCACGTAAGGGGGCTTGGACGTGTCGGAGGGCCGCATCATAACGCAATCACCAGCTGCAGCACCAAAGAACCAAACGCTGTTAACGACAACCCCGCCTCAAAAAAACATGATGGGCAGCCACGAAAACGAGGAAAGGAACCGTTTTGAAGGAGAAAAACGCAAAGGGTCGTCGTTGTGTGTGTTACCTCGGACGATCTTGTTGGTTCCTCTTATGGTGTACGAGTCCAAGTCCTTTCTGCCTGGCCTCGTTTTCGCCATGCGTTGAGCGAAGGGCGTTTTGGGGAATGTGATTTTTTTTTTCTAAGGGCCTCTTGTTGTGTTAGAAGGAGAAGAAGAAGAAACGAAGAACCCTAAGGTGTGGGGAGGGGGGCAACACTTTTTTTTGGAGTCCAGATCCTCTCCATTTGTGAGGGAAATAGACATCTCCATTTCAGCAAACCTTTTAGTGACACGTGGATTCAAAGTTTTGAACGGCTGAAAAGAGAGAACTGGGGTTTAACACCTCATCTTTGAAAAGGGTAATGATGATTTGATAAGCCTGATAATGATATTAGCGATAGCCGATAACACAAGAAAAACATAAAACAGAAAATTATATTTAACTCCTTTATTTTCAAATTATGGCATATTTTTTTCAAGCCTTTTTCTTTTAATATTCCATGAGACATATTTTTAACTTCATGTTTTGTTTATTTTCAATAAATATAATTCTCATAAATTTCTATTGAGAGTGAAAATAGTTTAAAGATAAATAAATCTCATAATTTTGAAAAATATCTTTACTCAACTATACTGGTCGGATGTGCTCGGGGTCCTACTCGAGCACTTAAGTCTATCTTGGCTGGACAGGTCAATACAGGGAAAATATTTAGCTTGTTCCAAGATAAATGGTAAGCCGAATGATATTTCGATAGGTTGGCCCAAACAGTTGACAACCCATATTAAAAAGATAATTAAAGTAAAAATAACAAAAAGAATAACCGAATTAGTTAAGTACGGATATTACTCTAAAATTCAATAAAAATAAATAGTTAGAGATAATGTTCTACCTGTACCCATAAAATAAAACGATATATTAACAGGATATTTTTATGTTTGATGAATGTTATAAAAGGGCGTCAAGACCCTGAATAAAGGTAAGTTCAATCTGGTGATACTACACCTACTCTATATTCAAATACTCATAGTCATATGCTCTCACTGACTTGATCTTCGAAGCCTTGTCAACAGATGGAGCTCCCCTCACTGTGAATTATTAGCATCCCAAAGCAGCAATAGCAAAAAAGAAAGGTCAGCACAGAGTCCACCACCAAAATTTGATCCAGGTCAACCGGCGAGAACATCAACCAAACAACTTTTCTTGTTTCTTCCATGTATACTCTCCGTGTATTTTTTTCACCAACCAAAAGTGTAAAGGTCACTCTGAATTCTCCTACCCTAATGGCAACTACTAAAGACTCCAAATTTCCTGAGGAGAAAATCAACTACTAAACCTTAAACCCTAAACAAGGAATTTGATGTCGTTTTGTTTAACTTGAGGGAAAACGCTCATTAAAGAGTTGTTACAAATATAATAAAACATAATTTGTATGTTTTGAAATATATATATATATATATATATATGTTAAGATTCAAGACAATCTTGTCAGTTTTAAATTATCTCATGATAAAAGACTTTAAGTATATTTTGATGATAACAAGAAAACTATAAAGATGTGTTATGATTTCTAACAACAATATTAAGAATGCAGTAGGCGTTTGTCTTCCTTTCCAAATGATGATAGAACATCGTATGAGATGAAAGCAAAAGATGATGTCTCAAAGGAACTTACTAGATGATGTTCAAACATGGAAACAAACTCAACGGACCAAGCTCAATATACAATTGATAGACGATTTTTACAAAAGGATTCAATGGACCAAGCTCGATATACAATTGATAGACAATGAAAGTTCTACAAAGTGTTAGACGATACTAAAGTCATACATGTGACGAACAATGATACGTGTTGGACGACCTTCAAAGGGAAGTTTTCAAACTTAATATTTCCATTCCATATATGTTCAAATGATTATTATATGTTTTCTATACTCATTTTGATATTGAAAATGAATTAAATCAAAACAAACAATTGAAACCAAGAATAAAATGTGTTTTGAAAAATTGATTTGAAATATAATGCACAAATGATTTTATGAAAATGCATGTGCTTTAATATTTCAAGAAAGAAATATAATTTCCTGAGTGATTATAAATTGATTTCGATTACAACAGTACTTTATTGATTATATTCAAAGTTTGTATAAGAAAGATTTTAAAAAAACAAATTATATGATTGATCATGTATTTAAAAGAGTTTTTGAAATTATATATATAGCATATTAAATCTATTTGCACTTAAATGTTTAATTTAAGTTAATATATAAAGTCTTTATAATATATTTCTGAAATAATATCTAAGAGTAGAAAGAGTTAATAATTTAGAGATATTAAAAGATATTGTTTTCAGTGATACTCATGCTTTAATATAAAGATGTATTGATTGCTAAGATTCACGAAGAGTTTCTGAATGTGTTTTAAGAACATAAAGACACCACAAAGTCAACATCCAGGAAATCATGAAGCTGATGAACGAGATTAGTAAAGCTTCATTTAGTCATTTTATGTAATTAACATGACAGAACAACAAGGAATGGATTAAAAACTCAAATCAAAACCGTAAAATATCAAATGAACTTAATGAAAATTGAAGAAAACTCAAAAAAATTCAAGGAGAAACTAGCATTCTGAACCGATTAATCAATACAAAACATCAAAAAATTGGTGGGAACATTTCAAAATTAGATTCAAGACAAGAAGAACATCATGTAACCAACATGTAATCAGGAGTTATCATTCCTTTTCTCTCTTGACCATTGTATTTATGTAAGAACTATTGATGTGCAGATTCAAAGGGTGTTATGAATTTTGTGGTGTAATTGCCAAAGGTGGTGTGTGTTCTTGAAGGGTTCAAGATCATCACTTTGGTGTGTGTTGTAATCAAAGTGTTTGATTGCTTAGTGGAATACTCAGAGGTTTTCTAGGGACTGGATGTAGCTCTTGGCTAAGAGTAAACCAATATAAATTTCTCGTGCGAATCTTTCTATATCTTATCTCTTTAAATCTGTTTTTGCTTGAAGTTTATAACTGCTGCTATAAACAACTGATTGTTTCGCAAAAATAATCGATTGATTTTCTACTGTTAAGAGAAAACTTTTTTTAAAATCAACTGAACAAATTTCTGATTGATTAATTCTCATTGACCTTCACTATACCTTCAATATTTGCAAAAATCCTCCATAAACAATTCACCCCCTCTTGTTTAAGGTCTACAATTCTAATAATTGGCGTCAACAGTTAGGTTATTGAAAGTCATTCAAGTTTTTTATCCTAAAATCTTTTTTCATGGCTAAAAAACTACCCTTTGGGGAAGGTGCATTTTTTAACAAACCACCTCTGTTTTGTGGTTTGAATTACAAGTTTTGAAAAGTAAGGATGAAGATCTTTGTAGAATCAATTGATAAAGGAATTTGGGATGCAATTGAAAATGGTCATTTTGTTCCTATGCTTGAAAACAATAAAGTGATTTATGAAAAACCTTGGTCCAAATGGACTCAGCATGAAAGCAAAAAGGCTCAATATGATTGTATTGCAAAGAATATTATTACATTTGCCTTCAATTATGATGAGTTTTTCAAGGTATCATAATGTGCCTTCACAAAGGAAATGTGGGATACTATTGAAGTTACCCATGAAGGAACAAATGACTTGAAAAGAGCAAGGAAGCATGCTCTTATTCAAGAATATGAAATGGTTAGAATGCAAAAAAGGGAGACAATTGTAGAAGTACAAAAGAGGTTTACTCATATTATCAACCACCTTATGAGTCTTGGAAAAATGTTTGAGAAGGAGGAACTCAACATCAAGATACTCAAGTGCCTAGACAGATCTTGACAGCCCAAGGTCACAACCATCTCTGAATCTAAAGATTTAACATCCTTGACAACAGCTGCACTGTTTGGGAAGCTTAAAGAACATGAATTGGAGATGAATAGGCTGGATGTTCAAGAAAATGAAGATAAGCATGTGAGAAACATTGCCCTGAAGGATGCTGGACATAAAAATGCCAAGACTCAAGTGATGATAGTGATGGAGAATCTTGCTAACTAGAAAATTCAGCAAATTCTTGAAGAAAAACAGCAACAAGAATCAACCATCCAACAGGTATAACAACAAGAAACTTATGATTTTAACACTAACAAATAAATCTGCTTTGGATGTGTTGAACAGGGACATATTAAATTTGATTGCCCCAACAATGAGAATAAAGAAAGGGAAGCAAGCAAAAAGGCTGAAAAGAAAGGCAAAGCCAATAGAGCCTACATTACTTGGCAAGATAATGAAGTTTCTCCCTCTAGCTCATCTTCAAAAGATGAAGAAGCAAATATTTGCTTAATGGAAAAGGGAGAAACAAACATAAGCAGTGTAAGTTCCAGCACTTCAATCAATTTTGAAAACTACACCCGACTTCTTTATGCTTTTAAAGAAACTCATGAAGAAGCTAACAGGTTGACTCTTTTAAATAACCGGTTGAAAGGCCTGAATAATTGGTTGGAAAATAGAGTCAAAGCATTGGAAGAAAAGCTGAATAATTTGATAAATGATTTTGAAAATTTGGAAGTGATTTACAAAACTCTTCTTACAAATGTGACTCAAGTTTTTGTTAAAATTGTGAATCTCTTGAAAAGAAGGTTCACTATCTTGTTAAAACTGTGGATAAGCTTTCAAAAGACAAATCAAATTTTGAAATTGTTTTTTCTTCACAAGAATGTGTCTTTGGTAAAGCTGGTTTGGATTTTAATCCACAGAGCAAGAAAAGTGGTGTTTCAAAGCCTTTTTCAACCTTCTTTGAAAAACAACTGATTGAAAAGTCGAAACAGCCGGTTGTTTCATGCTTCTATTGTATGAAAAAGGGTCACTCTGTCAAATTCTCCAGAGTTAGAAAACTTATGTTCCAAGGGGTGTTTTGAAATGGGTTCCAAAGAATCCTAAGGCTTCTAATGATCCAATTAATGCCAATGGACCCAAATTTGTTAGGGGACCAAACCTTGCTACTTGATCTTGTCTCTTGCAGGGCTTTTTGATGGAAAGTCAGCACATGTGGTATCTAGACAACATTTTTTCTAAGCACATGATAGGGGATAAAACCAAATTTGTCCATCTTATCCTCAAGGATGAAGGTCATGTGAATTATGATGACAATAACAAACGGAAAATTCTTAGAAGAGGAATCATTGGTGACAAGAACTCTTTCTTGATTCATGATGTGTTGTTTGTGGATGGACTCAAGCATAGTCTCCTTAGCATAAGTCAGCTATGTGACAAAGGTTATCAAGTAACCTTTAATCCCAACATGTGTGAAATACGGATGCCCAAATCACAAGAAGTATTGTTGATTGGTAAAAGAATCAACAATGTTTATCTTCTTGATATCTCACATTTTGCATCTATTGGTTGTCTTCTCACCAAACATGAGGAATCATGGTTATGGCATAGAAGGATAACACATATTCACATGCATCATCTAAATAAGTTGACCTCTAAAGATCTTGTGGTAGTTTTACCCAAACTCAAGTTTGGGAAAGACCAAATATGTGAAGCATGTCAAAAGGGGAAGTAAATCAAATATTCTTTCAAACTAAAAAATGTAGTTTCTACTTCAAAACCCCTTGAACTGCTACACATGGATTTATTTGGACCTTCAAGAACCATGATTCTTGGTGGAAACTACTATGCTCTTGTTATAGTAGATGATTTTTCTAGATTTACATGGACATTGTTCTTGGAATCCTAGAGTTATGCATTTTCTGCATTCAAAAAGCTTGCCAAGAGATTACAAAACATGTGTTGCAGTAACATTTGTGTTATTCGTAGTGATCATGGAAGAGAATTTCAAAATGAAAAATTCAGTGTTTTTTGTGAAAAACTTGGGATTTTCCATAATTTTTCTGCTCCTAGAACTCCCCAATAAAATGGGGTTGTAGAAAGGAAGAACAGATCTCTTGAGGAACTTGCTTTAAGTGAGTCCTCTTTACCAAAATATTTTTGGGTTGATGCTGTGAGCACAACTTGCTATGTGATGAACTGGGTTCTCATTAGACCAATCTTGAAGAAAACTCCTTATGAACTGTTTAATGGGAGAAAACCCAACATTGGTTATCTAAAAGTGTTTGGCTACAAGTGTTACATCTTAAATAATGGTAAGGAAAACCTTGGCAAGTTTGATGAAAAAACGGATAATGGTATCTTTCTTGGTTATTCATTAACTATTCATGCATATAGAGTGTATAACAAGAGGCTTATGACTGTAGAAAAGTCTGTTCACATTATTTTTTATGAGTCTAATCACCTAGAACAAGAATCTAGTAAGATTTGCAGAAGAGGATGAGCAGAACATCATTATAGAGAAGCTAGAAAACTGTCCAGAAAAACAACCGATTGAATCTGCAAAACAACCGGTTGAAATTTTGCAACAGAATGATCTTCCCAAAGAATGGAGGATTCCTAGAGATCATTTTGTGGAAAATATCATTGGGCAGATTGATAAGGGAGTTTCTATTAGAACATCTATCTCTAATTACTGCAAACATATAGAGGAATCTGGACTCCATTGAAAATGGCTCATTTATTCCAAAAGCTGAAAAAGTTGATGTTTTCATAGAAAAACCTTTGTCCCAGTGGAATGAGTCTGAAAGTAAAAAGGCTAAATTTGATTGTATTGCTGAAAGCATCATTACATCTGCTCTAAATTTTGATGAGTTTTTAAGGGTCTCACAATGTGCTTCAGCAAAAGAAATGTGTGATATTCTTGAAGTTACTCATGAAGGAACAACTTATGTAAAGATAACAAGAAAGCATGCTCTAATATAGGAGTATGAGATGTTCAGAATGCAAAAAGGAGAGACCATTGCTGATGTACAAAATAGGTTCACTCACATTGTCAACCATCTCATCAGCCTAGGAAATATCTTTGAAAATGAGGAACTTAACATCAAGATCCTCAAGTGCTTGGACAGATCTTGGCATCCCAAAGTCACAGTCATCTCTTAAGTCCAAGAATTTTACTACCTTGACACCAACCTCCTTGTTTGGAAAGCTTAGGAAACATGATTAGAGATGAATAGGTTGAAAGATCAAGAGAATGAATAAAAGCATGTGAGAAGCATTGCTTTGAAGGTTGTTGGTCATAAAGACTGTAAAGAATCAAGTGAAGGACAGTGATGGAGAAACTCTTAACTTGCTAACCAGAAAATTCAGTAAGTTCTTGAAGAAAAACAACACAAAGAACCAATTCCTCCAATAGGTATAACAACAAGAAACTCAATGATTTTAATGCTAATAATTATACTTGCTTTGGATATGGTAAACAAGCCATATAAAAGTTGATTGCCCTAACAATGAAAGCAAGCAGAGAGGTTAAAGCAAGAGATTTGAGAAAAAGGGCAAAACTAAAAGAGCCTACATTGTTTGGCAAGACAATGGTGTTTCTTCCTCTAACTCATCATCAAATGGAGATGAAGAGGCAAATATGTGCTTGATGGAAAAAGGGAGAATATGACACAAGCAATGTAAGTTCCAACACCTCAATTAATTGTGAAAATTACAGCCAGCTTCTTGATGCTTTTAAAGAAACTCATGAAGAAGTTAATACGTTGGCCCTTTTGAACAACCACTTGAAAGGCATGAATAATTGGTTGGAAAACAGAGTCAAAGCATATGAAGAAGAGGTGAACAATTCGAAAAAATATTTTAAAAATCCGGAAATGATTTAAAAAAACTCTTCTTGAAAATGTGACTTTAGCTTTTGTAAAAATTGTGAATCATTTGAAAAGAAAGTCCACTATCTTGTAAAAATTGTGGATAAATGATGAGCATATATTTATTACACTCAGTAGCCTTAATCATAGATTATTGGACTATAATAATAAATAAATCCATTGTTTTAATTAATATTCTTATAATTGGGTTTATTTGGGCCTTAACTATTATTTTTGTTAATTTTGTGTT
>Ga0123342_1003796_pt1 | contig 23786 bp, 9 predicted proteins | sample Turbeawhitnodule_FD_89960 | JGI IMG/M metagenome (GOLD analysis project Ga0123342, IMG submission 89960) | Root nodule microbial communities of legume samples collected from Mexico - Turtle bean Mexico white nodule | ecosystem: Host-associated > Plants > Roots > Nodule | place: Mexico: Nepantla... | reverse complement strand
TGCCTAAATGGTAAATGAATAAAAAAAAACAAATTTTCATAATTTTGAAACCTATGGTATTTTTTAAGGAGGTTCTAAAACATTTTATGGAGGTTTTGAAACCCATGGTATTTTACGGAGGTTTTGAAACCCATGGTATTTTACGGAGGTTCTAAAATTTGTGGTATTTTACGGATGTTTTGAAACCTATGGTATTTTACGAAGGTTTTGAAACCCATGGTACTTTACGGAGGTTCTTAAACGCATGATATTTAACAAGAGTTTTTAAAGGCTTTTCCTGATGTTTAAAAAAACCCTAGGGAACACATTCCCCAGAGATGGTTTAGCGGAGAAAACTACAACCCTGGGTAAATGACTTAATGGAGGTTTTAACCCTGGACAATGTAAAAATAAACCCTCGTTAAAACCATTTTTTCTTGTAGTGTTGCTCACCTCAATTTTAGGAGACCAATTCAACAACCAAAAATTAATAAGAAAATCGATCACGAATAAAATTAAATTTAATAATTAAAATTAAATAATTTTGTATGACTAATTGAAAACTATTATTATTATTATTAATATTTTATTATTATTAATAATATTATTATTAATAATATTATTATTTATTACTGTTAACATTATTTACTAATGTTATTATTATTGTTAATGTTAACAATGCGTTAGAGAGAATCAAACTTGTGACACTATAGTCTACATCACAAAAAATTTATGTCATGACATTATGACTATTATAATTATTATTATTATTATTATTATTATTATTATTTATAATAAGTATTATGTTTACTATTATTATTATATTAATATTATTTTTATTATTATTATTATTAAAATTATTATTATTATTATATTAATAATAATCAAAACAATAATCATAATAATAATATAATTATAATTAAGTCGTTAAATCGATCTCTAATTTGTAGTAATATATTTGTATTTACCAACCAATTTGATTTTGGTTGTTAAATCAATGCGAATTAGCGACCAAAACAAAAATTCGGCCGCTAATTTGTAGTGATATATTTGTATTTAGCGTCCAATTTGATTTCAGTCGTTCAATTAGTGCAAACTAGTGACGAAAACTAAATTCAATCGTTGATTTATAGAGATTTAGCGATCAAAATTAAATTGATCGCCTTTTTGTAGTGATAGATTTGTATTTGCGACAAATTTGATTTTGATCTCTAAATCAATGTAAATTAGCACCAAATGTTGTTGTTGGTTTATAGGGATTTAGCGATCGAAATCAAATCAGTCGCTAATTTGTATTGATAGATTTGTTTTAGCGACCAATTTAATTTTGGTTTTAAATTAGTGTAAATTAATTATGAGAATTAGATCGATCACTAATTTTCACTGATTTAGTGACCAAAACTAAATTGATCGCTATTTCGGAGTCAATTTGCGACCAATTTATTTTGGTCATTAAAATCAGTCACAAAATTATTTTTTCTTATAGTGAATATAGAATAAAAGAGAAAAGGAGAAATAAAGAAAAAAGAACTAACCAACCAAAATGGTAGGAAAAAATAATAATAAAGTTATTTTCTATGCTTGTGCAGATATTGTTGTTTTGTCCATTCAATAATATGAGATTTTTTTTTTAATGAGTTGTCTCAATATCACATCATTTGGTATAGTGTTTGTAGGTATTCTAGTTTTGGAATGGAAAATGAATAAAAGGATTGAATGGAAAGCTAATAAAAGGATTCCAATTCTGGAATGGAAAGCTAATAAAAGGATGATCTTTGATCATGGTATTATGTTCCTCTTGATGGAAGTGTACTTATGATATTCAAGGACGAATGTCTTTGAAGAAACATGGAGTGATATGATTTTGAGAAGATTAATATAATTTTGTATTTTCTTTCTAATTTTATTATGTTTTTAATTAAGTAGTTGAATGGTCATAGTGAAAAATAATTATGCATATAGTGAGAATTAAAACACATTAGTGGATATTAAATGTTACTTAGTGAGAATTAATACAAAATATAGAGTGACTTACATACCTAATGTAATTAGAGGATATCGAAATTTTGAAAGAAAATTGAGTTTTCTCTTTTGTGAGAACTTTATGAGTTTTGAGTTATAAGAACCTAAATATGATCTTATCAGGTAACCTATGACAACCAACCCCTTGATTTATCACTCATTAATATCCTTATCGAAACTAAATATCATATCAATCCTCTTTGATTTCTCATCAAACTCAAATCAAACATACCCTTAAAAACAAAGCAGATTCACTGTGCAAGATTTAATTTGTTAAGCAAGATTTAATTTGCTAAGTGAATTGAAATAGAAAATTATATTATTGCTCTTATATTGAGATTGATTAGGTGAGTTATTACTCATTAAGAGAATAAAACAATTCCAAAGATTCATTATAGAGAGAGGTAGAACATAGTTACTTTCTAAAAAATACTTTTACATATTCCACACAATTTTTAATACAATTTACTACTACTGGAATAAAATAAAAAATAGTATCTAATACAACTCGAATGAATCATTTCAAGACTAAATAAAAACACTGACACTAAATTCAAACCAAACATTCCAAGTCCCCAACTAAAAAAATTATTAAAACTTTGAAATACTCACATATAGAACCAAAGAATTAAGAATAAGATTTTAGAGCAAGAAAAAACTTACTCTAAATCAAAGAAAGAATGCAAAGAGAAAAGAAAATCTAAAGGCAAGAGAGATAGGGTTAGGTGAAAGAAAGAAAAGAAAGGAAGAATAAAAAAAATGCAAAAAGGCTCAAAAGGTTTACAATAATAATTAATCCATCACACTATCTTGTCAAAAAATATTGAAGTTAGAGATTCATTCGTATTGAATTTTTTTAAAAGAGTTAATGATTATTCAAATATGTTTGAATGAAGTATGAGTTGAAGATAAAGAGTGAAAAAAAAATAGTATTTGAATATGTTTGAATGAAATAATTAAGAGCTAAGAATGGAACAAAAATAGTATTTGAGTATATTCAAATATTCATTAAAATTATTTGAATAATTACATTCCAAACTTATGTTCAATTAGTAGAATTTGAGGTAATAATTCATACAATTAGCCAAAAATAAACTATTTTAAACAAATACATGTATAAAGCTGATTCGAAAGTTATGATATGACACTATAGAAAATACCATATTAAGGAACAAAGTGATTGAAGGGCTATTGTTACCAAAACAAAGTGTCAAAACAATTATCAACACAACATCTAATGCCCTAATTAAAACAACAAATAAGAGCTCCACAATAAATGATGTGGCATACTATTTGAACGCAGATAAAGATGGTTAACAAAATGGATATATAATTTTATATAAATTTTCATATAAAATGACATGAAATTAGATTAATATAAAATTATTCTCATTAAAAAAATCGTAAAATAAAAATCACTTTTTAGAGATAAAAAATAATTAATTGTTAAATCATTAAAAATATTTTGAAAAGAGTTGTTAACAAAATTATATTTATGTAAATAAATGAAATTGTAAAGTTTGAGGTGACTTTTGAACACCTACAAACTCTAACTCTAGTACCTACTTTGATCATCATGGATCTAATATTTTATGGAAAATTATATTTTATTATCCATTTTTTATTCTTATCTGTACTCTTATTTTCATATCATGGTCTTCTTTCTTTGACTATTTTTATTATCTATGACTCCTGCTTTTTACGATTCCATCTTCTTTATGTAACATCTCTTATATATTACTTCTTCATTTGTTTATAAATCTTCCATGTTATTCGTAATTATTAATCAGGGATGTGTTTATCATTACAATATGATTATGGAATCAATTTAAAAAGTAGAAGATTTTTGCTCATAATAGAACAATGCATTTATAGATATTATAATACTCATTCCACTGAAAACGTGGAATCTCATGCACGAACAAGAAGAAATATCTCACTTTCGGCTCATTTAGCATCGTTTTTAACATTATTTTTTGAGATTCTCGATTCTTTGCATGTATATATGGGGAATAAACTTTTGTTTTTCTTTTTCAGAATTGCTATGATATAATATTATGGATTTTTTTTAATATAATTAGAGAAATGGAGGACGAAGCCATTGTTAATTCAATTTTTTCCCCAACAAACCAAATCATGCATGCTGATTGTGAAAATGGAATACAGACAAAAAAAGGAAGTTTAATTTACATATTATAATACTTATATAAAATCATGCTCCAACATAAATAATTCGATATTCAACATCAATGTGAAAGTATTTCATGTTTTTGTTTATTTTAAGAAGAATTTTTTTATCTTCTTTTTAAATAAAGCACATTACTATTTTAGAAATACTTATTTTAAATTTAGAGAAACTTACACATTTATACATTATATTTCTATTCTATCATGTCTAAACGAAATAAGATCTCTAACCTATATCAAATATCGCATGACAAAGACCAATTTAATTTAATTATGAATCTATTTTAGTGCTTCATCATTATGTGGGGAGAACAAACAGAAGAAAAGGACGAATAATGAATGTCTTTGACTTAATTATTCGATCAATTAGTGACAAAAAGTTGGGCCAATTATTACCATCAAATAATATTGGAAGAAAGGTTTTTTTTTTTAATTACTTCTCTTGGCAATGCCATCTTTAAACATCACTATTAAATAACTATGCAAAGCTGAATTTAAAAAATATTCAAGGATATTTTTAACGATAACGATCAATTAACGAATAATATAATAAATTCAACAATCTTTACTATAATAAATTATAAATAATTTTTATATTATATTAAAAAGTAAATTTTAAACCTAATTCAATATTATAAAATAAAATTTTGCATTCATTCTCATGATGTATTATGAAATATCTGTTTATTACACATAAAATTCTAACATATTAAATATAAAATAAATATAAACATTTATTAGATATTAAAATGTCATGGTAAAAAAAATATGATTAGATATCCACATCGACTAAAGAGATCAAGAACATTTCATTGTATATAAGTGAATGGAAACTTCACCACCATTAAAAATTTTATAAAATTAAGTTAAATTTAAATTACATTTCATAATAAATACAATAAATACATCAAAATAAGTTATTATTACCAAATACTTTTCCAGCTATCACATGCCACAAAAACTTTTCATAACCTTTCAATCATGTTGATTGAAAGTTAACTCTTGTCTCATATAATATTCAAGCTCTTCCATCACCTCTCTAATTGACTTTTGGGAATGGTTATTGGCTGTAAACAACATGAATTGTGGGAAAAAAAGAACACAGAATTTTTGTAGCATGTTGGAACTCGGAAACCCCATGTTCTCTACCTTTCAAAAGCTGACACTGTTAAGACATTGTGGGACGAATTGAACGAAAGGTCAGCAATGACAAGTGCCTCCCTAGTTCCAACACTGTACAATCAAACATAAAATATTCATATGCTTCAAAAAGCAAAATATGGTTCAACCAAAATGGGGGGAAAAGAAACATTAGTAGGAACAAAGAAAATTCAAAAATGCAGTTCATCACAAACATTTTGCTTTTACTTTTACTTTGTTTTAATCAAGCAACTTCCCTCAACCTCGTTTCTGAACTTGGTTGACTATTTAAAACATTGCAGAAGAAGAACATGTCGAATTTTCATTTTTATTTAAATTGTTAATTAAATTAAGACGATTTAAAAGCTAAGAATATAAGTTAAATTTTTATAAATAAGAACCTAAATTCAACCAATTAATTTAAAAAGTCAAAAATTGTAATTTAAGATAAATTATAGGTTTGGTTTTCATGTGAAGTCGGTGATAAATTTATAAAAATATATGGGTAATAGTGAGAAACGCGTTTGGTTTGAAGTAATAAAATAGGAAGAGGTTCTTGGGCACAGCACATTAGAGACATCACGTAACAGACGTTATGATGATGAGTAGTGTGGTGGCGAATGTAATTAAGTTAATTTTTGCGTGTTGGAAGGGATGTGTTTGTGTTTTGTGTCGGTGCGCATGTACCACACATTCTTTTCCTATAATATCTCATCATCTAAGCCACTCGCACAAACGCAATTCTTCTTTTCCATCCAAACTCTCCTCAAACACCAATAATGGATTGTCATAAAATAAAACAACTCAATTTCCAATAAATTAAATGCTTCTTTCACACACAAATTTCTTCTCCACTTTCTTTATGTAAATTATTGCTTCAAACTTATTTCACAAGCTTTCTTTCATTCTTTTTAATAACAAATTTTGCATATACAAATATATATGGATTCTTTTATATTTATATTTATATTTTATTTTATTATTTTAAAAATAGATGAAAAGATATATTTATTATTTTATGAGCAATTTTAATTTTATATTTAAAAAAATAACATAAAAGATATCATTATTTTTAAATTCAAAATTAAATATTGCAAAGTGAGGCTTGTTGAGGAGCATTGCACAATACATTTTTTCCTCCAGATCATCTTCATTTTTATTTCATTAAACACCTTTTTCGTTTTCTATTTTCATATACAAAATTCAAAATATGAAAAGTCATAATTTTCTTCCAGAACGACGAAATCAACTAGTAAGTATTGTTTTTCAATTAAAAAGTAGAATATGAAAATGCAATGTTTCAATTTACTTCTCTTTTTTATTCATTTATGTATGTCTTTGACATTGTAAGACAACAATTTAATCAAATTTATACAAAATTATTAAAGAAAACAACAACAAAAATAATAGTAGGATTTTGTTCATTGAATAAAAAGTAAAAATAAAACGTACCAGATAAAAGTGTGTCGGTGGAAGTAAGAGAGGTCAGATCGAAAGAGGGAAGAACAAACAAGCGAAACACTCACGTTTTGATATTTGATTGGGAGGGTTAAGAATAAGAAGAGTGATGGTGATGGAGGATATGAAGGGGAAATGATTGATAGTGATAAATGATAAAAACGATTTGACTAAGATTCTTTAGGGGACAAAGAAAAGATAAGTATATTTTCTTATAACTAATTAAATATTTCTTATTTTATATATAATATTTTTGATAATTAATGTTAATTAAATAATTAAAAATAAATTTTTAATTTATTGATTAATGATGTTACATATTTCAATGGTAAAAATACACAGCCGCACCTCTATTCTCGCTACTAGCTATAATGTTTTTTATAATCTTTCTCGTGAATGCGTATGGTCATCAAAATAATAGAATGGGTTTTTGTAATAAAAAAAGAATAGAACGAGTGCGGTTACTATCATTAAAAATGAAAAAATTTAGTTATTATATTAATTAAATTAAATATTATTTTATAAATTAAAAATTAATTATTATTATTAATAAAAAATTTAAATTATATTTAACATTAACTATCAAAATTTTAATTATTAAATACTTTATATTCTAAATTAATTATTATAAAGACTATCTTAAAATTCTAAATAATTAGTATCTAAAATTTTATAACTAATTATTAATAATAAAAACATTAATAATTTTTTTAATTTATAAAATACTATTTAATTTAATAAAAATAATCAATAAGAGTTTAAAAATAAAAACCAATCTCATTAAATATAAATAAACTATTTTAACAGATAATTTAATATGGCATAATTAACAAACGTTATGTGAAAATACGATGGATAAAAATTATTAAATCGAAATTAATTTTATAGAACATAAATAACTTATTACTCTATTTAATAAATTAGATACTATTTTATCAACTAAAAAATTATTAGTATATAAAATAGTATCTATTATAAATATAAATTTATAAATTAATTTTTAATTTGATACCTGTTTAGCTATTAATTAATTTATATTCTAAAATTGATAATTAAGTTAGATCACTTTAAAAATTTATTTATATCTATAATTGATATTGCTTTTAGATGTGTGTTCATCTAGGCAGAACTTTAACCACTATAAAAACCTTGTTCATTATAAAACTATTCCAAAAAGTACTTTATATAGGGAAAAATGCCTTTATTTATAGTAAAAGGACTTCACTATAAGCAGAAAAATAGTTATTATTGGAGAAAAAGGGAAAAATATATCCCACAATTTCAAACTAAAGTTAAACTTGGCAGATCTAGACGAGACACATAGTCCAGAGACAAATCCACGCTCTTTCTATTTCATTTAAGTTCTTCATTTTCATGATAAAATCAAACCAAAATTGAAAAAAAAAAAAAACCTAATTAAGGTATTTACACATTCAAACTTGTAATGTTTTCAAATAAATATTTTTATTAAAATCATTCTCAGCAGAAAACTTTATTAATTAGTTAAAACACGTTTCAATTAGCTCAATTTAATTATGTTGGTCCACGTAATAAATAAGAGAATTAATGAATTACTAGCCAATCGATCTACCTGCCTTATCTAAATGGTCCATGTTTTTCTTATTCATAAATGGTCGGTTTAATTTTTAAAACAAAATCGTTAAAAAAAGAACATCACATTGTTAATGGCAAAAACTGCCACATATACTTATAAAAAGTCAGAATATGTTATTAAATTGATTTTTTTTTCCAAAAGATTAGTTGAGATTAATTAAGTATTATATAATATATATAATATATATATATATATAATCATTAAATAAATCACTACAAGAAAATCATTAAATAGAAATCAATTTTTTAGAGACAAAAAATAATTAGTTGTTATATTGACTAAATTAGATACTATTTTAAAAACTATTTTTTTTTCTAAATTAGTTTCTATTATTGTTAAATAGTTTCTAAATTGGTATCTAATTAACGGGTTTTTGCCAAATTTAGAATCTAAATAATTGGTAGTTAAAATCTTGGTAGTTAAGTAGATGTCAATTTAGAAACTATTTAACAATAATAGAAACTAATTTAGAAACCAAAAATTTGTTTAGTCTTTAAAATAATCTCTAATTTAGTTAATATAGCAATTAATTATTTTTTGTCTCTAAAATTTGTTTCTGTTTGATGATTTTTTTGTAGTGTATATATATCAATTACTATAATTAATATACATTATAAGAAAATCATTAAATAGAAACTAATTTTAGAAACAAAAAGTAATTAGTTATTATATTCACCAAATTAGATATTATTTTAGAGATTAACAATATTGTTGGTATTTAAAGTAGTTTTTACACTAGTACAAAATAGCTCATTAACGACGGTTAAAAAGATCATATAAAAACGGTTCTCGAATCATCGTTATTGCGGGTGTCGTTATAAATAAGTTGTTTATAATGATGATTCTATAACCGTTGTTATAAACCCACATTAACGACACACGTGTAAAAACTGTCATTTTGCCAAACAAATAAACAAATAAAAAAACACACTTATAAGTTTGGAACAGTCGTTATAAATGGTTATGACGGACTTTTAAAGACGGTTCGAGTGAGAATCGTCGTTATAAGTGTATTTTTTTAAAAAAATTTATTATAATTGTATACTCATTTTAATCCTGCATAAAACATCAATTTTTCAGAACAATAATGCACGTAATATCATAATTTAAATATAAATGTGTACAAAAAGTTCTATAACTATATGAAAATGTTTTATGTCATTCTAAAGTGTTATATATGGTTACCTTAAGGTGCATCAAAATGAGTTTCCTTGCATTTGCAGTTGCATTTCTCCTTTCACTAAAGATGTTATATAAAAAATAAACACTGAAATAATAAGATTTTATGTTAAAACACACAGATAACATTATGTAATGTATAATAAATTTGTGAATGTAATATAATCATAATTATAATAGTTTGATAAATCTCTAATTTATACTAGGAAATCATGCAAAATTTCAGAATTTACAAGTGAAAGTATGAGAACTAAAACTTAAAATACCTGAAAAGACCTAAATAATACTTAAAAATTTAAAAAAACAATACTAAATGGTGGATTTTTGGATTTTTGGTCGACCCTAGTCCTCCTCATGAATTGACAACTTGATTTGTTACCTCGTTTTGAACAACTTTCATTTTTTACACGTTTCCATCCAACTTCTATATCAAAAGTTATGGTTGTTTGAAGTTTCTTTATGCTAACTTTTGCCAACTCCAAATATATTACTCTTCTCTTCAATGTTAGGACTCCTCCATCAAATATCCACTAAATGAAGTTTCCACAAAAAAAATTGGATCAAAAATCACTTTCTACCTATTTTAATGAATTTTACAATATTGTCTCAATTATGCAAACCAAATGAGTCTTGCTTTCTTTCTTTTTAGTGATGATACATACCTTAAACTACTAACTAATCAACACATAACATTCAAATATTTATTATAAAATAAATTTAAAATTCTAACTAACCTTCTATAGTGGTTTAGGGTTTAGGTGTTGTCAGCATGCAAAGGTGCAGTGAAGACGTGAAGAAGAAAGGAGGCGAGACAAAGAAGAATGAAGGCGCAAACGAAGAAGTGGGAGCGCGAGATTTTAAGAATCAACCAATTAACGACGGTTCAGGTTGGACCGTCATTAAAAACCCAAACACTCTTATAACGGTAGTTCAAGGAGTAACCGTTGTTTAAAAAACTAAATAATTACAACTTTGCCACCACACTTTTTTTAACTATGGTTTTGTAAAAACCGTCTATATATTGAGTCGTCTTATTGATATTTTTTACTAGTGTTATTTTTAATAAATAATTTTTAAATTGATATTTAATTAGTTGCCAAAGTTTTAGTTACCAACTAATTGGGGAGGGAAACTAATCAAGTCAATGTTAGTATGGTACAATTTGCAAACAATCTCATCTTTCTCGGTAAGGCATATGTAAAGAATATTATGCTTATTACATGCAAATTGACATGTTATGTTTCATAGTGATGTCTAATGATAGCTTTTTATTAAAAAAAAGAAAAGAAAAGAAAAGAAATGCACATTGAGATGCTTTGGATTAGAATTTGCCTTAAGGTAAACTTTATTAAAATAAAATAACTGCTACAGGCATGGATAATAGGAGAGTAGACAAGTATTCTGAGATACTAAACTACATCACTATGGAAGTAATGTTTAAATATTTGGGGGTACCAGTGAGGGGGATCATAGATCCAAGTTTTTTTTTGGAAAGAAATGGTCAACAAGGTCAAAAAGAAATTTTCCCTATGGAAAGGAAAACATCCTCCCTTTGTTAGCAAAGTCACTCTCATTAAGTCCGTAATTTATGTTATACTCCTTTATTATTTGTCTTTGTTCAAATTACCAATTGGCGTGTACAAAGAGATTAGGAGAATATGAGTAAATTTCTTATGGGGTTGGGGATATACGAAACGAGAAAACTTGCTTAGGTAAAATGGGATCATTTGTGCAAACAAAATCAGAGGGGGCTTACAAATAAAGGACCTAAAATTTTTTAACATGGCTTTATTACAAAATAGAAATGGAGACTAGGAGGGGAGGAACAAAGTTTATGGAAACTTATTCTTGAGTCCAAATATGGTTCTTGGAGAGGGCTTGAGGAACCACATGATTCAAGTCATGACTCATGGTGGTGGAGAGATATTAGAAAGATGTGTGGGGGTGACTTAAATAATTGGCTTGATATCAATAGAAGCTGAAAAATTGGAAGTGGGAACAAAATAAGGTTTTAGAAAGATTTGTGGTTAGGTGATGAATCATTAAAAGATAGGTACCTTAGGGTATATTCATACTCGGTAAGTAAAGAAGGGCAGTAGACAAATTTGGAACTTGGGGGTGATGACCATTAACAATGGAAGGTAGTTTGGAGAAGAGAGTAGTTTGAATGGAAGCATGAGATGGTGACATTATTTATGAATAAACTAGAAAGAGTTAAAATGAGTAATCAAGGGAATGATTAATGGCTTTGAAGGGATGATGACAATTCTAAAATATATATAGTTAAATATGCATATTTAAAGCTTCTTTTACAATATCCCCAGGAGCAAGAGTTCTCTTTTGTAGATTTTTGGAAATCAAAAGTTCTATTCTCAACCCATTTTTTTATATGACGTGTAATTATAGGTAGAATTGTCATTTATGATAAATTACAATCTAGGGAATTCAGGTAGGTGAAGGGCTCTGCTTCTTATGTAAGACATAGTTGGAGAATCGAAGTCATTTGTTTGTTTTTTGTAAGGTTGCTGCCAACGTGTGGCAACTAAGTGATAAGTGGATAGGTAGACATTTTACGCATAACAATATGCCAAATCAGCACTTTAATCAATTTAATATATGTGTTCTGAGGGAAAAAGAAAACGAAATTTGGAGATGCATGTGCATTGTTGTAATACAGGAAATATGGAATCACATAAACAATTTCATTTTTAGAAGGAGAGGAAAACTTCATTGTGGCACATATACCCAAATACATTTTTCTCCTATCCTGAATGATGCCTTAATCCTATAGAATGTCTGAAATATATGAAGTAATCCATTGGTGCGGTTTCTAGGTGATTCTTCGAGCTAGTATGGGTCATTCATGTCTTTTTTAGATAGGTTATGCTCTGCTCTCGTTCGACTCTGTAGTTGGCTGCCCCTTGTGGTTGGTTAGGAAGATGGGCAAGACTATGCTTCCAAACCTGGGTATTTTGATTATATTATGCTTGTGGTAGCTTTTTGGTTTTGCAGGTTGTGTTAAAGATTGTGTATTGAGGACCTTGTTTGGGTACATGATGCCTTGTGCTGTATCAGGGGCTCCTCTTCAGGTTCATGTGCAAGGAACCAGTAATAATTCTATGTTTTCATGAGTTATGTTTGTCTAGCCCTATGACTTTTGCATGTTTTTTTGTTGATCCGGTCATCATCTATGTGTTGGAAGAATCTTGTGAGTATGTTTCTTAACTATTTTGTCTCTATATAAATTTTGTTTTTGTTGTGGGGCGAGGATTGCTCCTAGAAGCGTATTTTGTTAATGTTTTTATACTGAGAAAATCTCCTATTTGTATAAAGACACCTAAGCTTAGATACAAGATTTTTTTTATGAGCTTGAGGTTATGACTCAATGGTTTGAATGTTTTTTGTGCGGTTCGGAGTATCCTTATAACTCTCATTTATTAAATTTTTTATTGTCAATAAAAAAAATCATTATTACATTTAAATTATTTGTTTATAAATTAAAATTAATTTATCCAAAAATTAAAAGTTAATTTCTTAAAATTTATATAAGGAAACTTATATCAATTAATTTATATATAAAACTAATTTTAACTTACATATAAAAATAATAATATATTTTAAATATTTTTATATCAATATTTATAGAGAAAGTTATAGATAGGTTAACAATCTGGTTCAACTCTAGCAATCAAAATTAATATTATCACACATAGTTGTAAAACGATCAAATAAAATTTTGTGAGATGAAAAAAAAATGCTTTAATAGCTTTTGGTTCTTTAATTTGTAATTAATTATTTCATCTCGATGTATATAAAATATAATTGCACTTATCGTTTACTAAATTTCAACTATAGCTTTTACATATTTGAACAGTATATGAGAGTATTATATTTATATTTACAAACTCTCATTTAAAAAACTAAATAACACTTACACATGTCATTCAGAATAAAAGCCACATAAAAAAAAAGTGTTTTAATAGATATCTAACACATATACCCTACACACACCGCACGCACATAAATTTGTAGACAAAAAGTTATCATGCAATCTTAGCTTTTCTATTTTGAACAAACACTTCCTTTTTTATTACTGATCTCTGTGATCTTCCTTTTGTTATCTTTAAATTATTTTATTAATAAAAAAATCAACTCTCACAGAAGACACGGCTTAAAGAATGTTACCACTTTAAAGTCATAATAAGTTCATACCCAACCTGAAATTCAGCATACTAATTAACATGATCATGATGATGTGCTAGCTCTCTCACATGCACACAGGGTCAATGTCATGAGTAACCTTTTAGCATATGAACTCTTGCATGCAAACATCAATTACTTAATTAGCAATGCAAAATCTCACATCCATATCCATAACTTGAAGATGATCATGATTCAACTGAAACTGATTTTTTGTTTTTGTTTTTGTAGTTTCTGTCTGTATGTTCTATCAGTAATACACAATCAAATCCTTGGAAAAATAATGAAATAGATTTACATAACTCACGCACGCTTCACATATTTGTACAATTTCGTGTTATGATCAACCTTGGTAGCTATGATGTGAGGTGATGCCACAAGAATCATTCAATCATCATAGATATCTACCTCTCTTCATTTTCTGAGATCAATCTCAACCATAACGTCGTTTTCAAAGCTAAATGGGACACATGGCTGGGCTATATTGCTTGCACCGACACCCTCATGAACACGAGTTCACAACAATTCATCACTTAAATAAAAAAAAACCCTACTTCAGCTTCACACCCATTGTGTAAATATGTATAAGGGAGAGTAGCATCACGCATATATTTACGTACATACACATACATATACATATATATTATATATTAAAAACCATTTTTTAGTGTTTTTGTTTAGTAGCAAAAATTGAATGAAAACCACTTTGTGTAATAGTGACTCATTTAAGCAAACCTTGAAATTGAGCTTCTCCACATATATGGATAGACATTATGATGAGTTATCTTGTGACATGTTTTGTGAATCTTTTTCCCGTTTTCGGTTGTTATAGTTAGGAACATCAAATTATATATATAAAATATTTTTCTCTCTCTACACCTACTACAAGAATAGAATCTCTATGAAAGCATCATTATGGGATCAACATTGGTCCTCTCTCAATTATATTGCATGACAAAAATAAAAGTAACACATAATTATTTGCCTATTTCGAAATAAAAACAGCAAGAATATCCTACAACCAATTTTTTTTCTTCTTTTTGTTGTTGATTATTTTCATTACTTTGGCTTGAATAGGTAATTGAAATAAAGAATATGATATATATATATATATGATAAACATGGTAAAGCCAAGCACAAGAAGCATAAAGTATGGATATAAATTAATGGTGAAGATAATTGAGAGTTCTTAGAACAAACCTCTTAAATTAAGCTTTGGTTGAAGAGAAGAAGAAAGACAATAAAAGCTAGAGCTAATATACTACATCTCTTCTCTTCTGAGCTTGTTGAGAAGAGCTGTGATTAGAGCATCTCTCTTGTCAGCCCTAACTTCTTCCCTGATCCTTCTTTGATCTTCTCTCTCTCTCCATCTCTGGTCCATCATCATCCTCTCATTCTCCAATGCCTCCATGGTTTGCCTCCACTCCATCTCCTTCATCCTCCTCTCATTCTCCCTTGCCTCAAACGCCTCCATCCACTGTGCCTCCATCTGCATCTGTTGCCTCATGAACTCCTCCATGATCTCCTTCAAACTCTCCATATTGCTACTGCTACCACCTCCAATTACCATCTTCCCCTTCTTCTTCTTTTTCATCATGCTACCCTTCTGATCTCCCTCACTCTCTTCATTTCCCTCTTCCTCATCCTCCGATGAAAGCTGCACCCCCTTCTTCTTCGACCCTCCTTCTGCTTCTGCCCACAACATTCTCTGCATCCTTGATGTGAAAATCCCTTGAAGCTCATTGTAAAACGGGAACTGCTGCCTCATCGCCTCTGTCTCTATCGCTTCACACCCCTTTAAATCTCAACAACAAAAAAAGTAGTACTATCACTACATAAACCCCATTAAGAAAAACTCACAACATGTATAAAAACCACATCGCCAACACACATTTTTGAATCAAAATATACATATATTAATTAAACCAGCGATCAAAATGGATTCTATTAAATTCTTGAAAACCCCCAACTGCTAGATATATATTAACTGAAATCATAAACAAGTGATAGTCTTAAACCACACAACGATCGAAATCATGAACACGTGGTAGTCTTAAACCAGATATTAATCAGAATCGTGAACATGTGGTAGTCTTGAACCAGATACTGATTAGAATTTATAAACACGTGATAGGCCAGGATAGAAAAGGACAAAGATATGCGATTCATAAGAAGAAGAACATGAGTTTTATTTGGGTTGATGTGATTAATATGACATGTATAAATGAATGGATGAATGTTATAAAAATACCTTATAGCGGGTAACGAGGTTTTTCCACTTGCACTTGCACTGTTCTGCACTTCTATGGAAACCTTTTTCCTTCATCCGGTTGGAGATGACTTCCCAAAGCTGTTTGTTCCTCTTTGTCTCCATGAAAGTCTGATCCAGCTCCGCACGGATCACGAGGAACTCTTTTGTCTCCTGGATGCTCCATTGGGGAAACCTATCCGTGGCATCCACGTTAGCACTGGTTGTGATGTTGTGAGGGTGGTGATGCTGCTGTTGCTGTTGATGTTGCTGCTGCCGGTGATGGTGATGGTGATGGTGATGGAGATGATGACCCTCCATGAAAAATTGAAAACGAAAACAAAAACTAAAGATCGAGAGACTCAAATCCAATACAGAAGAGGAAGAAGGAGAAGAGGTGGCTCTGAATGATCTAGAAAAAAGTTATTGAAGAGTGTATTTTGGTTATGGAGGAGAGAGAGAGAGAAGCAAAAGATGAGAGAGAAAAAGATGAGGAGAATATATATGTAGGTATAGGTGTGGTGTGAACATCAGGTGTGAATCGCGTAATAAAGAAGAGAAAAAAAAAACAAAGAGATTTTCTTTAGCTTAGTTGTCCAAGCCAAAGTGTTTCTTTATTTCAAGGACGAAATCTTAGAAATCAAAAAATTAAAGCTATCTATATTGTTTTTTTATTCCTAAATAATAACACCAAGATTGCTTCAGCTACTTCTAATAATCTTATATCACTTTTAATAATCTCATATGCCTTAAAATCAAAGTTAATAATAATTTATATATACATTTTTTTCTTTAATTAATTAATATATCTTTTAAGAACAAACTCGTCATAAATTTTAAATTTTAAAACTGATATCATCTAACAATATTATCTCAAAACACTTGATTAATTAGAAAAAATTATTATAAACTAGGAACATTTTCTTCAAAGGACTTACTAATCTCACAAAAAATTATTATAATCGATATTTAATCGATTAATTAGGCGTGTGATGCTTAAAAAAATGAAATTTTCTTCTTTTTAATTTTATTTTATTAATTTGAATTCTATGAGACTCATCTCTCTACGCGGAAACTGTCTCTGTTTCGCTTTATATTAAACTTTCTTTATTTTATTGCGTTCCCATTGCGTCAAAGTTTCGTCACGCTGACACCAAAAGTATCCCTCCGCGGCTTATTTAATACATATTTACTATTCACTAAGAAATTGGAAAAATGCATTTTTCTTATTTTTTAATAAAACAATAATTGTTTGAATTGTAAAATGAATGTTAAAAAGAAAAAAGAGTGAAAACCTATAATGACTCTTCCTTTTATCGTAATAGAAATAAATGATAGATTTGATGGTATTTATTTAATGTATATTTGTAGTATTATTGTGCAATGAGAGATTTAATTTAATTATGTTTAAAGAAATAATATTTAAAGGTTCTTGCATTTGCTTTTATTGTGTTTTGTGTAATGCTTTATATAACTTTCTGCGCGTTCTTTTTTGGCCCTCGTGGGATGGTGACATAGAAAGGAGTTGGCGAGTGTAATAGCAGGATCTAACCCTCAAATTTAGCATACAATTTTTTATTTTTTATTTTTTATTTTTTTTGCATGGATTTGTTAAATTCTAAAGTTTCACTTTAAATTCAAAAACTATTCCTTCCTAACTACCCCGCGCCTTTCTTTTTTTCTTTTTAACTTCATATTCACTTAATTAAAATTTAAGAAATTCATAAACTTATATATTTTAATTAGGATTTTATGAAAAAAAATGAAAATTATTTTTATCTTTTTTATTTTTTATTTATTGATTGATTCACTTTTTTTTCTTTTCTATCTCTTCTAATTTATTGATTAGTTCATTTTTATTTTTTTTATAAAAGCAAGTTGATTGACGAGTTAAAAAAATTAAAGATGAAGAATATAAAAAAAATACAAATTAACTCACGAGTTGAAAACGGAAAGATGAAAATATAATCATATCGTTTTATTAATGGTAAAATAAAACAGAAAAGTACTTGAACGAAAATAAAATATATTTGAACTCTCGATTATTTTTTTATATAAAAATTAATAAAAAAATACTCAAATCTGTAAAATATTTAAAAATTAATTACAAATATAATATAACACTTAATATTTTCACTCGAATTTAACTTTAAATTTTGAATCTAATTAAATTAAATCTAATTCTTTTTCAATATAATATCACTACAATTCAATAGTAAAACTTGCAAACAATTAAGAAGAATTAGGTTTTCATTGAATTCAAACATCATTATGAAAGATTAGATTAAATCTTTTTTTATCTTTTTGCACTATATATAGTCATGAATATGGCAAACCATGCCATTTTTGTCAATTTTCTAGGTTTATATACAATTTTGTTATCATTAAAATAATGTGTCTAAATTATTATCATTCATTTATCTACTAAAAAAATTTCTTAAAATTACCAAGAAAAGACACTAGCAATTAGCACACTATTGTGAAGTGACTAAAGGGAATTTAGGTTAATAACCAACTTAGCTTAAACTAAGTCTAAGTATCCTTTCACCTACAAACACTCAAAATGAAAAAATTAAACTCATGATTATCCAGTATTATGAATGTACAACTTTAGATATTCATTATTATTTATTTATTTATTTCAGTGTCATTAATCATATTATATCTTTAATAATAGTTATATATGTGATTTAGTTTGATGTTACTTTTGAAACATGCTTACATATTGAAGTTTCGTTTTAACTTTGTTTTGTATTCCTTTGTAAGGTCATCTAGATTTTTGTGAGAAGTTTGGATATGTTATTTTGATTGGATGTTGTTTTCTTTGTTAGACTATTGAGTTAATTTGTATAATAAGATTAGAACATCTCTCAAATACTCTTATTTATTATCGATAAAAAAAAATATTTACACTAATCATAGCCATCTACGTGGAGAATAAAGTGTCATATGGAACATGACTGATTCAGCTAATGCATATAGCTTAAATTTATAAAACATAAATAGTTTTACAATATAAAAAAATAAAAGCATTATTTATATATATATATATATATAATTTTTAAATGTTGAAGATCTCATATCAATTAGAAATAAAAATATTTTATAGTATATAACTAGGTGCAAATATCATTTTATGAGTCAATTGTGTAAAATTGAGTTAAACTTAAATTTACTTTCAGAACTACTTAGAGCATATCCTAAAGGGTTTGACAGCTGTAAGCTTGATAAAATTAAGTTGAAAAATTCTCCTTTATAAGATTAAATTAAATACAAATTTCACTTCTTAATATTCAAAAAAATTAATTTTATTGATTCAATAAATCATTATTATGGATGGGGTTGATGTTTGATGTTCTCTATTCATGTTTAAAATATTGACTCAATGGAGAATTTCGTGCTAATATAATTTAATAGTTTGGGAAATCCTTATAAAAATAATTAAAAGATACTAATGACATCTTAAAAAAAGTAAATCACTAGTTTTTTTTTTGTATGCTTGTTTTATAAGTTATCGTCGAATTATTTTCTACTTTTACTTTAATTTTTCCTCCAAATATTCAATAATGAAGACATATGTAATAAAGCAAAATTATACAATGATATAAAAATTACTCATCACATAAATTATTCTCCAACGCTAGTATTTTTAATACTTGAAATTTAATATTATTTTTCTTTATTTTTGCATTTAATTATGATACAAACAAACACCTTTGTAATTCTTGTTTTTAGAGTGTTATAAAAATTATGGACATATTTTCCATAGTCTGTTTTATAAATTTTTAAAAATAAAATGGCAAAAATAAACTTTTATAGTTGTTAATGAATTATTTCGACTGAAAAATTTATAACTTTTTATTCTTCAAAATTAAACAAAAATTTATAACAACAATTCATACACTCTGATAAACCAACCTGATAATACCCTTTATAATACTTTTAAACCTAAGTTATTAAAGATGAATAGTAAAATAAAAATAAAAATGCATTAATTGTGGCGTAGACCATGGTAGAATTTGTAGGAGGTGAAGTACATTAGCTACCTCGTCTCTTTGGACTAATAAAAAGACGACACGTTGGAGTTCCATGGGTGTGTAGGTTAAGGTTGGTGAAACACCTGTCACATTGTTAGATTGACGCGTGGCTCGTTACTACACGAATTGGATATGGAAGCTTCTCGCACCACACATAAGGTACTTTTATTTCATAACGTTGAAAGAATTATTTTTCATGCCATCAAATATATTTTTATTTATTATTTTAAAAATCATTAATAAATTTCGTAAAACACTAAAAAATTATTAGAGACAACAAATAATTAATATTATTGATTAGAAAGTAAATTTTGAATATAAATAGTAAGTAATTAAAACTTGATAATTAATGGTGAGATATTAATATAAAATTATTTTATAAATTAGGAAAAGGAAAGAGAAGTGTGGATAATAAAGATGAGAAGATTGAGATTAATAGTTGTTTGGTTTCCTTTTGTGTTGACGAGGACCAGCTGGTAACAACGTGATTGACCCATTCTTCTACGTAATTTTCCCTGCAGCTTCATTCATGACATTCTTTTGATTACGTTCATTTGGACCATTGCTGCAAAACCAAGAAAATTAAAGAAACAGTGATTCCAAAGTTTGAAACATATATGCATGTCTCATTTTTTTATAGCTTTAACAATGAATATGTTTTATGAGTTCGTCAAAAATTTAGCTTTGAAGATTGAAAAAGTCGTATGTGAGAATCCTAAGCCACGTGGAACAGGGATAGTGGATTATACATATATAGGTATGTTTTGGTGTATGAGATTCTGAACATGCAATGCATAATTTTTATTTGGGCGATGAGTGGTGAGAATAGTTTAAATAAGGTACAGTGCTGGATCGTGTGAACTTATTGTTTAGAAGAGTAAATAGATAAAGCACTTTGAAAAAGGTCGATTTGAAAGGTAATAGCAAAAAGAGACTCATATTTATGATTTATATCATATGCTTGAAAAAGAAGACATTTTATAATTTTAACTTGTATTGATTAGTTATCTAACCGATCTTACTTTTGAGTTTTTTTTTTGGGAGAGAATCTTCTATACTTCACCTAGTTTTTCTTCTTCACACACAATAAAAGAAAGAATACAATGTATTATGAATTGGAAAGCCATGAAAAATGAGTAGATATTTTAAATTAGTTCAAGATTTTTTTTAAGTTTCGTTTCATTACAATTTTTATTTTATTTTCTGTTCTTACAACAGGGATCAAGAACACTCGAAGCAGGTTGACAAGATTAATTGTAAGTCTTTTAATCTTGGGTTGGACTCTTTGTTTCTTCGTGGGCCGGATACTCTGGACCTCTCCTCACGCTGGGTACTCTAGGCTTCTCTTTCAACTAAGTGCTTCTCGGCTTCTCACTCGGCTGGATGCTTCTCGGCTTCTCATTTGGCTGGGTGCTTCTCGGCTTCTCACTTGGCTGGGTGCTTCTCGGCTTCTCACTTTGCTAGGTTCTTCTCGGCTTCTCACTCTGCTAGGTTCTTCTCAGCTTCTCCTTTCCACAGATGGGGGGGGTGTACCTGCAAGTCGCTCTGATGCCAAAGTCAGAAACGATATAATGTTTATCAGGTAAAATTCACTCTTACCTTTTTCTTTACTCTGAACTCCTATTTATAGGGTTTCTCTAATGGGTTTTCTTCTTTACTTTTGGACTTTCTTTCTACACATTTTTATTATTTACACACCCCTCATGCAGGTTTTTATCTTAATTGGGTTTCATTTTTATAATAATATTTATATTTTGTTTTATTTTTTTATGTATATCTTTTATGCTCTCGGCCTAAACCTCTCGGTTTTAGCCTACCAGTACATTTTCTATCATAAATTAAAGTTATGACTAAATTTAAACTTTCTAAACTATTTATTTTTTTCCTTGGTTCATACGCTTTTTAATCAACTAAAAATCATAAGATTTTATATAATAAAAGAAAAGTTGATTTTATCATTATCTAAATTCATTGCCATGCCGATACGCCTTTTTAATCAACTAAAAATCATAAGATTTTATATAATAAAAGAAAAGTTGATTTTATCATTATCTAAATTCATTGCCATGCCGAGTTGTTGTATAAGTTTCTCCTCATCCCATATTTTATTCTTAGACATTGTTTCATTTCTCATATTCCATATAAACATATGAATCTACACCAAATCACATACCATATTTTCTTTTTGGAGTTATTTTGCATTTCAAATTCATGTTGAGTTTAGGGTTACTCATATTTTTCGTAGAGGGAATGTGTGTACTGATAAGTTGGCTAATTTAGACTTTTTTTTCTTAAAGAATCTTTTCATTGGTATAATAGGCTTCCATCTTGCCTGTTCTTAGAATTCTTTATGAATAAGTATAGTCTACCTATGTATCGTTTTTGTTAACATATGAGTTTTGGTCTAATACCCCGTATTTTTGTATTTTCTTTCTTTTTTCTTTTTTTAATAATACTTTTTTCATGTGATGAAAAATGATTGTTGTTACTTGAGGTGTCAGCCTAACTGAGATCTTAAGTTGCATAGTGATGTCTAACATGAAAGTTTTGATTTAAAAAAATTCATGTTGCCTAAAGTGATAATGATGTCACATGAAAAACAAGACACCCTATCCAACCATGTGTAACAAAGCTTCCATATGTTGTTGTCCACCTTAGCACAAGTGTACAAAATGTGAGCCATTGAATCTTTCTAGGCATACAAAAAATTTCACCTCATCCTTATTCATTATCATTCTCTAGTACATATTTTATTTAGTAAGAATCTTATTTTGTACGCACATCCAAACAAAATGATTAACCTTACACTCTGTTTGCTTTTAGGTGTGACAACGGATGAGGAAGGGGCGAGCGGGAAGAACTTTTGTTTGTATCAGGGTATGTGAGGGCGTGGGTGCAGACGAGCGAGCGGGTTCAGTAATTTTTTCACTTCTCGCAAAATTGAGAAGATTTGCGCTGATTGTAAAGGTACAAATAGACATTTACATTGCTACCCTTTCATCAATTCTAATATTAAACAATGTGGGCATCAGTGAGTTTTAGGGTTCTTTATTACAACTGGTGCAACAATTTCCTTCTTCTTTCCGAATTTTGGAAGTGCATAATCGATTTTCGTCTCTTTGTAAATTAGTGCAGAATCGATTATTGATTTTTCCAAATGGTGCAGAATCGATTTTCCTATCCTTGTAAATTGGTGCAAAATCGATTTTTGATTTTTCGAAATGGTGCAGAATCGATTTTTCGATTTTTCCAAATGACGCAGAATCGATTTTTCAGATTCATCTTGGAGCAATGGTTCTTTGGTTGATTTTGTTCATCACAAACTTTCTTCTTTTTGTTCTCTAGTTTGTTTTTATTCTTCTCCAGTTTGTTCTTAGTCTTCTTCTCCAGTGCCTTCATCCTTCACGTAAAATTTTAATATTTTTTTTCTATTTAAAATTTTTTTTATTAAGTGTAGTCACTATTTTTTTTTATTATGTTTACTGTGTTTTATTTCTAATAAATGTAATTATATTCTTTTATATATGTTTATTGTTTACAGTTTTTATTTTTCTAAATGTATTTACTTTTCTTCATTATTTCATTATTATGTGTTGGTTTTACAGTTTTTATTATTATGTTTATTGTTTAGTTTTTATTTTATAACTTTAATATTTTTATTTATTTTTATTTTTTACATTATTATGTGTTTAATGTCATTTTTTATTAATACGTTTTATGT
>Ga0123342_1003795_pt1 | contig 23787 bp, 23 predicted proteins | sample Turbeawhitnodule_FD_89960 | JGI IMG/M metagenome (GOLD analysis project Ga0123342, IMG submission 89960) | Root nodule microbial communities of legume samples collected from Mexico - Turtle bean Mexico white nodule | ecosystem: Host-associated > Plants > Roots > Nodule | place: Mexico: Nepantla... | reverse complement strand
GGAAGTCTTTTGTGATTAGCTTCCGGATTACATAATCCGGAAGTCTTTTCTATACATAAGATTAGCTTCTGGATTATGTAATCCGGAAGTCTTTTTTTCCGATGTGTTATTAGCTTTCGGATTACATAATCTGGAAGTCTTTTCTAAATATGAAATTGACTTCCGAATTATGTAATCCGGAATTTATCCGGATTACATAATCCATAGGCTTATTATTTCAAATCCAAAGAGGTGAAAAAAAAAGGATAAAATGGTATTTTCATATTTAGTATGGGGGTGGCACAAGAAGGTATGGAGGTGTAGGAAGAAAGAGTCTTGTTGTCGTAGTATAACATGATACAGATACTGTAGCCTCTTCTATATGATGGGGCCTACTATTTACAATGGTTATGGTTAAGCTTTTGCTTTCTTCTTTTAATCTTTCTTTGTTTCACGATTACGCTACTTCTTCCTTTGTTCTTTATGTGCACGGTTTTTAATTTGACATTAACATACCAATCTTGCAAGCAAATTTTGATTTACTCTACAATCCTGGGGCAGTTTCAGCCAAACCATATATGGTAATCAATATACTTTTGAGAACATTTACAAAAATGATAACAATGGTTTATGCTACACAAAATTTTCACTCGTTCCTTATTCATCCTTGTTGGTTTGTTAAACCATGAATTACCCTAAAGACATCTCTTAAACATGGTTTAGCAATGAATACTACAGGGAAACTAGTCTTTCAGCAGTTGATTCCACATAGTTTGGTATCAGGTCCCTTAGTCTTGAGGACAAATGGATCAATTCTTACCCACAGCAAGGAGAAAATAGAAGCCAATAGAACTGACCAAATCACAACAATGGTGGGTGTGCGGTTTTGCCGACCCATCAAACCTTTAAGGAATGGATACAGATGGACAATGACCCAGAAAGAAAAGAAGAGCTTTCCAAATAGTGGGCCCCAGGATTGGTACCCATTGTTTATGGCATCTGAGATTCCAGCCACAACACCAACAATGTTAATGATCAAGATAGTGGTTGGAGGAATTAGGAGAGTAGTCCACTTAAAGGTGTATAGTTCTCCAAACTCCTCATCATCTGTTGCCTTGGATGTAACAGTGAAGTTGGTGTCAATTCCAGCCAGAACCTTTAGCAGACCTTGTATCACAGCAAAAAGATGAGCTGATACCCCACCAATCACCCAAAACTGCTCATTTCTCCACCATTCTTCAATGCTCACTCCACTCCATTTCAACTCAAGAACACCAGTTGCAATGATTGAAGAGAAGAGGGCAATAAAGTACAAACCCGCAAAGGTGCTTATCTGGATCACCAGCAACAGAACAAGTAGCATTATGAGTAAAGAATCTTAGTACACATGTTGTAAGCTCGTTGAATTAGGATTGAAGAACTTATCCTTTCAGCTATAATGGATTAAAAAGTTAGTCCTACTACATAAACATGATTAGCAAGAGTGGAAGGTTATAACTTTATACGAATGTCATGTGCAACTAAGTTCATAATAGGAAGGGGAAGAATAAGATCCTTACTGGTGGCATGATGAATTTGTCAGTGAGTAAGCAAACTGCGGGAAGAATACAATAGGCAACAAGAGGAATGGAGGTGAATGGATACACAGTTGTGTTTGCATAGGCAAATCTCTCAAGCCACTTTAGCTTCTTTTCCTTGAGGCCATACCATAGAGGGCAATGGTGACTGAAGAAAATCTCAATGGAACCAAGTGCCCAACGAAGCACCTGATTGAGACGATCTGACAAGTTGATTGGAGCAGTTCCCTTGAATGCAGCTCTCTTTGGCATACAGTAAATAGACCTCCACCCTCGGCAATGCATCTTAAAGCCTGTTAGAATATCTTCTGTAATAGATCCATAGATCCAACCAAGCTGCACATTTGAAAAGAAAAAGTTTTAATTGGATATGCTAATTCTCCTAATTAAAACACATCATAAGAGACATGTTATTAGCGTACCTCAAGGCCCCATTCAGTTTTATCTTCATATCCACAGCTGATCACATGAATGGCTTCTTTAAGCAGTGCAGCTGGACTCGAAGAAGGAGGCACACCACCCTCTTCCATCAAGGTAGAAGTCACAAAGATAGAGGACTGTCCAAATTTCTTCTCAAAATTCATATGGGACATCAGCACCTCTTTGTCATCATCCATCCCTATTTAGTTTAGACAAGTGACACAAGGTTGGAAGTGGTAAAAGGAAAGAAATCAACTGAGACAAAAGTTTATTTGTAACAAGAAAGACTAGTGATTTAAATCAAAACAAGAACCTTTTAGGCTTGCAGCAGCCTCTCCATTTGCATCACTCTTCTTCTCCTTGTACTTCTTGCGGCTTCCAAAACATGGGCAGCAATCACAGCTTACCATTTTTGGACGCTTGGGACCCTTTGGAGGATTATAGCCATACAAAGCTTGCCTCCTGAAAACACACCCAGTCCCCACATATGCAGGTCCTTGAATACCATCTAGACCCTTCATGTTAATCTGCAGAAAGACGAAGAAAGTTGAATGATCAAATATTCTGCTCACAATGTTTAAAGAAAGTCATTTGCAAGGAAAAAATCCTGCTAGCTTTGAGTTTCTTACATCAAAGAAAACTGTGTTTCTGTTGGCATAACGATCATGTGTATCAATACCGTCAAATCTTTGAGGAAACTGAACATAGCAAACCTTCTTCCCGATCTGGGGGTCCATCAAGAAGCACATGGCCTCTCGGGCAGCCTTGCTGTTATTGACATAGTGATCACAATCCAAGTTCAGCATGAAAGGAGCATTTGTGAGAACAGCAGATACCCGAACCTGTAAATTACAGCGTAGGGTCATCACATATTTGCTATGCATAAAGGTCAACGAGCTGGTGATGCAAGTAACAAAAGGTGTTCAGTTCAGAAACTCTACCAGAGCATTCATAGCACCAGCTTTCTTGTGGTGTTGAAAACCAGGTCTTTTCTCTCTGGAAACATAAACAAGACGAGGAAGCTGGTTTCCTTCAGTATCAAGACCCCCATTGCTTCCAAGAAACACTTGAATCATGCCAGGGTGATCCTTAGTGTTGTTTCCTGGCCATGGTGTCCCATCCTGCATAATCCATCCTCCCTGAGGAACTTTCTGGGCTTTTGCAACAAGTGCATTGATCCTAACCTTAAACTCTTCGTATTCCCTCTGCCATTTACACGATCCAAAGCAAATCAATCTCTCTAACAGATATCAAAAGTTTGAATCAAATGAGTTAGTACCATAGATACAATTCAATCTTCACCACATCAGTCCCTAAATGATGGAAATTATTTTGCGGTTCCTTAATATGCTTTTAGTTGCGAAATTCATGATGTGAAAACTAGTATATCATGTCAAAACTAAACTCTTTGATTATTTATTTACATTTTTCAACATTCTTTTATCTTCAACGAAAATTGGTATGGAAAAGCATCACTATTGATTACGATTCCAGCTAGTTCTCATAGTAATGCAAACCTTCATGGCTCGACGCTCCTTAACAAAGGTGGGTTGCACTTTGTCCTTTAAGTAGTCTATCTTCTCACTGAAGTACATCTCAGGTGCCCGAGGTTCTATAGAAAATTTCTTACAAAACGGTACCCACTTCTTAGCAAACTCTGCAGTTTCTGACAGGGACTCAAATGAACACATTGAGGCTCCATCATCAGAAATATAGCATGATATCTTATCCACTGGGTAATCCATGGCCAAGATTGAAAGAACAGTGTTTCCCGTAACCAGAGGAGGTTCCTTCATTGGATCCACGGTACTAACAAAGACATCTACAGGAGCAAGCATGTTTGGTTCACCTTCACGCTCGTACCTGAAAAACATGTTGGTAAGCAAGAAGTTTAAGATTTGAGGTCTCAACATAATTACCCTATAGAACTCCGTGTATAAATTTTACACACCCAATCACAACTTCAAAAAAAAATCAATTTTCTACTGAAGACTGTCTCTAAAATAACCCTTCATCTCAGAGCTGTGAATTTTTGCAACCTTTACCTCATGGAAAGACGGTCAAGGTAGGTCTCTCGATCAATGGGAAACCATTTGGGGAACTGATCCAGAATCCATGAAAAAGCAAACCATATTTCACATATGATAGAGGTAAGCCACAGCCCCATTGCATCACGTACAGGATTCATAAGTCTGTATCTGAGGAAGAAAGCAAGAATGACAAGACGGGCCACAATCACCATTCTATATGGATTGATTTTGCTAGATGCTATTGGTACTTTCCTTGAAAGTGGTTGCCTTGCTTCCTCTAACCTGCAATGCCCAGAATATCAGTAAAGGGGTGGCCATCATGGGTATATATTATTTCGTTCATGGTAGTTGATTATCAATAACTGCATAAACACAGTTTTCTAAAATGTAGTGCAGGAAGCATACATGGCTGCATCTGGATCTTCATCAGGTTCAGGCCCCAAATTGCCTTGCTGCAACTTCCAGTCCTCCATCCTTTCTTTCCATCCATCCTCTTTCTTTTCATCCCATCTGGCACTCCCTGCAGTAGTCATCATAGCATGCCACACATTGAAGAACACTAAGAAAAACATTTCAAGGAGCTGCATATATTCATGAGGAAAAAGGTTTCTATGCTACTAATAAAGAGGGCTGGCAAAATAGACCACTAACCAGGTTCAGACATTGGATATGGATGCACTCGTTTATGCAGTGAAGAAGACAACATCTGCTCCCCATAACCATTAGATGATATTGGGAACTCCCCACTAACCTGCATTCATGCATGCATGAAATTTTATAGTTGTATGAGTGAGAACAAGTTAATGGAGAGAAAATGGTGTGAAATCTTACAGGCCTAGAACGGCCCCCAGAAATGACTGGTATTGGGAACTGGGAATTCTCATCATCTTCAGGACCTCTTCCATAGCTCATTTTTCCATGAAGCATGGCCTCTGCAGCATGGCCATGCTTGTCCTTTTCGTCATCAATATTGAACTCATGCTCAATGTCATCCACATCCTCCTCCTCATCATCTCCCTCCACCCGCGGGCTCCCTTAATGAACAAACAGATCAAGATCGTATCAGGCTCCCTACTTGTTTTAATCACGAGTTCAAGTTCAACCAAATCAAAATAGTTGGAAAATTTGAGGGCTATTCTTGAGCTTATGCTTATTAAAAGAAAATGAAATGGTTCAGTTTAAATCACTATTTTATTCACTCTCCCTGGTCATGTGTTAAAATGTTCAAAGAAAAATTCAGTATCTTTCGAAAAAAGGATGTAAAAGGTGATATAAAAGCAGTATCATTCGAAAAAATGATGTAAAAGGTGATATAAAGTCTATCATAGCAAGATTTTGTATATCACTTTATAATGTGTAAACTAAACAACATCCAGTTATATGTTATATGTTATATATTATGAAATTTAGTTAGTGAGATCTCCAAGAACATGCTCCCTGCTCCCTGGCTTACCTTTGAGACGCTTATATCTGGTTTTGCACTGTGGGCAAAGCTGGCCCCCTTCTCTCCTTTCATACTCATAGCAAGGCCTGCACACTGGAAAACCACACTCATTGCAAGCCACAAATAAGTCTCCATCCACCGTGAGTCCCACGCCATCACCACAAATCTCACATACTTGACCATCCAAGTTCTTCAAAGGCTTGTGCTGCACCAAATCCCCATGACATAATAGTACTGTTAATCGAACTGTTCCACGAAAACAAACACACACACTCACAAAGAAAAGGGTCTTTGACAGCACTTGTTCTAGTAGTTTTCTTTCACTATTGCTACTACCACAACATTACCTCTTCATGGCCATGAATGACAACGAGCTCATTGCGGTTATGTGAACCAGCGACCAGTCCAGCGCTGGCTTCCATGTCTTGGTGGTGACTTGGTGAATGGGACAATGGGATATGATACAACACAGCACAATGGGGTTCTGTAAAGCTGAGGTTTGTGATCAAAGGTTTGTGTTTTATGAAGGAAACTTGGTGCTGTTGAACGGCTTGGTATCCCTCACCAAATATGTCCACATAAGGGTGCTATTGTTGGTTGCAGGGTCCCCATTGCCTTAAAGCTAAGCTTCGTCTATTTTTCAACCACCATGGCTTTGAAGCCTTCTCGAACAGGCTACGTTGGTGTGTATCTTTTTCAAAGCTTCCAAAAGAAATTACAAGGCTCTAAATATGTCTCTGTTATTTTCACCCTTTGATCAAATTTTAAGTTGATTTTTGCACAATGTTAATTTTTCGGTTGCTCATAAATCATAGTACAAGCTTAATTACTAGTGGGTAAGACGTGATAATGTGACAAATCAGTCTGATATTGAAAGATAGACTGATGTGAAAGGATGGTTAATTAGTATCAATCAAATTGAGTTTTTTTCTCCTTTCATGTTGGTCAGTCTAAGAACAAGTTATTTAAGAAATTTAAGCAAAACACGGATCAAACGAAAGTAATTTCAGGTGGGTCGAAGTCATTAATGTAATGCATGAATATTATATATAGATAGATAGATAGATTGTTATTCATTAGTATGCTTCTATGGTCAAAGACTTTCTCAACATGGAACGAATGAAGTTCATATTTATCTCATCAAAGGTATCGTATTTAATTTCTATTACTTATTGTATGTTAATTAGTATATATTTTTTATTATTTTAAATGCATATAAAGGATAGATGGGAAATAGGATATACTTGGCACAGTTAGTCCTTAAAAGACTGAAAAAAATATTTTAGTCATTAAATGTGTAAAAAAATTAAATAAATCTTTAATATTAGTTTAATAACAAAATAATCTCTAATATACTATTAATTGAATATAAAGATATTTTAATAACAAAAGTAATCCAACAAAACTTAGCTATAGAATGTAATTAATTGTAAGACATTTATACATTGAGAAAATAATATATATATATATATATATATATAATGACTAAATTGGCATCATCTAACACATTTAAGAATCATATTAGTGCTTATTCATTCTTAAATAAATTTTAATATAATGTTTTTCAAATTAACTTATGTGATGAGACAAGTATATTCAAAATTTTCACATGTATACATTTTTATCTTACTAAAAAGTAATTATCATCATGTAAGTAATGTAACTTACTTATGGAACGACCAAATTTTCCTCTTCCAATGAACTCCCTTAAATCGAGTTTTGGTTGTTTCACTATGTAATTGATGGATAGTTACAAAAGATTTTATAACAACAACAAAAATATTCGTTGTCACACTCTTTGTGCTACTGAATTGATAAGTACTAGACTACCGGATTTTGATTCTAAATCAGTACTCAATTGATCAAGTTGTTGAATACTAGACTACTAGATTTTGAGAGAATCTACATGCATAAGATTGAATTGATTTTAGTCCTGGCTTCCTTGAAATGTAATAGAATCGCAACTAATATCTTTATTTCCCAAAAATAAAGCATCTACCTGTAGATGTTTTAAGAAAATTGTTTAATGGCTTTAAACCGAGAGAGTGTCTAGTCCATCCATAACCAAGGTTTCCAATCTTCAAAGTAACATAACTTTTTTCTAGAAAATCTTCAACATCTTCACAAAGGATAACTAAATTCAAATATCTCTCTTCAGAGCAATTTTTCCAACATTTAGCACTCTAGGGAGACCGTCTAATGGGTGTATATGTGAAAACGTCTAATGGGTGTATAAGTGAGACCGTCTAGTCCTTCTTCAGTGAGACTTTCCAGACTTTAATGAGTTGTAATTCTTCATCTGAGTTATCATTAATAAGGTCTAGAATCTATGCAGATTGTCAAGATCAAGATGACAACAAAATGTATTTAAATACCATATTTAAGCAATTATTCTAACTATGATTCAATTTCATCCAATTACACAAATCTCATCTAAATAGTGGATTTTACTCTCAATTACAGTCTAAGAAGATAATGTTATATGCTCTAAGAGTAGATAGAAATGCACTCATCAGTCCCTTTGTAATTCGACTAGACACGAGTAGTGGTTGATGAAACTCGAGATGTTATTGCTCGAGTGTTATTTTTAGCTTGGCCAAGACATTTCGTCATGTCATTCTCAACAAGGACAAATGTATTGTGTTTTTTTTTTTCATTCTTATAATTTTTGTCAATGTTGAATTAACATTTTTCCTTTATTTAGAATTTTTTTTGTCATGATAAGTAGGCTATGAGAGATAACATATTATTGATGAGGATAAGATGGCAGAAGCTCATGATGATCCAATATCTAAGATTTTGACCATATTATCAAGGTTGACAAGGAAACCCTTGCATTATAGTAGGACAACATAGTTTTTGGAGTCGATATTTATGTTGTTCCTTTGTATGTTTCCCTACCAAACATATTAGATGTTGATGTTAAACATTTCAGTGATACAACAATGGGTTATGTAAGTCATATTTTCATTTATGTGTTTGATATTATAATAATTACATTTAACTTATAATTCATTGTGTTAGGTGCAGGACAAATTGAGTGTTGAGCAAGAAAAATCAGACATATATAGATTTGTTGAGCCTCAATCCTTCCAGAAATTTGGGAACACATAGGTCCAAATTCAACAATGCTTGCAAACATGGATGAATGACTCACAAAGACATGTATACTTGAATCCATACATTGAAGGGTTAGTTTACTAAGTTGTGTTTTATTAATTTTGCTAATTATATTGTGTGTCATTCAATGTAGGTCCCATTGACAATTACTTGTAATTATACCTAGGGATTACATAGTAGTGTGATTTTGTTTGCTTCAAAGAAAACCCAGCCAAGAAATGAAAATTTTATTAACGTATTAAGTAACATATGTCCTTGTTATGATGTGAGTTGATTTTAGGATTGCATATTTTATGGGTTACTCTTTTGTTTATGAATTTTGTGTTAACAATTATGGTGATAAACTCAAAGAAGATTGTCACTGGAGACGTTAACCAAGTGGTTAAGTAAGTGTGAAGGTTCTCTTATAGAAAGCAAAAGAGAAAACACAATATAAGGTGAATATGATAATCATGGCGGAATTAAAGAACATAGAAAATATAATGAAGCAAGATGGAATTGAAATAAAGGAAGAGAGAAAGAACTTCAATGAACATAGAATAATGGAAGAAGAGTGGCGCAAAGAATGAAAGGAAAAGGTGAAGAGATGAAGAAAGATTATGGAAAAAGAAGCAACGAATCACGCCACTTGAAAGGTGAGGAAATTCCAAGATGAGTGGTGAGGAGCCGCCACTTGAGGTGCACTACTCTCAAGATAAGACCCATGAACAATTTACGAGACAAAGCTCATTAATCACTCATGCAGAGTTTCTCTTCTTAATTCAAATTCAAGGTAAAAATACATGAGGCAAGACACCATTTATATAGGAGACAGTGACTTGGGGAGCAAGAGTGAGAGGGGTAGGGGGTATCATTTGTGAGAAGTCTTCTAGAAGGTAGGTCAAAGAAACCATAAAACTAAGTGCACATGTCATGAAAGGTGGGCTTGGTACAAACCCAATTTACTAAGTACACTCTACTTTAGTTTATTCTTCTATGTAGAACCCCCAAAGTGAGTCCAATTTATTTAAATAACCTTGTCTTATAAAAAGACTAGAAGGAAGAACATCTGATATTTTGGTTTATGTATGGTTCTTCTTTTGTTGAGACTCTCCTGAGGTTTGGTGGGATCTGGTCTTGTATGCTGAGATGACTAACCTAATTGTAAAGTTTTTGTTGTGTCCTTAGTCATCTTCTTGTCGAAGTGATTTGTATCATATTGGCAAATACTTGTAATTATACCTAGGGATTACATAGTAGTTTGATTTTGTTTGCTTCAAAGAAAAATCAGCCAAGAAATGAAAAGTTTATTAACGTATTAAGTAACATATGTCCTTACTAAAGTTAGAGTTATTCTTGACATAAAAATTTCAAGTAGAAAAGTAAAACAAAGTCATTGTAATTCATGTACCTTAAGGTTAGGCAACTTTTAATACATACAATAATTATTTTATATAAGTTGCATGGAAATAATTTTGTCACTTGCTTCTCATTTTAGTATGATAGGCAAACACATTTATTTGAATGTGGCTACTACGTCATGTACTGGATGAGAGTCATCACTTAAACAAGTATTGTTTATTCTTGGATAGATGTAACTCGTTTAGACATTTGCTAAAATATATTTTACTTTTTTAGTATTGTATAATAACATGAGTCAAGTGTCTTAGGTATTTAATGATCAATCTCTATTGTTCCAAGATGACATGCAACAAATAAAAGAATGAAGGGCAACATTTCTTCTCCAACATAGATAATGTAGTTAGGTTTATTATGTTGTTTGGCTCATTTGAGTTACATAGAATTTTTTATTCAACTTTTAGTACAAATTTTTGGACTATATTGTATCTATATCTAAACAAGTTTTCTAGATTCTCGTTTTAAGCCAAAAGTAACTGAATTTTTTTTTAAAAAAAAACTATCAATTTTTACGTCAAACTATGCAATGTTTAATGTAGATTTATGTTGAATATAGTCTAGTCAAATGTAAATTTACGTTAGACATTACATAGTCTAACATAAAAATTGCTCTATAATTATCCCTTGTATGATACCCACTTATGTCTATTGTGGATTAGTCTGACGTAGAAATGCATTTTTTACTTGTTAAACGTCTAATGTAAAGTTACGTCTCTCACATCCACGTTGGACTTTTACATGACGTAGTTTGCCTAAAAAAAATGATGTAAAATGCTTCTATTGTAGTAATGACAATAAGAAGAAGAAGAAGAAGTTTGTGTAGCTTCTTTGGACAACAACGACAACAGAAAAGTAGCGGTAAAGAACTAACACAGGCATCAAACTTGTGACATGTGGATAAAGGAATCTCGTAGCGACATAGAGAAAGGAGACATCACGATAGTGAGAATTCGCAAGCAGACAAAAGTTGGGAGTGAAACGAAATGAGTGAGAGGCGCACAATGCATTTGAGAGGTAAAATAAAGGCATATTTTATCGATTGTTCCTATCAATCGATGTAAAAGCTCAATTAAAATAATATTACATTGGTTTTGTATTCTAACCATTGTAATATAACTCTCCTATGACCTCACAAACACATTTTACATCAATTTCATGAGTAATCGTTCAATGTTATCACTACATCATTTTTCACTTTAGACCATGCTGACATGACAATAGGTAAAAAAGCATTGTATAAACCTAAGTCCACGACTGCATATTTCACGCCTGAAAAACGTTGTCTAAAGTTAAGATAACACTTTTCCTACTTTAGGCAACATTTTTTAGTTGTTCTCTAAGATAAAAAAAAAATGGTGTATTGTATAAATTTGTCATTGTGTTTTAATTCATATAATGATTTCCTCCTATAAGTGACATAATATATAGATAGAAAAGTCTATTTCACATCACTAAAGGTTGGTAAAAAAATTAAACTAAAACAAAGAAAGAAAATTTGAAATTCAAATTTCAAAAATAAAATATAAAAAATTGTCTTTCTAAAAAAAATGTTCTCATGCTTTGATTGTTTTTCCTTACCGCCTTAAGAAAATACTTTTCTTACTTTGATGAGTTCCCTTTAGTCAAAATTTTCTATTCAATAATGGGTTTTCTAACTAGACTTCAATTACGATGTGTTTAGTTCTAAGAGAGCACTCTTCACACGAACTGATTTGAAGGTGACTCCCGTTTATTTCACACGATTTACAAAGATTTGAGGGAGTAGATCTGCAGGTGACCCCACGTTGGAGTCCCTCGTATGTGTGAGCATATTTGAAGGGAAAACCATATAGATAGTTAATAGATTATGAATTTGTCTTTCTTTTCTGCAAACTTTATCACTCTGCATGACAAAGATTCGTAGCGATGAAGAGATTCCTTAAGGATTCTTGAAGACCAATACTTATTGTATTGATCACGAGTAGGTGAGGCTTTTATCATGACATTAAAAACCTATACTGATCAGTGTGTTGGGTTCACATTTTTAACCTTCAAATCTTGACATGCAATGTTGTGATTGGTATAAGGTGCATTGCTCTATTGTCATCAACATATATATTACTTGGTTGGTAATGATAACTTTGAAGATAAATAGTACTGAAGGTATGTTGATGTTGTTGTATGAAGACAAGTTATTGATAAAACTTGATATCAATATTAATGACTAAAGTGACATTCATGATTTCGTGATTCATAGATGAAGTTTGATGTGTTTTGTTGAAACAAATTCACAAGGTAATGAAAAGCACAATCGGTTGTGAAAAGAAAAGCATACAATTCATTCTCATTCTCATGTAGTATCTTACATGTTTATCACCGTACAAATATTTTATATCCAATAATCAATCTTTATTAATCAAATTTATATTATTAAATAATAATGATAACAGACACATTGTGCATAATGATGTGAAGGGTTTGATCTTTTAATTCTAAACACCTATTATAACGAAAAGTAAGTTAGGAACGAATATTATACGAAAACATTTTAACTATAATAGAAACGAATCCTCAACAAAAAGGCTTTAACATCACAGCTATAAAAAAAGAGTAAATTTGAGAATCAATGGTACATTCCAGAGAGAAAGAAGAGAAAAGAAAATTAATAAAAACAAAAACAACTACTATAGTACACAACGTGTTGCTTTAAGGAGACTACGTTGTTTGCAAGCTAAAAAACATGTCAGCATTCTTGGAAAAGAAGCACTTAAAAGCTAAGCTACCCTCAGATCATTAGGTACGTAAGTTACAGCTTCTACATATAGCGATTGAGTACCCTCTCTCTGACTCAGACCACAATATATATAATAAAAAAAAGGCATATGAAGAAGTTTTATTGATCAGAAAATGATGTTTTTCCAGCAAATACGTACTTCTTGTGATTTAAGACTAATACTAGTCACCAGTTTTGACATGAACCATTGAAAACTATCAATATTACACTAATTTCAACCATTCAATGATAATAATGATGAACATGAATAACTTTCATAGATGATTGATTAAACCAACCTTAATCAAACGAATGTGAAAGAGCCTATTTAACTTCACACAAAGTTTTCAGTTACGATAGGACATTGGATATTTTTTTTTAATAAAACTCATGTTAGGTGGTATGTGTTATTATATGACAAATAATATAAAATTAAAATTATAAAAACATCAAAAACTAGATCAAATGTAATATAAAGGAAAACAAATAAAACAAAATTTTATCTTTTTTCCCACCGACAATTTCACAATTGATCTTACATTTGAATACTTTAAACTTGAACTAATTTTATTTTAAATTATTTTTTTTAACTCTTTTATTTGAATGAAATATTTCACTTACCACCAAATGTAAAAAAGTTGTTTAAATATTAAATAATTGTTAATAATTAAAAATATTATTGATGATTTTCTTTAATGGATTGTGTTGATTTTATTTTTTAGTCAAAAATTGTCAAGATTTTTCTAACTAGAAACCTTTTTTCGGATTGATGTTGACGAAAACTGTTTTTAATTATATTAACTATTATTATTATAAAAACTTATTAAATAACAATAATTTAAAGATAAAAAACAATTTATCATTATATTAATTAATTTAAATATTATTTTATAAATTAAAAAATTATTAATATTTAAATTAATTTTTATTCCGAATAAAAATTTATAATATAGTTAAATTCTATATTTTTAGTAGCGATGATCATAAAAAATATTTATTTATTTGCAGAAAATTATTTTAGTCTCTTATTAAGATTTACTTAGAAACCATTTTTTAAGTTATATTTAATCTATTTTAGAACTAATTTTGGTCAATAAAAAGAATAAAATTAAAAACTAATTTTTTGATTTCTAACTATCATATTACTGAATACTTAATTTTTAGTCATTCTTGTTTGGATTTAGATACTGGTTTGGAGTAACTAAACTTTATAAAATTAATTGTTAATTTATAAATCCCTTGAACTAATATCAAAAAAATTTCTAATTTGTTAATTTTAGTATAATATTGAAATAGTTAATATCAATTTAAAAAAATCAAACTAATTTTTTATTTTTTAACTTTATTTAAACATAAATTAATAATAGTAAATTAAAAATATTATTTAAATTAAAAGTTCTACAAATTAATTTAATTTATATATCCAAATCTAGTGTAAGCCTCTACATCTCTTCCACTGTTGAAAGATTCAGTGAAAGATTCAGTAAAAGATTCTCCTGAAAGTGAAGGATCTCTGCATCTTCTCGGCCAAAAACGCTTGAAGATAGTCCTATACATACGAGGTATTGTTCTTTGATGCGCTGAAAAATCTTAGGTTTCGTCATTTCTTTCATGTTTCTCTCGATTCTCTCCTTACATTACAACGTCTGAAAATCAGTTTAGAAGGTTACCTGATTGTGACATTTGGAGGAAGATTTATAGTGCCTGACATGCTTGTAATGTAAGTTGATATTTGGGCAATTGTGTTTGTCACGCATTTCCTTTTTTTCAACATCATATGAGGGGACAGATATTAATATGGGCTACTTTCATTTCTATTTTGTTCATGTTCCTCAGACTCTGTTTTCTCTGTATAATATGCGTGACAGAGAAAGATCAACATGTATAACTTCACTCACTCAACAATAGCTTCCCACCAGTACCTCCTTCGTAAATGAGAAAATTTATTGTCCCTGTAGCATTGTGAATTCAAGTAACAATCACTTAGATTGTAGTACTATTGAAGTTGCTGCAAGCAAGAGATTTAATTGCTAAAGATGTAACTAAAGTGCTTAGGATTCTAGGGGATGACAAGAATATAGAGTGCTTATGTTGGCTTGCTTACTTCACCACAACTACTAATTAATAAGTACCAAATTTATATTGTTTCAAGAAAAAACTAGTCAAAATCTCTCATCCAACCAAGAGAAGAAGTATAAGAAAACTTAATTAATTTCACATATAGTAATGATGAGGTTGGCCAATGAAAACGGTGTGGTGATTTTCACAAAGAGCTCTTGTTGCCTCTGCTATGCAGTCAACATTCTCTTTCAAGAACTTGGGGTGAAACCTCTGGTTCATGGGATTGATCATGACCCTGAAGGTAGAGAAATGGAGAAAGCTCTATTGAGGCTAGGCTGCAATGCTCCAGTCCCAGCTGTGTTCATAGGGGGGAAGCTAATTGGATCCACCAATGAAATCATGTCCCACCGCCTACTTGCACTACAAGAAATTTTGATATTAACCTCTCAAAAAAACTCACACAAAAACTAAAAGAGAGACTAAATGATAGTTAGAGTGAGTTTAGTGTCCTTTTAATCTTTGTGTGAGTTTTTTGGGAGGCTAACATCAATATTTCTTATAGGGTGGTTCACTCACTCCATTGTTGAAAACGTACCAGACTTTGTCTTGAAAAGAATAAGCTGGCTTGAATCATTAGAGTAGTCAGATTTGTACCATGTAACACTGCATCGTTAGTTTGGATGACACACATGGATATGCCCTCGGAGTTGGAGTGAGTGACAATGGTAAGAATGACACGATGTAGAGGATGGGGATGAAGATAACTTGGATAAAAATCACAGTGACGACTATCATTTGATCAGAAAATCAATATCTCTGTTGGCAATGAACTTTTGAGGATTATATTCATTTCTCGTTGACTGTATAGCTGGAAAGGAAACTTCATGCATTTCGCCAAACTATCGGGTATGGTAAGTATGGGAGGTTGGAACTTCATTATAAGGAGTATGGTGAGGTGACACCTTTATGATGAAAAAGTTGAAGAAAAGGGTGTTCTGGCTTCTAGTTTGTTCATTTGTTCGTGCCAGTGAAGTAAATAACTTATTGATGATTCATATTTAGATCCAAAGACTTGAACATACTACAGAACACTCTTCAGCTTTTTATAAGATTATGTCATCACAACCAACATTTCATTCCATCAAACTGCTTACAATTTTATAATATATAACAGTTGACAATAATAAACCAATAATTGAAAAGTAATAAACTGTTACCTTTTAAAAGTCAACTCAAAATCTGTGTATAAATTATTTTCTTTCTCTGCTAGTACCAACATACTTTTGGATTCCAAAATGAAAGCCAAAGTGTCATATTTTGGGTTGGCCAAGCAAGGGAATGATGGCTAGTCTCATCTGACCACAAGGGTTGCTGGGACATAGAGTGTGCTCTTTATGGGCAACTAACAGAAAAGAGTGATGTGTACAGTTTTGGCATTGTGATTCTTGAGATGATGAGTGGAAGAAAAGTGCTTGATACCATGAATTCATCAGTTGTTTTAATCACGGATTGGGCATGGACACTCGCAAAATCAGGGAACATTGAGGACATTTTTTACCAGTCAATAAGAGAAGAGGGGCCAGAGAAGATCATGGAAAGGTATGTTGTTATTGGAATACTTTGTGTTCATGCAATGGTGGCTTTAAGATGTTAGAGGGTGACGTTGACATACCCCAATTACCTGACAGACCAGTGCCACTGGTTCATGATGAGACCTTCCAATCTTCTTTGTTGCATGGTTTGCAAAGGATTCGATTAATTGTTGGGGTTCTTGTCACGTTTGTTTTATATGAATTTTTATTACTGTGTCATATGAAAAATTAAAAACATTAAAATAATAGAAATTAGTCTTAGATAGCTAAATAAAGAATATAAAAAAATATTCCCTTTTTCATTATAGCATTATCAGAGTGTAATTTAAGTTACTATTCCTTTGTCAACGTCAATATTATGACTAGCATCTGTCTTTGTGGTGAAAGTGGCCACTTAATTCAAGTGCTTACATCTGTTGAAGATGATGTAACTCGCATGCCGTACACCTCAAAAGAAGCTTTGTAAGTGTGAGGAGACACTTTTTGTGTTCTTCTATTTCACTCCAAGCCTAGAGAATCATCCGGTATACACACTTAGCAATCATTTTCTTAACTTCGTTATTTGATTAATCAACAATTACTACTTATGCCTTTGTTATCTATTATATCGTTTGTTGGAAGTTTGTGAATGACATTGCAAGAATGTAAAATAAAGTAAAATAAAAATTTGTGTGATTTAATTGAAAAAATTGAGATTAGTGTTCATCATTTTCTTTATTTTTTTTATTTTAAAAAATATATAATATTATATCTTTGATTGATATTGATGTTCATATAAAATTTATTTATATTGATTCCTCGCATATAAAATTATTAAAATAGTATTCTAAATATCGATTTCTCACATATTTATAAAAACTCATTATCATTAAGAACAAATGTTAATAGCAATTAATATTTTAAATATATTCCTAACATTCAAATATGTTAAGTTTTTCAATTATCATTTAGGTCAGATGCTTATAAGTACTTTCCAATTCAAGTGTTAAGAATAAAATGAAAATATTAATCATCAATCAAGAACAAAATATTATGTTTAAATATCAACTCAATACATAAGAGTTTGAACAGATTACTCTTAGCTACTCATGTTGGTCATTACAAGCATGAAAAGCAAAAAAAGAAGATCTAAGACATTTCTCCTTTACGACTATCTCCTTTAGGATTTTCTATCTCTTTCTATTCTCCCAGTGATTTATGGAGTTATCTATCACGCCTCATATTTAACTTAGTTGGGCTTTGCCTAAGTGACTTCTCGTTTGGGCAAGTCTGGGCTCACTTGGGCGAGTTTGACAAGAAAAAACCCAATTACACTGCAGTGAACTCGCATAGGTGAGCCTGAGCGAGTTTGAAGCGAGTTTTCAATGTTTCAACTTTCCCTTTTCATCTTGTTTATTCTCCTTTAGCCTTTTCATCTCCATTTTCCCCTATAATCCTGAAATTAACACAAATTTGGAAATAAATCGTGTTCATTCATATTATAATCACAAAATATGTAAAAAAATTTAAATTCATAAATTAGGGGTTAAATTATAGTTAGTTTATCAATAAATATCCATAAGTGTTTGTTTTCTAATACGAAATATGACACTCATCACAGTATATGACAACAAACCATGAGAAAGATTTGGCTTCTTGTCCTCGTGATGTTCTACCATGGCTTTCCTTCCATGGGAATCTTCCCTGATATACTAATGCCCTTATCTTTGGTGAATATCTAGTCTAATGCTTTGAAAGCAAGGAACCTTTTTTGCCTTGTTAACCAATGAGGTCAACTTGTACCGTACATCCAAGCTTAAAATTTCATATATTTCCATTTCTTCTATTTTTTTTTATACAAAACATGTTTACAGCTTGTTCTTGTTCCCTCTACCCCTTTGTATTATACACAAAAGTTATTCATACTTTGTGAACATATGTATATTTTAACATGTAGTAAGCCAAATTGGTCGAAATACCTCAACTCATGCGTGAGACTATATATTTGGATGGTTCGATAACGGGTGACCTCATAAGCTCAAGAAACTCAACAAGTATTTAGAAAAATTAGAAAACCCAAATGTAAGCTTAAGACTACTTAAGTGTTAGAGAAAAGCCCAACATCCCATGATTTTGGTAAGTGTTAATAACAACAAAGTATAAAACATGGTTATGTTTTATCTATAAGACGAAATATTTATTCAACAATAAATCATGTAAGACGCAAATGTTTCATCTGTCAAACAATGCAACATTGTATAGTCTCTGTGCATCCACTCTTAAACTAACATAGTACTTCAAGAATATCTTTATGCTTGTTCTATGTAGCAAAGAAGGTCAATTTCATTTGTCTTCCAAGAGGATATGGAAAAGTTTATGTCACATCAATGATCTTTTGGAAATTGAACAAAAGTTGTTTTTGGTTCAATAACTCCCTAATGTATCTAGTGTATGCTTTGGCAATCCTAGAAAAGTCCATTTGCTTCGTACTGCTCCCTAATTTACACACTTTCAAATAAAGGCACCATGTCCAAGGAGAGATAAGTACATTGGGATGTTTCTTAATGAAGAAACACCATGTCCAAAAAAGAATTTTCAATGACTCTTTTCTTCAACATCTATAAAGACATCCTTTGAAGAAAAGAACAAGAACAAGTTTGGTTTTCAAAGTGCTAAAATATTGTAAAAATATTTTTTGTACCCTAAAAGCTCTATAAGAACATTGTTGTATGTTTGGCAAACTAGTATAGTGAGTTTAAAACTTGTAAACGTCAAAAGGTGCTACCATTTTCTAGTGAGCAAACGTGTGATCTTTTGATCACACCTTAGACAATCTTTATCTTAGTCAAGAGTGATTATTTGTTAAGTAATACTCGTTAGGTTAGTCAGGTGTGACTACAAGCTAAAATAGTACTTATGATTTTTAGCCAGAAGTAGCTAAGTGTTTGAAGAATACTTGACGGGTTAGCCACGAGTGACTACGTTCCGAAATAAGACTCGTACAAAATTTTTCTTATGAATTTCTTAATTTAAAGAATTAAAATCATAATTATTTAATTTAATTCCCTCTATCTTTAAACATCATATATCAATCTTTGCCATCCAATTCCTAATGCTTTGTTTGTATCCACGAATGTACTATGCATGTGAATGGACAAAGACAAATATCCCCTATTTGTATCCAGTCATTTGCACGGACGTAGAGGCGAGGAAAGACGAGTGAGGAGGTGCAATATATCCTTGTTGAGTTGAAGAGGAAATGGAACGAAAGATCAATATGATTGGAAATTATTTTTATTTTTATTTTAATTTAGGTGAAGATCATTATTCTATTTTCAAATTTGATGAAAATGATGCTGGGCTGAAATTTTAGTTAAAAAAACTAAAAATCATCAAAATTCATACAACATAAATTTGAGATGACTCCATATTTTAATATGATGCTCTAATGGTCTCTTCTAAAGCTCACCTTCCAACATCTAATATAAAGACATTTTCACTTTCCAAAAAAATATAAGTTAAATATATATTTGGTATTTATAAAATATAAATTTTGTAAAATTTAATTGTAGTCATTTTAATTTTTTTTCCGTTTATGATTTCCTTAATTTTGAGATGTATATTTTTTTTTTTTAAATGGTTTAAATAACATTTTATAAAAAAAAAAACTGATCTAAATGGTGTTTGAAAAATTAAAAACGCTGTATTTCTAAATTTGAAAAACGAGCTGTCAACAAGATTAGAAAAATAGAAAAAATACTATTTCTTATACGGGACATACGAAATTTTTAAAATAAAAAACTAAGCTTTAAATAGTTTAGTAAATATTTATTTTCGTGATAAATTTTTTCCCAAATAATATTATATAACATTATTACTAATAAGTAATCCACGCTGTAGTAAATGGGTTTGTTATTTTCTCTGTATCTTCGTCATTGTTCATCAACACAAAACTGTAGTTACCGAAATCACATCCACTCTTTCCTTCCGTAAGCACTCGTCTTTCTGTCTCTCTGCAATTCTGATGTTCTATCTTTCTAAAATGTTTTATTTTTTTAAATTTATATGATTATATATGTATTAATTGAATATATGTTCTTGAATTGAAGCTTTTGAGGTGCAATTCGTCTATGGTGGAAGTGGTGCAGTTTCAAGAATTCATCAAGTTGAAGCCTTTTCAGTTCTGATTCATCTGGGTCTCTTGATTGCTAGGTGCTGATTTAGTACTTTAGGGTTTCAATATAGAAGCTTTGTACTATGTCTAGGTTCTCGTTTGCAATGAAATGCTTCTGGGCAGCTTTGTAATTTCTTATTACCCTTTTATTGTTTCGTGTTTTTGTGATCAAAGTTCATAGCTTTGAACGTTTCACCCAAATAGTGTACAATCAACAATTATCACAGCGTTGCTACAGTGTTCTTTTTTCTTTTTTAAGATTTTTTCCTCTTCCAGTTCTATCATCTTCTTTCTATTTGATTATGTTTGGAAAAGAATTGAAAAATATCATCGATAATTGATAACTCTCACAGCTGCTCGCTCTCCCTATCGTTGAAACAAAATATATTGTTATACAATAAAAAAAGGAAAAAAAAATTGTGTACTGTTTGTTCATGGGAATCCCTGGATTGAGCAATCAGAATAATGGGCAGCAAAGATTAGGCATAACTGAGCCTATTTCATTGGCTGGACCAACTGAGGATGATGTGATCAAGACGCGTGAACTTGAGAAGGTGTTGTTTGCACTTATTTTGAATTCATGTATGTATTTACTAGGTTTTCGAGTGTTACTTTATGCTGAATATGGATTCTGGGTGTTCAGTACTTGCAAGGTGTTGGATTGTACGAGAGTCAGGAGGAGGCTGTGGGTAGGGAGGAAATTCTTGGCAGGCTGGACCAGGTGGAATTTGTTTGTGATTAATGCAAATTTATTTCATAAAGTTTTGTCCACCCAAAAGAAGTACTTGGAACTGTAGTGGACATCATTATGAATATTCTTTTTTATTCTGCTGTTGTGGTGTGTATTAGATTGTGAAGATTTGGGTTAAGAACATCAGCCGAGGAAAGGGGTTCAATGAACAACTGGTGCAAGAAGCAAATGCCAAGATTTTCACCTTTGGCTCTTATCGATTGGGGGTATGGAGCTATTCTTATCTTCCTGTCTTTTTCATCAGTGCTACGCGATTTAATCTTTTTGCCTTGCATTTTTATTGTATCCGAGCATATAGTGCCTGCTGAGAAAGCATGTATAGAGAAATGATCTGGGACTGAGTTGAAGAAACATGATACAATCATTAACCCTTTATATATTTCACAATGATTATTTTATATGTTGCATAGAAACTATTGAGACAAACCACTAGCTTTGACCTATGATGAGGTGAAGACAAGAATCTGTCACACACAAGATATAGTTGTTGAAACCTCGTTCTAAATCTCCAGCATTATGAGCCTGCCGACCCACAGTAGCAGTAAACAGACACTTCTGCACATCCATTGAGTTTTTTTTTTCCATGTTTCCTGAAACCTTGATAATGGATACTGGGTTGTACAGACAAAATTTTCTGAGATTGTGGGGCAAATATAGAAAAACACACAAAATATGAAATTAGGACCAAAACTGAGATCAAAGGCTATGCAATCCAATATATTGCAATATTTTTTTCATTATGTTTATTATTTTACTGAATTCTTCACTCCAAAACCTGTAGGTGCATGGCCCTGGAGCTGATATAGATACTCTTTGTGTGGGACCTAGACATGCAACCAGAGATGTATGCTAATTCTTTCAATTTTATTGTGTACATATAGTTTTTCTAGGTCATATCTTGTATCAGCTAAAGTTGTTACTAAATGGGCCTCAGGAAGATTTCTTTGGGGAGCTATGGAAGATGCTATCTGAGATGCAAGAAGTAACAGAGTTGCACCCTGTGCCCGATGCTCATGTCCCTGTAATGAAATTCAAGTTTAATGGAATTTCTGTCGATCTCCTGTATGCTAGATTAGCTTTGTGGGTTATTCCTGAAGTAAGTGATTTATATTTTATGCAAAAACAACTAAAATTGTTTTAGGCACAGTTGTTGTTCCTGTCTGTTTTATCTCCACATCTCATTCGCAGAATTTTAGACAATTTGAAAGCATTCTGAATTGAAGAAGATTACATGATATACGATAGATGCTTTTGATAGTATCGTATTTTTCTCCCTGAAATGTTACAGGATTAAAGATTAATAGATTTTTCATCAGTGCTTACTATTAGGGAAGCAACTATTATTTTTTTGATGATAGAACATTTAGGTTGTATCTTGATTTATTCTTTAGTTTTTAAATACTATTTTATAAAACAACTTTTAGAATCTAATTTTTAGAAAGTAGAAGTAGGGAAAGAAGATGTGAGGATGCAAGGAACACGAGTCATAGAAAACTGACAGTAAAAATCCGAAACAACTTATAGACTTTATAGTTTTTTATTTAAGAACTGAAGAAAAAGAGATAGTTTTAAGAAATGACTCTTATTGTTGTTTTTTGTTTGCTTCTATTTTTTAAAATTAAACAGATTTCAAAATCAGGAAAGAAATAGACCCTTAAGGGCTGTTTACTTGGAGAAAACATTTCCTCTTTTCACCTTTTACTTTTAATTTAAAAAAAGTTACCCTGTTTTCACTTTGTTTCCTGTTTCTAAAAGTATGCACTGGGAATAATGTAAATAATTTTCTGTGGTTTTCTATTTTCACCATTTCCTATGCAAACTTTTAAATACAGGAAATAAAAAATGAAAATAATTTTTTTTCCTCAAATGGCCCTTTAGTTCCTTTGAGAATTAAACTTCTACAGATGTGAATACATCTCCTTTCCCCCATATGTGATTTCTTCAGGCTTTATGAATCTTGTGTAAATTGTATCTTACCTTTAGTTTACCATTTAATACTGATGGATTTTTTGTGCAGGACTTAGATATATCACAGGAATCAATATTACAAAATGTTGACGAACAAACTGTTCGTAGTCTTAATGGTTGTAGAGTAACTGATCTGGTCCTGCGATTGGTTCCAAATATTCAGGTGGTGGATATAATATTTATACTTGCATACATTTGTGTTTGGTCGGCTTTTCTGTGGCATTATTATCATATTGATTGTGAAATGCAGACTTTTCGCACAACATTGAGGTGCATGAGGTTTTGGGCAAAACGTCGTGGTGTTTATTCAAATGTATGACATTACCGCACAGGATGGCTTGTTTGCTATTCTGAATTTGTTCACTATTTCTTGACATGCTCTTCTGATTTTCCTAATTCATTCTCTGACTATTTCTGGCGCAGGTTGCTGGTTTTCTTGGTGGTATAAATCTGGCATTGCTTGTTGCTCGAATATGCCAGTTATATCCTAATGCACTACCTAATATGTTAGTGTCTCGATTCTTTAGGGTATATACTCAATG
>Ga0123342_1003794_pt1 | contig 23790 bp, 11 predicted proteins | sample Turbeawhitnodule_FD_89960 | JGI IMG/M metagenome (GOLD analysis project Ga0123342, IMG submission 89960) | Root nodule microbial communities of legume samples collected from Mexico - Turtle bean Mexico white nodule | ecosystem: Host-associated > Plants > Roots > Nodule | place: Mexico: Nepantla... | reverse complement strand
TGATAGTTTTTAAAAATACTTTTTGCTACAAGTTATTTGACCCTTATTTGAAAGATAGTAACAAATAACTAGGCTAAAATATTATTTTATATAGTCGTTTTATGTTAGAAACAATGTATGTGTACAAATTGAATGTCTTCTATTCAATACTCCTTAAATAAATTTTTTAAGGATAATGTTGCATATTAATATTTTTGGACCAATGACAGAACATGCAGGGTTTCAAAATGGTTTAGGGTTTCAATGTGTTTCTTTCTTAAGTGAAACGTTAGATTCTTTGTTATAAACACTAAACAACCATAAATAGTGATAAAAAATCAGTCACTAAATGAATAAAATTCATTACTATTTTAATTAGTGATGGATTTAGGGACCAGTTAAAATCGGGTACTAATGCTTTGGTTACTAATGCATAGTGACTGACTTAGTGATCGAAAATTACGTATATGTCAATTTATTTTGCATGTGACCGAAAATTTTATAATTTATCCAATAGAGTCTTTAATGATACTTAATAATAAATTTAATATATAAGTATAAATTGAATATGTTATTAATGTATTTTGTGATAGTTTTTAAAAATACCTTTTGCTAAAAGTTATTTGACCATTATTGAAAGATAGTAACAAATAACTAGACTAAAATATTATTTTATATAGTCGTTTTAAGTTAGAAACAATGTATCTGTACAAACTGAATGTCTTCTATTCAATACTCCTTAAATAAAATTTTTAGGGATAATGTTGCATATTAATATTTATAGACCAATGACAGAACATGCAGGGTTTCAAAATGGTTTTAAGTTTCAATGTGTTTTGTCGTTTCGTGAAATGTGGGATTATTTGTTATTCATACTAAAAAAACCATAAATAGTGATCGCAAAAGCAGTCTCTAAATGACTAATATCTGTCACTATTTTAATCTGTGATCGAGTTAGGGACATATCAAAATTGGTTACTAATGTCTTGGTGACTAATGCATAATGACTGACTTCGATACCGAAAATTGCGTATATGATAATTTATTGTGCATGTGACTGAAAACTTTATAATTTATCTAATAAAGTCTTTAATGTCACTTAATAATAAATTTAATATATAAGTATAAATTGAATATGTTATTAATGTATTTTGTGATAGCTTTTAAAAATATTTATTGTTACAAGTTCTTTGACCATTATTTGAAAGATAACAACAATAAGTAAACTAAAATATTATTTCATATAGTCATTTTATTAGGTTAGAAACAGTTTAGTTGTACAAACTGATTGTTTTTTATTCAATACTCCTTAAAAATTATTCTTAGGGATAATGTTGCATATTAATATTTTTGGACCAATGATAGAACATGCGGGGTTTCAAAATGGTTTAGGGTTTCAATGTGTTTCGTTGTTTCGTGAAACGATAGATTCTTTGTTAAAAACAATAAAAAATCATAAATAGTGATAAAAAAAATCAATCACTAAATAACTAAAATCCGTCACTATTTTAATTAGTAATGAATTTAAGGGTCAATCAAAATCGATTACTAATGTCTTTGTGACTAATGCATAGTGACTGACTTAGAGATCGAAAATTACGTATATGACAATTTATGGTGCATGTAGCTGAAAATTTAATAATTTATCTAATAAAGTCTTTAATGACACTTAATAATGAATTTAATATATAAGTATAAATTGAATATGCTATTAATGTATTTTGTGATAGCATTTAAAAATATTTATTGCTTCAAGTTCTGTAACCATTATTTGAAAGATAATAAAAAATAACTAGACTAAAATATTATTTTACATAGACGTTCTATCATGCTAGAAACAATGTAACTTTTCAAACTGAATATCTTGTATTCAATATTTCTTAAATAATATTTTTAGGAATAATGTTGCATATTATTATTTTTGGACCAATGATAGAACATGTAGGGTTTCAAAACCACATTCAGATAAGAGTTAAAAAAAATATGAATATTAAGATTAATTAAGTTGACTTTCACACAAACGGCTGATAATATATTTATTATTTTTTAGTCCTATCACATTATTTTAAAGGTTTTTATGATGTTAACGGTAATATAATTGAAAACTCAATTTTTAATTTTAATATTTTATTTTATTGTTTTTTAAATATTATCAAAATAAAAGATTATTCTTTTATTTTTTATTCATATTCTTATTTATATCTTAATTATTTTTTTCATTTTAACATATTTAAATAGGAAAGTATTATAGGATTTACTTCTTAAATTATTATTCAAGTTTTTAATTTTTAATCCAAATTTAAAATTTATAATCTTATATATAATTAAAATTTCTAATTCAATAATTTTATTATAAAGTAAATTTTATTTTGTTTAAGTTTCTTTATCTCATCTTATTTACAAGATAACTTAAAGAGTTTTATTTCAATAAAAACGTTTAAAATTCTAATTTTTATATATTTCATTTATATAAATGAAATATATACAAATTAAAATTTTAAATTTTTTTTATTGAAATTAAATATTTCAATATAAATGTAATTTCTTAAAATAATTTTATTATTTTTATGATTATTTTTTTTTAAAATTCAGATCTTTTAACTCTTAAAAATCATCTGAGATCAATTATTACCTAAAACGACGATTATAATTTTGCATTGAATATGTCTTTTACAATTTAAATAGTTAATTATTATTGATATGATACATAAAATTAGTTTTTATCTAATTTTTTTAAAATTTTAATTTTAATATATATATATATATATATATATATATTAAAAAAACACTTAACAATTTAATTAATTATTTAATATGTCTAATTGGATAAATTAAAATATCACATTTACATCTTAAATTAATTTCTTATAATATCTATTAAATAATATCATATAAACAAATTTATTTTATTAACTACCTTATTTTTAGTTTTAAAAGAAATGACCCAACATGTGAGTCCACCTCGTCGTCTCTGTTTTATTGGTTTGTCAGGTAAGACATAATAGACCACAACAAACTAACAAATTAAAAAAAATCAATTCGGCTTACCAAATTGAGACCGATTCTCATACTAATCCTCCTAATCTGACTATTTATTTTTATGCCTAATTATTTTTATTATTAAAAAATCATTAAATAATAATTAAATTTAAAAATAAAAAATAATCAATCTTTATATTTATTAAATTATATATTATTTTAGATATAAAAAACATTAATGTTTAGAGTGATTTGTATTATTAATAAAAATTTATAAAATAATTTCAATATCAAGATTAGCTATTAAAGTTTTAACTACTAATATTTTAGATTTTAAATTAGTTTTTAAAACACTAATAAAAATTAAATTAAAATATAAAGTAGTTAGTAGTTAAAATATTGATGTCTAATGATTAAATACTAATTTAAAAACTATTTTATAAATTTTTATTAATAATAAAAATTATTTTAATATTCTTAATTCTTTTAATTTATAAAATAGTCTCTAATTTAGTTAAATAGTAACAAATTATTTTGATCACTAAAATTATTTTTTATTTAATTATTTTTTTTACATATATTACGTAAATAGTTTATTAAGTACAAGAAGTATTAATATAATTCACCTTTAATACAATAAAAAAATATTAGTACAAACTTTTTAACTACGTTAGTTTTGTTTCAACTTTATTAAGATAAATAAGGTGTATTTGGTCTATGAAAATTACCACAAGTGTTGGTAAACAAAATAGTGTTAACTTTTTTTATAAAAAACTTTTATGTTAAGAATCACTAAGTTACTTGACATATTAGATAGACTGATACAAAAATAACAACAATCATCTGAAAAAAATATTATTAAAAGAAAAAAAAAATAAAATAAAATACAAAAATTGGATATCCAAATGTTAACTTGTTTTTTCTTTTTGTAATTTAAAATTCTTAATGACTTATCTTCAAAATTAACTGTATATTAAAGTTAATTTTCTTTCTTAATAAATACTGATGATAATTATTAAAGACAAAACACTCAATTATCTTAATCTTTAATGGAGTTTCACAAAATCCAACGAAATTAAAGTCTCTATATTAATTTTTTTTATTGTATTAGGAATAAAATATTTAAAATACTTATTATATTTAATTACTATTTATCCAAAATATTTAATGCATGGGATTTCATCATCTTCTAACATAGCACAAATTTTGATCTGAATAAGATGATTAAAAAGATAAAAATGGAAAAGATTTATATATATATATATATATATATATCTGAATTTAAAATCGTTCTACAATTTCTAAACATTTTAATTAAATCTTAATTTTTTAAAGAGATAGTAACTTAGTTTATTCGGTCAAATTTGACAAAAATGTTATAATAAAATTATGTGAAACATAATAACACTTTCAACATCTAACTTTCTCAATAACATTTTTATCAATTTAAAGCAAAAGATTAAATTGATTTGTAAAGTAAAAATTAAGTTTGTTTTAAAAAATATTTTAACAAAAATTCTACAAAAAAATTTATTAATAAAAAATAATTTTAATAATTAAAATAATTAGTCATTACATTAACTAAATTAGATATCATTTTATAAATTAGAAATTATTGGTATCTAAAGATTGAATTAAAATATAAAGTAGTTTGTAATTAAACCCTTGGTAGCTAATTTAGATATCAATTTAGAAACTAGTTTATAAATTTTTGTTAATAATAGAAACCACTTTAGATACCAATAACTCTAAAATAATATCTAATTTACTCAATATAATGACTAATTATTATTTTTTCTCTAGATTTGGTCTATATTTAACGATTTTCTTGTAGTGAAATGTTCTAAAACAAATATACAAATTCAACCATTTACAAATAATTTCTTTAATTAAATCTTGATTCTAAGTTTTATAATAGTATATTAATAATATTTAAATTTATATTTACTACTATATTAAATATCTCATAAATAATATATAGAAAACCTATAGTTTTTGTTAACATATGAGTTTTGGTCTAATCCCCGTATTTTTGTATTTTCTTTCTTTTTTACTTGAGGTGTCAGCCTAATTGAGATCTTAAGTTTCATAGTGATGCCTAACACGAAAGTTTTTATTTAATAAAATAAAATAAAGAGAAAACAAAATAGTAACTTAATGTAGGTTGTGTTTTAACTCTCTTTTTTTGTATACACATTTTTATTTTTTATTGATAGAATAGTTATAATTGATAAATAGTTATCACTAATAGAGTAATTACCACTAAAAATTTAAAATATTATATGAGATTAGATTTATCATTTATTAGCGCTCTATAAGCTGAAACATGTATATCTTTCATATTCAGTTTGGATAAGTTGTCACGAAATAACCGAGGATGTAGAGATTTGATTAACATATCAGCCACTTGATTGATTCAAAGAAGAAACATGAATTAAATGAATGAGACATTCTTGAAGTTTAGTCTGAACAAAATGATAATCGACTTTAATGTGCTTCGTCATCTCAAGAAACATGAGATTCTTTGCTATACATATAACAGATTTATTGTGTCAATAAACAACAAAAAATTCAGAAATATTCATATGCAAATCATGACACAAATATTGTAACCACTGAATTTTACAAACACGTGAAGCTAGTGCTCTGTATTCTTCCTCTAAAGAAGATCTGAACACGATAGACTGCTTTTTAAACTTCCATGAAATTAAAGAGTTTCTCATAAACATACAATAACCAATGATAGACCTTTTAAAACCAATGCAAGTTTCCCAATCCAAATCAAAAAAGCTTTGCTAACAATTTGATTCACTACTAGAAAATCATTAAATATAAACAAATTTTAGAGATAAAAAAATAATTAGTTACTATATTGACTAACTTAGATACTATTTTAGAGACTAAAAGAATGTCTGATATCTAAATTAGTTTCTATTATTGCTAAATAATTTCTAAATTGGTATCTAATTAGTTACCGATGTTTTAGCTACACACTTCAGAATTTAAATAATTGGTAGCTAATTAGATACCAATATAGAAATTATTTATCAATAAGAAACTAATTTATATACCAATAATTCTTTTAGTCTCTAAAATAATATCTAATTTAGTAAATGTAGCAAATAATTATTTTTTGTTTCTAAAATTATTTTTATTTAAAGATTTTCTATTAGTGATCATTACTGGAAAACAATAGATCAATACCAGAACATCCTTTCAAACATCGTAATACATGAAAAATTGTTGTCATATGAGGTTCTTGTGGATTTGAAACAAATTGATTGAGCTTATGAATCGCAAAGTTGATACCAAACCTAGTGTGAATAAGGTATAACAAATTTCCAATCAATCTTATATATTCACCTGGATTCAAAAGCAATAAACCTTCACTCTTAGAAAGAGTACAAGATGGTTCCATGGGAGAAGTGGCGGGTTTGCAAGGTAATAAACCAGTATCAGAAAAAGATCTAAAAAATATTCTAGTTGATTGAGAACAATACCAAAAGGTGAAAAAATTATTTCAAATCCCAAGAAATAGCAAAGAGTAACAAGGTTCTAGTTGATAGAGAACAATAGCAGAGGGTGAAATAATTATTTCAAATCCCAAAAAATAACAAAGAGTAACAAGGTATTGGTACTAAATGAGTTATGAATATGAGTTTTAACACGTTGGATATCCTGAAGATATATATCCACAAAGTTATGAAAGAATGATTGCATGTGCGAATAAATAAATAACCAAGTTGTATTACAATCTAAGTTAGTTTTGAGTTCCATTGCCTACTCACCTACTTTAGTCCATATAAAGATTTTTTAAGTTTACAAACTTGCACTGGATGAGAAAGATTAATGATCGCAGGAGGAGTCATGTAAATTTCTTCATCAAAATCATCATGAAGAAAGGCGTTATATTTAATCTAATTGATGAAGAATCCATCTCTCAGCACTTGCTAAAGATAAAATAAATCAAGTGGTAATAATTTTAACTATTGGAGATAAAGTTTCAAAATACTCAATACCTTCAATTTGAGTATATCCCTTGTGAACCAAACGAGCCTTGTACCTATCAATGGTGTCGTCCAACAATCATGTTTTATCGCCTCTTTAAATTATTTAGGTTATTGATAGAAGAAATATTATAACAAAAAGAAGAAAGTAGTGTGATAGTACTACTTATTAAGAAGTGAACTTTAAGCTTAACTCAACCTTACAAAATCAGTTAATAAGATGAGGTTTGCATCCACTTATATACTATCAAGTACAAAATCATCTTTCCTAGTTGCATATAAATGACTCGCGTTTAAGGGGCATAAATAAATTTGACTAGAAATAAATTTTATTCCCTTTCCCAAACGTGAGACATTTATATCATCTAAACCCCTCCATGAATCGTATTTGGAATCTAAGATCATTTTCCACATACTTGAGTGTTCATCATCAAGTCTCCGTTTCCATTTTCCTAACAGGGTCATATTGAACAGTTTAAGGTCTTTGATTCCTAAACCCCGTCCTCTTTTGTTTGCAAAGTTGTTCCTATTTAACCCATCCAATCTTCCTATTGTCATGTCCCCATCCCATAAAAGTCTATGCATAACAAAATTGATAAGGGTGACCTTACGTGCAAAAGGATAGGTACTTACCTTTCCATGGAAGCTTATTCTTAACTTTAAAGATCACATCTTTCTAATAGTTCTTCTTTTAATGGTTTTCTCCTATTTGAATACCCAAGTATTTAAAGGGAACTACCATAGTATTGCAATTAATCATCGTTGAATACCTATGAAGCTCGCAACTTTGTGTTCCTAAACCTGTTATCCTGCTTTTATTAAAATTAACTCTTAGACTATATGCTAACTCGAAATATCTCAATGCGCTCTTGATCACCAAAATGTTTTTTACGTCCGCTTTGCAAAAGAACATAGTGTCATATGCAAACTGACTAATATGTACTTGATTTAACCCCAGATTAATCCCCTCATATAAACATCTGTTCTCTACCTCCCTAATTACCTTTGTTGGCCCTTCAACAATTATGATAAACAAGAATGGTGCAAGCGAGTCTCCGTATCTTAACCCCTTAAAAAGTGAGAATTAGTTAGTTGAACTACATTTGACAAGAAAAGAAACAAATGAAAACTCGAGACATTTGACATGAAAACCTATTTTTTTAAGCATATAAAAGAGGGACTCCGAGTTAATTGAGTCATATGCTTTCTCAAAATCAACTTTGATTATAATACATTTTTTTCTTCTTTTTCTAATCTCCTCAATGACCTCACCTTTAGAAAAACATATTATTTTTGTCAATAATCTTATGTATGACTCTCTGCAACCATTTTGATAAGATTTTAACAATAATTTTATAAATATTTCCCACCAGAGATATTGGTTTAGGGGATGATAGTAATACACAAGGCATTGAATCGTTTAGGCCGTATTCCACACTTATGGAAGCTAGATACATCCCTATGCAAATCCTGTTTAAAATATATCCCAAAATTCTTTGAAAAAATTGAAACTTTTATTGCCACAAGAGTCTCATACTGCCTCCTTAACTTTCTCATTAGAGAACGTTCTAACTAGTGACTCATTGTCATCCACACAATCTGTGCAAAGGCAACCTTATCCAATCTTAATTTGCAATCATCTGAATCTAAGAACCTATCCTTGTAATACCTCAAAATTTAACCGTACACGGCTCCACACACCACTCCGGTCTATAGAATCATTCATGACATTAAAAACTTGAAATAAGAAAAAGTAATATATTTGACATTCGCAAAACCTTGAGACCAAATAGTCGCAAAATTCAATGTTTCTAAAGCTAATCCTTAACAAGTTCTTGTCTGAAATGAAAAACATAACAAGGGTAACACTAATCTGCCATCAAATTCTAAATTACACCTATACCTTGTACAGAAATTCATCACCAATGTTTCAAATTTCAAACTAAAGACAAATAAAATCACATGTCTTTGTTGAGAATTCCGGACATAAATATTCATTTCAAATGCTCTTCAGGATTCCGGACGCTTAAAAACTTCAATTCATTGTTGGGGCCCTGCAGGTTTATCTGCGTGAAGAACAACAGCATTCTTATCAGATACACATATTTAGAAGTTTCTTAGGGTCCAAACGTAAATTTGACTTGTAATATGATAATCTTAATACAAGAAAAAGTTTCTATGATGAGTAATGGTGCTAGGATAACTAATCAGATATAGGTTTTTCAAAAACAATTACAGGATTTTTTTTTATAAATTAAAATTGAATAATATATAAATAAATTTGTAAAAACTCTTCTATAGCTTTTCAAAATATAAATTTCTTAACTTCTACATAAATATTAGTTTTAGTTCATGAAAAACTTATTTAATTTTTAATACTTTAGAAGAAAATTATCCAAACAAATTTAATATTACTCCATCAAGTTGAATGGTTTATAGAAAGTTAAAGTAATTACCCATCGTTGCATTGAACAATCTGAGAAGAGGGTCAATGGGAACGCCAGCCCTCTCAAATGCAGGATCATACATAGCATTCACAAATGGACTGAAATTTAAGACCATGAAAGTGTTTAATTTTTGTGTACTCAATAGTAAAAGTGAAGTAAAATTATGGATGGAAACTACTATGCTTTTAGAAATCTAGAGAAAGAAAAATGAAGATATCATAAGTAATAAGATGAAGAAAATGAAAAATGTTGATATTATGTATCGTCAAAAAGTGAAAAGCAAAAAATGGTAAATGCAGCTAAGAACCTTGCAGTTTCAGCAGCCGAGGAAGAAGGGTTTGGTGGGTTCTGATCTTCTTTCACTGCACCAGCAGCAGCACTTTGGTTTCCTTGGGATAAAGATGATCTCCCAACATTTTCTCTTGTGGACGAACCCCTCTGCAAAGTCAAAATTAACCAAGCAGAATGACCACAAAATCTCATTATGGTTCCATTACAACAAAAACATCTTCATGCATGACCAAGAAAAATGGTTACCTTTCGACGTTTATAAGGTGAAGATGCCTCGCCTGGTTCAAAATGTTTCCGGGGACGACCACGACGTGGGGGTTCTCGCTGTCCCTGCTGCTCATGTTCAATTTACCACATTTAGTTTAACTGTCCACGTTGAAATATATCCTACAAATTTCTAGACTCTTCTAAGATAGCTGTTAAGAATTCAATACAAATTTCTTCAAAGTCCCAAGTAAGATCAACAAGAAGAAGATTAATAAATTCATATCTTTAAAATTTTAGAATGAAGATGATATATTAGTCTTTATATAGGTACACGGCTAAATGGCTACACGCCTACCTCAACTGATAGTACAGTAGATAATGTATTACCAGCAATCTTCGAAACATTAAGAAAGTTTATGTAATAATGTACTATTACTTTTATATTAAAACACCTCCATATTATATATTATACCTACACTTCTGTTTTAACATTCATCATTGACATTTTGCTGAATATTTCTTCTTCTAATAGATCATATAACATAGTATACATGTACATGCCACATTAGCATCCAAGTATGTGCTGGCTATGGCGTATACCAGAAGATATTTTAACTAAACTAAAACAGTTATTCTATATTATCATCACTGTGTTAAAAAGGCAAAAAAGTATGAAGAAATTTTCACCCTTGGATATTGAAGATTCAAACTTGGACTTTGTAGATTCAAACTTGGAGTTTGCAGATTCAAACTTGGAGTTTGCAGATTCAAACTTGGATTTTGCAGATTCAAACTTGGACTTTGCTGTAGATTAGTATAAGGACCATAAGTAACCAATGATCTGTCACTTTGATTCAGCATATTTAGACTTGGTACTGAAGTTTGCGTCCTGTACGCGATTCAACAATATAATGAGAACTTGATCATATAAGGATTTTGCCAGTTCTTTTATATTAAAGCAAATCAATAGAAGTCTGAACATGTTCTATATTGAATTTCTACCCAATGCATAAATTGTTTGAAAAACGTATATACCTAAAAGATGAAGGCATAAGTCCATTGTCAGCACGCTGTGAAGCCATTGTGTTCACAGAAAAAGGGGGTACTTGCAGCAGTTGTGTCCCCTGTGCTCTTTCAGGCCTAGTAATGGTGAAAAATGTTAACATAATAATATGAAGCATATTTGAATAAAAAGATGCTAACAGGCATAATAATATTGTAGCATCGTATAAAGGAAAAATAATTTATGCTAGTGAAAAACATGATACCTAAAAAGGCTTGAAATATGAGACACTTGGTTGTTAAAAAGTAGTGCACTTGGTCCTTCGGTGGGTCTAGTACCCGAAAACGCCGTAGTGGCAGAGTTCAGTGCTGAAGGAGATGTGAAGCAGGATGACAGAGATGAAGGTCCATTCAATGAGCCGCTGTTATGCTGGATAAAACCAGTGTTCTGCAATAATGGATTGTACTGGTTTCCTTGATCTTGCATCCAAAGCGACCTTTCAAAATTAAAAAAATGAGATGAATTACAAAGCAAATACTAACTCAAATAATGGTCAACATTTGAAAATTAGGTATCTATGCATATGATAAAAAAATGTCACCTGGTCATTCTTGGGAGATATAAATGTTTATTCGTTTAGGTTGCATAGAGCTCTTTTTTCTTTTCTTTTCTTTTCATGATAGTCTGTGGTCAATTAATCTATTCTAGAATTGGCCAATACTATAGAAAATCTTTAATATGAATATTGAATAAAATAAAAAGTCAAATCAATCATTAAAAATAGTCAAAGTTAGACTTCAAAAAATTATGGCATCATAAGTAAGATTTGACTGTAGAATTTTTAAACTTTATTCAAACAGTTCTTATTTAGTCTTAAAATATTTCCCATTATTGGCTTTTAACATAAAAAAAGAAGTCTAAAAAAATGTCACTCCTAAGAAGAACCCAATTATTGAATCCAGGTTCAAACTGTGAATAGTCAAGCTAATTTTTAAACAGGGAATTATAATTTTGCAAATCAATACAATAAAAGTCATTTCAAATATATCATATAAATTATATGTAATGTTCTATGTAAACCATTTAAACTACATATTGATAAACAACTGAAGCAAAATGAGGACAAACTTAACTATATACAAGTTTGTGAAGTATTTATTTTAAGAGAATAAAAATAAAACACATAAATAGTTAAATAAACATGTATTGAATGAGTAAATGATAACTAAAGGTAGAATAAAAAATTTAAGCTAAAATGACTTATAAAACCTTTTTCAAAAAAAATAGTGAAAAAATAGAACATGAATTGTTGAATTATATAAAATTATAAATGATACAAAATGACATAAATTCATTCTTATACAAATAAGACTAGTAACAGTTTAAGATTTGTCTACATATTCAAATAACTAAGAGTACAAGTAATTTACCTCTGGGAATTCCAGGCACTGTGAGGGTTAATAGCATGATTGTTGTGGGCAAACACTGGAGATATTTGGTTAGTCATGAAATGGCTATTTGGTGCCTCATTCCCTACTGCTAGAGTCTCCATCTGCTTATGAGTTATCATAGACAACAATAATGATATCAACTTGGTATATAAAAGTTGGTTCATGTAGAGCATCTACATTACAGTATTGAAACAAGTTTTTAAAGAGACTTAAACTCACAGAGTTTTGCTGAAAGTTTTGCTGAAAAAAGGGTGGATACTGTGATGACTGTTGCTGATTGTTTGTGGTTTGCTGGTTGTGCTGACCAAGATCATGTATCCTACAACACAACAATGTAGAAAAATGATACAGCATAAGTTGTTAAGAAGGAGAATATCTAATGAGTGCACAATCAGTATTCATATAGATGGATAGGAGGACCTACAGAGGAAAATTGTTGTTCTGAGTGAGAGGAAATTGATTGTAGTAATTCACTGGAGTCATAGTTGGGCCTTGAACGGATGAACCTGCTCCTTCAGGGTTCAATCCCACCTAATCAAATCAAATGTTAACAATTGTACTGACATTACTCATTGCTTGCAACTATTAGTGTTTTTGTGGATAAACACATATTAATATCAGTCAAATCCATATCAATGGACTCAGAGTCTCACAAATTATGATGATACATGTGATAAATTGTTACATGAATTAATGATGAAGTTACCATGGATGGTACGTAATAGTTGGATTGGATTTCATCCGGTAATGGAGCTAATGCAGAGTTTGATGGTAGCTGGGGCAACTGATAACAATCATCCACTGAAAGCTGTGGAAGGTTTCCTGAGTTTGCATCCTCGGAAAAGTTGAAAGTATGATCAGTACTCTGTGCCTGATTTGGTGTTGCTACTACAGTTCCAGCAGAGCCCTGAACCTCAACAATAAAATAGAATCAACGTGGAAACTGATTGAAGCGGGAGCTTTGGCTCGCAATGTTTTTTTAATTTTTAAAAAATTATATACATATTAAAAGTGAGAAGGTATATTGTTATAGAAAAATATAACTTGATTCATTGTATTTGATTATTCATAATAATATTCAATAATTAATATTATTTTTTTCACTGTAATTTAATTTGATTTCTTTTTTTATTTTAAATTTTTCAATAAAAAAACATTTTTAACTATAAATTTTAGCATAATTAGGAATAATTGTTTTTATAAATAATAGTATTTTATGTGGTGAAGCGGCATAAAAAATTTATTTTTATTTAATAACCTTAACCAATATTTAAAATGAAAGTATATGCAATGTCATCAATAATTTGATATATTACCTAGGTACATTCACCATCATTCGAATTTAGAATTTAATTATAACCAATAAGGAGAAGTAAATGATAATTATGTGCTAATTTGAGTATTATATTTGTACTCCGTCTACTTTTATTTTTACCTTATTAAGAGAAAATTAACTCAGACATGTTTATTGACATTCACATCGTAAATCATAAAACTTAAATTTTATAACAATATAATAAATATTAATGCAAAAGAGTAAAATATGCATATAATATTTTATTTTTAAAAAGTATGTAGTTGATTTTGTATTTAGGGGTGAATGAAATAACTCTCTTGTATGAAAAAGGAGGAATAAATATATGATAGAATTACATATGAATAGTAAAAATCACTCAAAAAAAAAAACATTTAAAAAGTCACATAATGAAATATAATAATAAATATACATTATTCTCACATGTGTAAAAAAAATATTTTTATTCTATTTAATTAACATATTAGAAAATGGAATAAGAAAGAGGAAAGAGATAAGTTTTACAGTGGGTGCATTGAGATGTTCGGGAGCATAGGTGAGATTGTTGAACAATGGAGGGCTGGTGCTGGTCAGAATATCCACCTGCGCCCAATCTAACTCCATATCTAGATCTTCCATGTCTAACTTCAAATTTATACAAAAAATAATTATTTTAAAAAGGAAAAAACAGACAAATAAATACATTAATAAAAACATTTACTCTTCCAATTTTGTTTCCCTAAATAAGGGAGTTGCACATTATAATGATCTCATCCCCCTTCAACTAATAAAGAATTTATTTATTACATATCATTCATTGGATAACCATCCAATTTAATCCCATCTAAATATTTAGGAATATATTTTTGAAAAGAATAAAGTAAATGTCAGAGCAATTTCCTTAACAATCAACTTGAAGCCAACCAAGGTGATGTGTTTTTTATTTATCAACAATGAAAAAAAAGAGTATAATCATACAAAGGTGCCTCCTTTACAAGATAAAGAAACAATCATACAAAAAATAAATAACTATCTTATATTTAAGAGCTTTTCTCTGCATATGTCATAAAAACATACATAAAAACTTGTTTCTTATCATAAGAAATAAGATTTGTATACAGATCTGGCTGGTATGCTTCTCTTTAATTAAATATGATATATAAATTCATTATACATACATAATTGCTTGCTTGAAAACATTTTGAAGTCACAATAAGCAGCTTTTCACATTGAGTTGAAAAATCTAAACTAAATTTTATACTGAATTTGATTTTAGGATATACCCATATATAAAAGCATCTAAAAGAAAATCAAGGTTCATTTGAAAATCAATTTTGCATGAGTATATCTAAGCACATAATTTACAACAAACTTACTTTTGAGGCCAAAAAAAATTAAAAACAAAAATCACTTTACTTCAAAATCAATTTTAGCCTAAAACTCCTCTTTTGATTTCAAGAGATAACCCAATACTTTTAACTCACCATCACTCTATACATACACTACACTCAAAATCAGTTTCACAAAATTGAAAAGCACACACCACACAAATATACAAACAAAAAAGCAATTAGATCTTAATTCATATGATTTTTTTCATAAAACAAGATTATTTTTTTATTTCCTATAACTATCATGAAATTGGGGGTGTTGTGCCTCCTGTGTTAACAAAGGGGAGAAAAATACCTAAAATTTGTCCTTTGAAAAATAGATGTGCTGATTTTGACCCTGCAAACAAGAATATTAACAATTGAGTCTAGAAATACTTGTGAAGTACAATAATAAATAAAAAATTATGCATGTGTGCTGATAACAATAGATAAATTGACTTTTGGTAAATGAAATCCCTTTTGTACATATCATTTCTATAGTGAGAGGGAATTTAGTTTACCATCCCTAAAAATCAACAAAATCAGAAGAAAAAGACATTCTTACTTTTGTCAACGGAAATTGGTGAAGAGAATGAAAATCTATTGATGTGTAGATTTTCTTCACTGAGAGAAAGTGGAAAAGAATTTAGATGTGAAGGTAAGAAGTGGTGGGAAGGAAGAAACTATATATCTAAGCAACAAATTTAGAGATGTGAAGGTTTAGAAGTGGTGGGAAGGAAGAAAATATAGATCTAAGCAACAAATTTAGAGATCTTAAAAAAGAGATGAAAATTAATCTTATGCTTATAGGAGCTTAAGCAGCAAAGCTTTTGTGTTATGAAGTCTATAAAACTTCTTATTTATAATCAAATTGGACAAAGGGGCCACAAAGATAAAGGTTTAACCTTTGTTTTTCTGACATATTTTATAAAGAAAATTAGGAAAGACGTTTTGAAATAAAAGAAGATAAGTTTCACAAGATATATGACTTAAGTCATATAACTAGTAAAAATATACTTAAAATAAAATTATTATTATCTTAGGGGAAGCTTAAGATGTATCCTTAGCTATTTAATGATTCATGGTTGAATTTATTTTAATCTTATCAAACAAACTGACATGTCAATTAGGATGACAGAATTGTAAGGGTAAAAATTTGATTTTAACTCATTCTTTTTAAGAGTGTGACTTCAATTTTTTTTATCTTTTTTACATTACTTTTCAACTTGGTTGACAACCAAACCTCTCCTAAGGACATTTCATGATGTTTAGGGACAAGTTAAATAAATATAATCTCATTGTAGGTAGGTTTTTGAAAAGAAGTATTCGCATGATAGACAACATATTAAGTTCTAGTTGAACATGCATCATAATCCTCTTGGTAAGTCTTCACCAATCACAATGAAAATTGTGAAATAATTTTTTATCCCTTATTTTGGTTAGTATCTCTTTAACTTCTTGTTTAAGAAGGAAAAAGTCGTGTGTTTTACATAATGGTCTTTAGCATTATGTTCTCCTATGTGAAGTAAGAGATGAAGTGAAAATGATTATTTTTTATTCTTTTTTGTTGAGTTACTGGGTTGTACAACTGGTGTGATCTTTGTTAAAAGGTTTTATAAATTCCTCTATTTGCTGGCAATTTATGTTTGGTGGTTTGTTTATAATTTTGATTTAGAGTTTGTGGTGGCGGTTGACATGGGTGGTTCCCTGTGGTTGTGACTTGATTGGGATAAAAGCAAATTGATAACTTTAGTTTAGGGCCTGATTTAAGTTGGGACGTGAGATCCTTACTTATTTTTTTCTTTTGTATAAGAGTTGAGTCACCCCTTAAGTGATCTATATTTATTTATTGTTTCTTGTTAAAAAAAACTCTCATTTGACATTATGATTGACATTATGATTTTCTAATTAATATGTAATTGCCATTATGATTAACATTATGATTTTCTAGTTAATATTAGAGTTGATGCCCTCATTTAAAAACTTTCATTAAATGTTTCTTTGATTCTATCTTCCATTAAATCATGGAATAAACAAGTATTTGCAGTTATGAATTTTTTACATCAAATCAAACTCATTTGATTGGAAAATATTACAACAAATGGTAAATACAATTGTTATTACTATATTTTTTTTATCAACAAAAAATAAATAAAATAAAATAAAATACTTTAAAGATTTTTAAACCCTTATATGAAAAAATTTATCTCAAAAACTTACATAGGTATCGTACCAGTATTATACTAAAGTGCAGGGTTCTGTATAAATACAACCAGAACTAATAGATTTTCTCCTCACTTAGCAAAACTCCTGCCTAAACAGTGGTCTTACTATAGTTGAAAAGCACATTATGATGTTTTCTTTATATAGGAAGAATTCAACAAGATCTAATACATTTGAGTTAGTAGATAGAGCTTTTTCGTTGATTTAAATGATACAATGGCTTATATTTCTTAACCAAGTGATTCAAAATACTATAATTATAAAAATATTGAAGGATAGTTAGATTTTATTGATAGATAGTTAGATTTTTTAAAATGTGTTGAAATAAAGTTAAAATAGTAAATCATTACATGACTGAGATACAATAATAGAGTTACTTTTGCATATTTATGAAAAAATTATAAGTATACATTTCAATTTTGATAATGTATTTAATAAAAATTTACTTACATCATTAATGTAAAAAAAATTATAAATTATTTGAAAAATAAAAGTACATTTAAGTAAAAAACTCTATTAACTTCTACTATAAAAAATAACTTTAAATTCTATCAAACAAAGATTTTCATATGACTTAGTATTTTTTTTTCTGAGTTGAACTTTGTTGATTCTCTTATTTGAAGAAAGTAAGGAGAATGCTAGTGAAAGTCTTAATGTTTATTGTGGATTATAATCTTTCAATTAACTATTTCTTGCTACCATATCAAATATGTTACTATAGTCCTTTAGTTTTGTAACTTCCGTATTTTGGCTGAAAGGTGAGAAATGATGGGATTAACATTATAAGAAAATAGTTATATAAGAATCAAATTTAGAAAACAAACATAATTACTATATTTAATTAAAGTAAATAGTATTTGTATAGAGTATAAAATTATTTGTATCTATTATTAATAAAAATTTATAAAATGATTTTTAAATATTTAAATTAAGTATTAAGGCTTTTACTACTAATATTTTAGAAATTAGTTTTTCTGTTGACTTTTTCTAAATTAGTCTATCTGTTAACTTTTTTTAAATTAGTCTCTAAAAGATTAATAGAGACAAATTTAAAATATAAAATAGTAAGTAGTTAAAACCTTAATAACTAATAGTTAATATCAATTTAAAAATTATTTTATAAATTTTTATTAATAATAAAAATTATTTTAGATATTAATAATTTTTTTAGTTTATAAAATGATCTCTAATTTAGTTAAATAATAACTAATTATTTTGATCTCTAAAAAAATTTTATATTTAATTATTTTTTTAGTATAATATACATTGTTGAAGAGAAAAATAATAATTTTAAATTTTTATAAAATTTATTTTACTATCTTTTTATCTATTTATATTTATATCTCTCTTCATTTTCTTATTTTCCTTAAACCAAAAACTTTTACCCTTCACTTTATTTATAGTATATTTTAACTTTTTTTATTTTATGTTTATCCAACTTATCTCTCTCCTTAAAAAAAATCATTATTTTTGTGTCCATCCACTTTTCAAGAAATTTTTTAATAGCAATCATACTTTTAGGAGTCTCTAACATGAACACTATTCATCAGGCACAACCTAAGCTGTGTTCACTTAACTTGTTAATTTCCCAATTTTTTTCTCACTATTCATCATACATTTTTTTGGAGAGCCTTATTTTCAAGTTGCATGTAATTTTTAGCCACAATTTTTTTATTTTATTTATAATTTATGCTTTGCCATTTTTTTTACAGCCAGTTGTCTCATTTTATTTTTCACAGAACACAACCCTTTTTTTTGTTTTTTTCCAAAAAACATTATATTTGTAATAAACTTAATTTATTTGGAAAAGAAATTTCCTTTTTGTTTATAGTAATTAAGCTTACATTTATTTTTCTTCTATATTTACTGATCTGCCATAATAAGATATTTATCACATCTTTCACACTTTTTGTTTTCTCTTAGTTCTCTCTTCATTACAGATATTTATTTCAAATTTGGAATGTTCCTTGTTTAGAGGTAAAAATTTATGTCCAAAAGAATGACCTCTTCCTTCATTGGATGAATTTATTTAGGGAAGAAGACAGTAAAAGAAAAGAAATTGTGAAAATTAACAGCTTGCCTGTAACTATAATATTGTCCTTTTATAACCTTAAAAAATACAAATTAAGAAGATTCAAAAGAGGATAGTTTATCACTGAAAAAGTCAGTAAAGGTAGTTTTTTTGCTTTTATCATGTAGGATTAGTTTACTGTTTCTAAGAATCTCACAGATCAGATTGATGTTTTTAAAAATAATTAATAATAATAATAAAGAAGAGAAACGTATAACACAGAACAGATGCACATGCACTTGTGTGTGGGGGCAATTCACAAAGTTTTTAATTTTTCCAGTTTAACAATTTAATGAAAAAACGGTTAAATAATTTTTTCCCTACTATACTAATTTATTTTCATTCTTAGTCTAAATTTTAAACTTTTTGGGTTCTTCTAATAAAGAAATTATTGAAATATATTATTGTCGATTTTTAAATTCTTTCTTCACTTTCATATCTTTTCCCTACACCTTCATATTAATCGTAAAAAAGTCGGTTTTAATCTTTTTAAAAAATTTAAAATAACTTTAAATGAAGTATAACCTCACTTGTTTTAAATAATCTCAGTTGCACTCACGCATCTCATATCTCCCTTCCATTCGTACCTCTATGTCAGCCACATACATACCTTCCAACCGTTAGTTCTATCATTGAGCATGTGTGTGAAAGGGTTGATAAAAATATTCATTGTATTCAATGTTAAGATTTTTTTTTTAGTTTTGTACTCCATTTTTGCACCTTCTTGATTTTGTGGTTTCTAAAAAAATAAGCAAACGAAAACATAATTACCACTAGTAAAAATACCACAAAACTTACTTCAATTACCAACCACAACCACTTGAAAATGAAAAAAAAAGATATCACAAGTTCCACCATACTCAGAAAAATATTGTTGTTGTTGATAAATTGCAATTGTATAAGGGTTTGATCACCCTGAAGTAGTTCATATTTATTAATTCGTTTTGCTGATAAAAAAAATATTGTTAAAAATTAAAAAAAAAATTATAGGAAGAATTTGCCTTTCTTTCTACGTGACATCCAAATTTCCAATGTGAAATAAGATGTTACTTAAAAAAAATATACTAACGAGAAAGTTTAAAGTTTGAAATAAAGACAAAAATCAAATTTACATATTTAACTCAACCCATAAAAAACTCCCTAGCAAAAAAAAGTTATTACATTATAAGACTTTATATATATATATATATATATATATATATATATATAATTAATACGTAACTTATTTTTAAACTTTTATTTTATCTCAAATAATAAGACTCAATTCCTCGTATAACATTATTTACACTTTTATTTTCTCATCCAACACCCTTTTGTTTTTATTTCCCTATCTAACACCCTTTTGTTTTTATTTCCCTATTATCTAGCACCATTTTAAAAGTAAAAAAACTATAATAATAAATTTTAAAAAATTGATAATTTTAATTTTGAATGCATTAAAAAATAAATATTTTTAATGTTTAAAATAGTTAGAAATATAATTAAGGAATAAAGAAATAAGTTTTTACAAAATAAAAAAAAATAAAAAATGTTTAGTTTAAAAAAAATTAAGAATGAAGAAAATAAAAAAATTAAACCCTAGAACAACATAAAAGTTGAATCTATAAACAAAAAATAACATTTATTATTATTATTATTATTATTATTATTATTGATTATATAGTCATGTTAATTTCAAACAAAAAAATACAGGACATAATTATAAAAAAAACCAAAGTCAATTAACATTAATTAGCAGTGGACACAGATAATATTAAAGTGTCTATCCTAAATGAAAAATCCTAAAAAAAACATTAATGCAAAAAATGCTACACTTAATGCTTAAGAATAAGAAGAAATAAATAAATAAATAAATAAATAATATATAGAAAAAGAAAACAACAACAATAAAAATAAAAATAAAAAGAGAAAAAAATAATAACTAAAACCATAAAAGATATAAAATAAAGAAAAAACAAAATAAGATAAAGATAAAAGATATAAAAACAAATATAAAAAGAAAATCAAAACAAGATAAAGATAAGACATATAAGGTGATACTAAATAAGTATATGTTAAACATAAAAAGGAAAATAAATGAGAGATGACCATTCATTTAATATTTTCTTCAATGGTACATTAAATAGTTTGTGCGAAATGAAACATAATTAATGACGAGAAGTGAACGATTCATTGATGTTGGGACATGTTCTTTTTGTGTGTCCTGGTGTTTGACAATATGAACATTTTTTTGTTCGACCAATGTTGTTTTCTTATGTCCATATCAGTCCTTATTCAACTTTACTTAGGACTCCTTTTGAAGGTTTTTTATCTTTATCTTATTTTGTTTTGTCTTTATTTTATATTTTTTTGTTTTTAATTATTATTATTTTTGCAGCCATTCTTTATTTATTTTTATTTTTATTTTTGTTGTTTTTATTTTCTATATTATTTATTTTTAAATTTTTTTCTTCTCATTTTTAAGCATTAATGGTAGAATTTGCATTAGTTTTTTTTTTTAGAATTTTGCATTTAGAGTAGACACTTCAATATTACCTGTGTGTCCACTACTAATTAATACTAATTGACTTTGGATTTTTTATAATTATATCCTGTTTTTTTTACTTAAAATTAACATGATTACATCATCAATAATAATAAAAATAAATATTAATTTATGTTTATAGATTCAACTTTTATGTTATTGTAGGGTTTAATTTTTTTATTTTCTTCATTCTTAAAAAAAAATTAAACTAAATATTTTTAATTTATTAATTTTTTTTATTTTGTAAAAAATCATTTCTTTATTCATTAATAACTATTTTAAACATTAAAAATATGTTTTTAATGCATTCAAAATTAAAATTATTAATTTTTTAAATTTATTATTATTATTTTTTTACTTTTGAAATGGTACTAGATAGGAAAATAAAAACAAAAGTATGCTAGATAGGAAAATAAAAACAAAAGAATATTGGATGATAAAATAAAAGTGTAAATAATGTTATAGGACAAATTGAGTCGATTAAAAATAAATAAATATAATTAGAATATTAATTTATTTTGAAGTTAAGTAAGTTGTTTTTATGGTTGTTGATGTCAACGTTATTTTTTTTTATACTGATATTTTGTTATCATTAATACCTCTTTCTCTTTGAAATTTGAAATTTAAATAATTAGTTTGGTTTGTAAAAGATAAGATGTGACTTAAGAAGAATGTGTCTGATATATAATTGTTTATTTTTAATATAAGTATGTATTTTAAAAACGTTATTTCTAATTTTATGTTTAAAACATGCATTTCAATAAATGTTCATAACTATCTATAAATATTTATAAAATCAACTCATAATATCATTTAATAGTTGCTCAATTATCAATCAAACAAGTATGAGATAAATATTCATCAAATTGTTATTTTTTATGAGCTCTAGATAGATAGGTTTCAAAGCATGAATATTGTTAACGTATAACTGTTTTTTTAGGTTATTATTTATTATTTTAGATAAAGTTATAAAATTTATTAAAGAAACAATATTCTAAAGTTATATAAATATTTTTAATATCAATAAGTATTTTTTTTTATTTTAAAAAGATAAGTTACATTAATTTTTGTGGTAAATGACATAAATGGGACTACCTAGTCATTTATACAAAATTATTTCATTTATCTAGTTCTTTTTCATTGAAAGTCAAATCTTATTAATTCTTCTTTTCTTTATTCACATCTTAAAATTTAATTTATAGGATTATTATACTTTTAAATGAACATGACATATTTATATATATATAAACATTAATTTATATATATATATTTACTTTATATATATATATATATATATATATATATACATTAGTTTATATAGATATGTTTAGTACAGTACATTTGAATCTATACTTTCATTTGAATGTACTATAATATGTTTACTTCAAAAATATAAATTTAAGTAATTTTAAATTTTAATTATTACAAATAATATTTAGAGACTTCATATATAATTATATAACAAATTATCAAAATGGGTTAGGGACACCCCACTTATTAAAATAACATACGAAAATTAAGTATAATAGTATAACAGTATATGTCTCAACTCTGACTATTTGAAGAATATTTTTTTTTTATTACTTGTAAGATCAATAGAAAAATATTTAAATAATCTAATTTAACATATCACATTTTGAAAATATTAATTATAAATTTAAAGATGTTACAGTTTTAATATATTTTAGTATATATATAATTGTTTGTTTTTAATATAAGTATGCGTTTTAAGAAAAGTTATTTTTAAAACATACATTTCAATAAATGCTCATAACTATCTATAAATATTTATAAAATTAATTCATAATATCATTTAATCATTACAAGAAAAAATGGTTTTAACGAGGGTTTATTTTTACATTATCTAGGGTTAAAACCTCCATTAAGTCATTTACCCAGGGTTGTAGTTTCCCCCGCTAAACCATCTCTGGGGAATGTGTTCCC
>Ga0123342_1003793_pt1 | contig 23793 bp, 20 predicted proteins | sample Turbeawhitnodule_FD_89960 | JGI IMG/M metagenome (GOLD analysis project Ga0123342, IMG submission 89960) | Root nodule microbial communities of legume samples collected from Mexico - Turtle bean Mexico white nodule | ecosystem: Host-associated > Plants > Roots > Nodule | place: Mexico: Nepantla... | reverse complement strand
CGGATGGCGTGTCGAGCCGACAAGGGCCGAGTTCTGAATGAGTTCGTGGCGGTAACCGGTTATCATCGCAAGCACGCGATTCGTGTTTTGAACCGTCGCGAGACGAAGCTAGCTGCGAACCAGAGTCATAACCTTCGCTATGATCGTGATGTGCGTGAGGCGCTCATCGTATTGTGGGAAGCCTCGGAGCGGCTGTGCTCCAAACGCCTCAGGCCGTTGATACCTGTCTTGTTGCCTGCGCTCGAGCGTCACGGTCAGCTGGATCTAAACGACTTGCTCCGCTCCAAGCTAATGACGGTAAGCCCGGCAACGATCGATCGGCTGCTAACAGAAGTTCGCTTGGTTGCTCGCGGCGGTCAGCGCCGCCGGGCTGGACTGAGTTCGGCGGTTCGCCGCTCGGTTCCGGTGCGCACCTTCGGAGATTGGAATGATCCGCTGCCCGGCTTTGTCGAGGTCGATTTTGTCGCGCATTCCGGCACGTCTTCGTCGGGAAGCTTCGTGCAGACGATGGTACTGACCGATATTGCCACGGGCTGGACCGAATGCATTCCGGTCCGCACGCGTGACAGCGGCAATGTGATCATGGCGATCAAGCAGGCCCGCTCGCGGTTTCCCTTTCCGTTGCTCGGTGTCGACTTCGACAACGACAGCGCATTCATGAACGCGTTCGTCGTCTCCTGGTGCCGCAGCGAGGATTTAGAAGTGACACGCTCTCGCGCTTACCGAAAAAATGATCAAGCGCATGTTGAGCAAAAGAAGGGCGCCATTGTGCGTCGGTTGGTAGGATACGGCCGGTTTGTAGGCGCGGATGCGACGGCTGCTCTCGAGCGGCTCTATGAGGTAGTGCGACTTAACGTCAATCTATTCCAGCCGTCATTCAAGCTGCAGGAGAAAACGCGCATCGGTGCCCGTGTGATCAAGCGCTATCATCCGCCCGTCCCGCCCGCAGCTCGTGTCCTTGCGCATCCCGGCGTGGCCGAAGCCGATAAGGAGCGGCTACGGGCATTGCTGGAAACAGCCGACCCCGTTCTGCTGTTTGCCAGCGTCCGAGCCGCGCAGGAAGAGCTTGGAAAACGGGTCGATCGTCGCGGCCTGAATGCGAAAATTGAGGAGCCACTGGTTATCGATCTCCGGAGCTTCGCTGCGAACTTGAAAACAGCCTGGAAGAACGGTGAGACACGACCAACGCATCGGCGACCATATCGACGGACCAAACCCTGGCCGAAAAGATCCAGCATGTATGAACCCTATGAGGCGCGCATCAAGGAGTGGCTGAAAGAGGAACCAACTCTTTCGGCAGCAACTGTGCTGCAACGCCTGGCTGAGATTGATCCGGCGCGCTTCAAAGAAAAGAACATCAGAATGGTGCAACGGCTCGTGAAAGCCTGGCGCATGGAAATGGCTGGGCTGATTATCCTTGATGGCGCCTGGATAAAGAGCTTGCCCGTATCACCTACCGCCGCGACAGCAGGTGATACGGGCACCCAGGCGTTCGCTGCGCTCGGTAACATTCCTAGGTGAGGCAATAGGAGGGGTCAATTCCTCGCTTCGCTTGACAGGCGATCGCCGCGCGATGGCGATAGGCCGCTCGCGCACAAGGGCGTACGTTTCGCCACGACAAAACCTGACCACCGGATTTGGTGGACAAGCTGTGGAGGCGTTCCGTCTAGCACCCCTCATGGGGCTATCGGAAGGATGATGTGAGAGGGGTGGCTGCTGTCATGATAGACATGGTTCTCGGCAACCACCATCTCAGTTTCAGTAGCATTGTTGCCGCCTGTATTCAGGTTCCGGGCGTAGGTCGGGAATTGACTACTCGCCACCTGCACGCGGATGCGGTGGCCCGGCCCAAACCAGTTACCGGTCGCCCCCACCTTCACCTCGATGCGGTAGATCTTCCCTGGGGTCAGTAGGCTCGGCCGTGAGAAGTCTTCACTAAAGCGAGTCGGTGCCGTATAGGCTTTGCGATAGCGCGCCCGTGCAAGGCCGGTTGTGAGGCTAAACACGCGACCATCGGGATAGACATTGCTCAGGGTCACGACGAAATCAGTGTCCATCGCGGTGGTGGACACGTAAAGAACAGCGCGCAGTGGACCGGTCACCTCCATACCCGAGCTAAGTGGCTCGCTGGTGTAGACAAGACAATCAGGGCGCAAATCTAACTCACGCTGATCGAAGCCGTTCCATAGAGTGCCAGGTGTGGGGTTGGCGGGATCGTAGCGATAATGGTCGGCGGGACCTGTCGCCCCCTCAAGGGACAATGTACCGTCACCGTTGCTCGTGTTGGCCCGGCCCCCGCTATTGAAGTAATACGGCACGAATCGGGTCCCTGGCAGCGGCCAGCTATCAGCCGACTTCCATCGATTTGCTCCCATCAGATAATATTGAATGGGCGGCATATCGAGATCGCCCGGCTGGTTGTTCAGCCAGTGATCGAACCAGCGCAAATAAATCGACCAGTAGTCTAGTCGAACGTCGCCGAGGTCACGATCGCCCACGATGTGAGGGGAGCGCGCCTGCTCGCACTGGCAATGAGAAGTGCCGGAGATAATCGCGAATTGGTTCCTCCGCGCCCGCTCAGAAGTCGATTTGGTCTTAAACGCGTTGAAAAGCTCTAAAGTCTCGCCGGGCGTACTGTCATACCAAGAGTTGACCCAAAGCGCGGGCACATCAGGGCGCGAAGTCTCATCGAAGAAGGGCAACTGGCGCCAATACGGGTCGCCGGGCTCATGTGTTACCCAGTCACGCCAATCGTTGGGTGCGCCGCCTGCCCGTTCGGCCATGTCGGCGAGCGGTAGGGTTTTCACGAACTCGTCGTAGTCGATCGGTTCGAGAGCCTGTGGGCCCTGGTTGGCGCGCTCGCGGAACCATCGGAGGGTCCAGCCGATGCGCGGCACGCCGTTCCTCATCGTGTCGAATGGATTGTTGCGCGCTGCGCCGGCGGGCGCCTGGGGGACGATGGCGGCCAGCGCTGGCGGCCGGCGTTGCGACATCATCACTTGGGTGATGCCGAGGGCAGAACAACCGTAACCACCAACCTTACCGTTCGACCACGGCTGCGACGCGATCCATTCGACAGTGTCGTAACCGTCGTCCACATCGCTCGCCGCCACATGAAAGACGCCCTCAGAGCGGTTGAGACCGCGGATGTCCTGCACCACGACGGCGAAGCCCTGGCCGGCGAACATGTGGGCTACGCCGGGCCTCGTCTGCAGGCCGCGTTGTCTGTAGGGCGCCTTATCGTATTGGGTGCGGATCAGGATCGTCGGCAGCGCCTCCCCCACCCCGCGCGGATGGTAGATATCGGCGTAGAGACCGACGCCGTCACTCATTGGGATCCGGACATCTTCGGCGAGGTCGACGTCGTAAAGCGGCTGCGGAAACGGCACCAAAGCGAAATTATTGTTGTTCCAATACCCGAACTGATCCCTGTTCTGACCTGCCCGCCTGCTCGCGGAGGTCTGGGGATCCGCGACAGTGGACGGATCGCATTTATCACTCATTTCGCATCTCTTCTTCGGACAATCTCACAATGTCGAGGATGTACGACGTTGGCATTCAAACTTCCCAGAAGTTGTGCAGTTTCTTCGATGCGACATTCCTAAATAGAAGCCTACGTTTGTCCAATATTGATGCGAGAGCCCAACCATCGTGATCCCAGATGCTAGCGACTGCCGGCGTGCCAGAGCTGCCGACCCTGTCGCCGGGCTCCCGCGTGGCCGTCTTGGGTCATGAGACCGCCACCAGCACGTTGTCGTATCCTCGGTGCTCAAGCCCGCAGAATGCTATCATGGCGCCTGAGGTCGAGCGGTCGGCAATCAACGAACGCGCCCATTGCGGCGCATGGCTCGGAGCGACAACTAATCGTGCAGCAGGGCCTGCTTGGGGGTGCAGTCGATGGTGCGGTCCTTGCGCTCGTAGTCCATCTGTGCGCGCCATAATGATGGTGGCCGAATCCGAGGACGCTATCGCGGAAGCGACTTCACAGCTCTTCGCAACTATTACACACCCATCATTGTTCTCTTCGACGATGATCAATCCCGGGTGAGGTGCGAGGCCATTCGCGGCCTGATCCGGGCGGAAGGCTTTTGCGCCGGATCGAGATGCTCAGTGCAATGGATGCCCTCCTCGAAAGCCTGCCGGGTGTTTCCTGTGCCAATATCCGCGAGCCGCTGATAAATACCCGCAATCTCGCTGATCTCGTTCCGCACATCCGTTCGGTCGGGAACTCCTGTGGCCCCTTGCCGCTCTACCCACGCTGTTGCCACCGCTCATGTCGGTCGCGAGCGGCTCGACCCCTTTTCAGGTTTAACGTGCAAGTCGACGACGTCGGGAATACGCTGATCTTCGGCCTGACCGGATCCGGCAACTTGACGTTGCTCTCCCTCAGCGCGGCGCAGTTCCGCAAGCATGGCCAGGTCTTGGTTTTGTTGCCCACTGACCGCTCTTTGGAGCAATAATTGGAAGGCTCAAACATCATCGCTCCCGCGCGGGACGTTGATGACAGCCATCTACGACGGCCTACGCTTCACGTCCATATTCTCGGAAATCGAGACTACGATCGAGCGCGGGACTCTGTGCGGGCTCGCAAGCACCTCTCCTCGCACTGCTGCCATAAGTTGCTTGCGATCAGTCGTCGCCGTAGGAGACGTCAGCGCGGATCGTCGCCTCGCCGGCACAAATGGCGTTCAACCGCGAGGGCGCCGACGCTGGCACTCGTGAAGGACTGCGGACACGGCAGCGCCAGTAACTCCGCCGTCAATTACGGCGCCCTCTGGCGCGTCCGATACGGCGCCACTTGAGTACTTCGAAACTGTTAGGGCCAGTCAGTTGATCTCCATCGCCATCGCAACTTTCCTTCTGATGGTTGGCACAAGTTTGTTACTGCGTCTATTCTTGTCTTTTTATGATATCAGGTATCATAGTGCGTCATCGCCGCAGCCGTGGATCGAGCGCATCTCTGAGACCGTCGCCGATATAGGTGACGCTGAGGACGGTGAGCGAAATCGCAATCCCCGGCCACAGCACTAGTTGCGGGTAATCCTGCATGTATTCGATCCCGTCATAGAGCAGTCGTCCCCAGGTCGGGAAATCCGGCGGAAAGCCGAACCCTAGAAACGACAGCACGCTCTCCGAAATGACGGCCGTGGCGATTTGGAGGGTGGCTGAGACAGTGATCGGCGACATGACGTTGGGCAGTACATGACGAAGGATGATCCGGCGGGCCGGCGTTCCGATGCTGCGCGACGCCATTACGAATTCGCGTTGCTTGATAGCTAGAACTTCCCCGCGAACGATGCGCGCAGTGTTCATCCAACTCGTCAGCCCAACGGCCGACACAATGAGGATGAAATTGCCTATCTCAGGGCCGAGAATCTTTGCCACGACCTCGCGGAACAGCATCGTTCCGACCAATAGCAGTGGGAGTACCGGCAATGACAAAAAAAGATCGGTGAGTCGCATCAGGGATCCGTCGACTGATTTGAAATAGCCAGCCAGTACACCGATAAGGGTGCCGATAAACATAGAGATGATCATTGCCGTCAGGCCAACCGCGATCGATATGCGACCGCCTGTCATCATCCGCGCGAGTAGATCGCGCCCAAGCTGGTCGGTACCCAACGGATGGGCCCAGCTTGGTCCCGCCTTCATAGTCATGAAGTCGATATAGGTAGGGCTTACGTGCCAAACGAAGGGGCCGAGGGCGACACCGCCGAGAATCAGGAAAAAGACGGCCGCCCCGGCGAGCGCGCCCTTGTGGGCCTTGAACTGGTCCCAGACATCCCACCACTGATTGCGCGACGACGGCTCGAGCACGTCCACGCCGGCGAGGGGATTGCTAGTTGGTGCTTGCGAAACAAGCGCCTCGGCAACTTCTTTCGGCTCGTTGTGGCTAAGCAGATCAGTCATAACGAATCCTGGGATCGAGTATTCCGTAGAGCAGATCGGCAACCAAGTTGAAGACGACGATCAGCACAGCGAAGATGAAGGTTAATGTCTGCACCATCGGCACGTCGTTGACGTGGATGGCAGTGATGAGGAGGGCGCCTATTCCGTTAACCTTGAATATCTGCTCGGTGACGATGGCACCGCCGAAGATGCTTGGCAGCCCAAGCGCGATGACAGTGACCACCGGGATCATTGAATTGCGAAGCACATGGATAAAAACGACCACATGCTCGTCCATTCCCTTGGCACGAGCCGTGCGGACGTAGTCCTGGCCGAGATTGTCGAGCATCGACGACCGCAGATAGCGGCTGATGTAAGCCGTGGTCTGAACCGCCAGCACCATCACCGGCATGATCATTTGCCGGAGTTGCTCGAGGAAACTGCTCCAGTTGTTGACGACGAGATTGGTGTTGTAGATCGTCGGAAGCCAGTCGAGATAAACAGCGAAGATCAGGATCGCCAGAACGCCTGAGAAGAAGGACGGCACGGCAAGGCCGAGCATCGAAAGGAAAGTGCCGATCTGGTCGACCATAGAATATTGCTTGTAGGCCGAGACGACACCGATCGGCAAAGCAATCAGCACGCCGACGATATAGGCGAGGCCGACGACTAACAGCGTCTGCGGAAGGCGCTCGGCGATGACGCTGAAGACCGGGCCGCGCGATTGCCAGGAGACGATGCGCTGCATACCGTCCGAAAAATGCGTCCCGAACAGAACGTCGAAGCCATGCAGCGGCTCGATTACGAAGAACTGCTTCAGCCAAAGGAGATACTGCACGATCACCGGGCCGTCGATGCCAAGAGCGGCGCGCATTTTCGCGCGCACTTCAGGCGGAATGGCAGGTGGCAACTGCGATAACGGATCGCCTGGTGCCAGTTTGAGCAGCGAGAAGATCACGAGGCTGATCAAGAGCAGGGTCGGGACCACGATAAGCAGTCGTCGGATGGCATAGTTGAGCATGCGCCGCACCTATTACTACCGGCCGGGGCAATAGTGCCCCGCGGCCGGTATGGGACATGGAAAAGCCAAGCGCCCTTACAAGAACGCGCAGGCAATTTCACTTTTTGCGATGCCAGTCCTGAGCGTTCCACAACCCGGAATCCCAAGCGTTGACGGCAGGGCCGCCCAGCGTCTTGGAGATCCCCGAGACGTTGGCGCGCCAGACCAGCGGCACGATCGCGTAACTGTCCGTTAGAGTGGCGTTGAGCTTTTTGACAATCTCGCCGCGCTTTTCGATGTCTGCAGTCTTGCCGAGTTCTATCACCAGCGCGTCGTAATTCGCGTCGCAGTAGCGCGGGACGTTCGGTTGCGAACAGGTATTTCTTGCGACATATTCGGCGGGATCGGTACCGCTAAAGTTGTTGGCCCACATCTCAACGTCGGCATAGAAGTTCTGGTATGTGTCCGGGTTGCTTGGATCGCTGCTGAAGAAGACCGAAGCGTCGACGCTCCTCAGTTCTACCTCAACGCCTATCTCGTGCCACCACTGCTTGATGATGGCCTGGAACTGGTTGCGCACCGCGCTGGTCGTGGTCACGAAGGTGAGCTTCATCTCCTTGCCGTCTTTCTCCCGGATGCCATCGGGACCCCGTTTCCAGCCCGCCTCATCGAGAAGCCTATTGGCACCCGGAATATCCTGCTTCAGACATTCAGTGTTGCCAGCGGCGAAGTTTGCCGGCGCCGGAATCCAGTCACAGGTGGGCTTGCCCATAGGGCCGTAGCCGATATCGCTCAACCTCGCGCGGTCTAGCGCCATCGACAGAGCCCTGCGCACGCGAATGTCGCTGAGGATCGGGTTTGGATGTTTGGTCGTCGAACGCTCCATGGGCGGGAGACTGGGCGAGGGATCGCTCAGGTTCATGAAGAGGAATTCGACTAACGACCCGAAGGTCACGCGCACCTCGCCCTTGCCCGCTTTTTCCATCTTGCTCAGCACGTCCGGAGCAAGCTGTAAGCCTCCGGCGTAATCATATTCGCTTGTCTCCAGCACGGCACGGGCCGCTCCGAGCGCATTGCCGCCGCCCTTGTAGTTGACCTCAGAGAAATGCGGCTTGTTCGGGTCGCGGTAGTGTAGGTTGGCCTTTAGCTGGATCGCATCATTGGGCTTGAAATTAGCGATGACAAACGGCCCGGTGCCGACCGGATAAAAATTGGCTTCGGTGCACGTCTGGCTCTTCGCGCCGAGGCAGTTGGCGAACTGTTTGGCCTGGATGATCGGAGACCATTCGCTGACAAAGAGAGTATAGGGGACTGCTGTCGGCTGCTTGAAAGTCACTTTTATGGTTAGGTCATCCAGGGCCTCGACCTTGTCGACACCCTGGAAAAAAGCAAGCGCTGCGCAGCCACCCTTCGGATCCATACAGTAGTGAGCGGTAAAAACCACGTCCTCCGAGGTGACCGGCGAACCGTCGGACCATTTGAGGCCCGGTTTCAGCTTCCAGTTGATCGACTTGAGGTCCTTCGACACGCCGCCGTTCTCCACTGTGGGGATGTCACGGGCGAGACGCGGGAACAGATTGCCGTCCTGGTCGTAGCCTGCCAGCGGTTCGAGCACCAGCGAGGCAGGATCGGCATCATTGGAGCCTCCTGCGAGGTAAGGGTTCATAATCGACGGCGCCTGCCAACTCAGGATATTGACGACGCCGTCTGCACCGCGTTGAGCAAGTGCCGACGTCCCGACGAGACTTGCCACGCCCCCCCCCACCAGCAATGAAACCAATCTTAGCATGAATATCTTCCTCCCATTCGTTGAACGACGGCCCGACTCGCGCCGGCCTTTATGTACGCCTCGTTGCCCTTCCCGTCGGGTAACGTCCACGGTTGGCGGTATCCCCTCATTCGAGTTTCCCGCCAATTCCTTTTACTCGGCAAGGTGGCAAGCCACCCACCGGTCGCCGGCGACCTTTCGCCAGGCTGGTTGCTCTGCCGCGCACCGGTCGAACGCGACCGGGCAGCGGGCCCGAAAACGACACCCCGAAGGCGGATTGGCCGGGCTCGGCAGATCGCCAGTTAGGATGATGCGCTGGCGAGCACGTTCGACCCTCGGATCCGGCACCGGGACCGCAGAGAGCAACGCCTTCGTATAGGGATGCAATGGGTCTTTGTAGATGAGGTCGCGTGGCGCGAGTTCAACCACCTTGCCCAGGTACATAACCGCGACGTCGTCACACAGGTGACGCACCATTGAAAGATCGTGGCTGATGAAGAGGTATGTGAGCGAGAACTGCGCTTGCAAGTCTTTGAGGAGGTTGACCACCTGGGCTTGGATCGAGACATCCAAGGCGGCGATCGGCTCATCGCAGACAATGAAGTCCGGGTTGAGCGCGAGGGCCCGGGCGATGCCAATGCGTTGGCGCTGGCCACCGGAGAATTCGTGCGGGTAACGACTGGCGAATTTCGGATTGAGGCCAACAGAATTGAGCAAGTCGCGGATCCGCTCCTCCTTTTGCTTGCCTTTCAGCATACCGTGCTCATCGAGCGGTTCCGCGATGATCGAGGCGACAGTCATCCGTGGGTTAAGACTCGCTTGGGGATCTTGGAAGATCATCTGCATGCTGGGGCGGATCCGCCGCAGCCTTTCACCTTTCAGATGAGTGATGTCATTACCGTCAAACACGATGCGACCGCCGGTGGGGTCGTAAAGGCGCACGATAAGCCGCCCCGTCGTCGTCTTGCCGCAGCCGCTCTCCCCGACCAGGCCCAGCGTCCGGCCCCGCCTGAATTCCAGATTCACGCCGTCCACCGCTTTGATGCCGCCAACGTGCCGCCGGAAGACACCCCGATAGGTAGGGAAATGCAAGGTCAGGTTACTGACACTGAGCAGGACGTCGTCCTCGCTGACCTGTCTATCTTTGCCGAGGATGCTGCGCTCAGAAATCATCGCGCGGCCTTCCCCTGGCTACGTCCCACCAGCACGCCGCATCGTGACCGTCGCTAACAGGCATGAGCGGCGGCCTTTCGCTGCGACATCGGTCGAAGGCATGCGCACATCGTGGCGCAAAGGGACAACTTGTCGGAAAGACGGCGAGATGCGGCGGCTGGCCGCCGACGCTCTTCAGTCGCTCCCGCCCCGCCATATCGGCCCGAGGCAAGGTTTCCAGAAGCGCGCGCGTATACGGATGACTGGGATTTGCGTAGAGATCGTCGGCAGCGGCGCACTCGACAACAAATCCGGCATACATCACCATCACCCGATCGGCGATCCCTGCTACCACACCGAGATCATGCGTGATCCAGATAATGCTCATGCCGATTTCCTGGCGTAGATTCTGGACGAGTTCCAGAATCTGGGCCTGGACCGTCACGTCCAGGGCTGTCGTCGGCTCGTCGGCGATGAGCACCTTTGGGGCGCAGGAAAGCGCTATTGCGATCATCACCCGCTGGCGCATACCGCCGGAGAACTGGTGCGGATAGTCGTTTATCCTATCCTGTGGCGAGGGAATGCCGACCTGGGAGAGAAGCTCGATCGCACGCCTGCGCGCCTCGCTATGGCTGAAACCGAAATGCTTGCGCAACGGCTCCATCAACTGGTAACCGACCGTGAAGACCGGGTTGAGCGAAGTCATCGGGTCCTGGAAGATGAACCCAACCTTGCCGCCACGGACCTTTCGCATTTCGCTCGGGTCGAGCGACAAAAGATCCCGGCCCCCGAGATGCACGCTCCCAGACACGATTTCGGCAGGCGGCGACGGCAGAAGCTTCATGAGCGACATCATCGTCACGCTCTTGCCAGAGCCACTTTCACCGACCACGCCAAGCAGTTCGCCGGGCTGAAGTTCAAAGCTGACGCCGTTAACGGCGTGAATCGTGTTTCCGCGGGTCCTGAAGACAGTCCGCAGGTCCGACACCTGCAAGACCGGCGCGTCCCTCATTTTGTGCGCTGTCGGCTCCACCGAAACAACCCCCCTCGGTTCACCGAACACCCTCCACCTGTACCCTAGACAGCTCGGCCCGTATCGTCTCGAGCTGAAGCACGTGTGTTTCACGCAACACAGGCAACTGAACCAGTTCGGTAATCTTCCCGTTTCTTTTCGAATATGGCGGTACGAGCGAACGCCATTCGTTGTTTCTCGAAACATCAACGGCTGGGCGGACTGAGTCAAATACAGGGTGTATATTGTCATCATCTAGAAATGAGATGGGTCAAGCGTGATTGAATAAGCGCATGCTGTAGCCGATGCGGAACTCGAAGGTCGTGTCCCAGCCGTAGCCGAGGCGCAGGTCGCCAAACGCAACATTGGTGCTTGCGTAGGTCTTCACCTGGCCGGCTTGAATAGATATTACTACGGTTGAGCGCCGTCCCATTCGCTGCAGGCGCGCCCGATATTCCTCAGCAGGAAAATCCATCCCATTATTCGCAGGCTGACTCACCGTCGAAGACTTCTTCATTTGTTTGATAACGCACTTAATTGGGTTCGTTATTCACCCGCTCGGCCGACTGTTCCCAGGCCGGCATAGACAAACAGCGTGAACGCGACCAGAAGACTCGAAACCGCAGCCATCGTAAGTGATCCCCGACCACATTTCGGGGAAAATTGCGGTTTAAGCTGTCGGGCGGCGGCTGTCCCGTCGTGAGAGGGCAGGCAGAAGAGGCCGAAAGCCTGCTGTTTCGAGGTTGCCGATCGCCGAGAGGATCTCGTCCTGCCATTGCGGGTGAATGTTCTTTCGGGTGATGGTCCTGAATTTCCGTGCGACCTGATCGGCAGACAACGGGTTCGCGACATCTCCTAGGGGATTCAGCACGATCATCTCTTCCAAACCCACGCCCTGATCCATGACAACGCGGGCGGGCGTTCCGACTGGAAAAGCGGAAGCGAAATCGGGCGACGACTCAAGCTCAATGCGCGCGGCCAGGTCGAGCACGCGTGCGTCAGTAAGATTCTCCAGGTGAACGGGTTGTAGAGCTTCCCGGCCGTGTAAAGCGGCAAGCGCGCAACTAAAATAGAAGCTGTACTGTCCCCCCTCTAACGTGCGGGGGGCGCGCTCGTTTGCAAGGCGCATCGCCTGTGGGAAAGTTTCAATGCGCAGCTTGCGAATCTCTTGTCCGTCGCGACGCATGGCAAGGATCGCATCGATAGCTGCATGGATGTAGCGGCAGCATGCATATGGCTTAAGATAGCATTTTTGAACTTCCCAAGACGACCCAAGATTGTCTGTCAGGACGTGGCGAGTGAAGCGATCACTGTCATCAAGAAGATCAAGAGGTCCGGTCGCGGCTGCCCGCGCGCGATAGGCCGCGGTGATACCTGTGACCACGGCAGGGGGAATCCCTTCCTTGACCGTGCTGCCTTCGAACTTGGTGGTTGCGGTTAAGAAGACAATAGGTCCTTCGGATCCGGCAATCGCCAACGCATGCCCGGTTTCTGTTGCACCCAAGCCCAGGAGACGGCAAGCTGCGGCCGCAGCCCCGTAGCCGACCCAGCGTCCAGTCGCATACGTATCGATGGTCGCAACAGGACGAGAACTCGCGATTCGGAGAGCGATTTCGTAACCGAGTGCAATTGCAACCATTGTCTCCGAGTATGACGCGTCAACAGCTTGAGCCACTGCCAGGGCGGCGGGAATGACGCCGGCACCGGCATGGCCCCCTGCGCCGCGGTGACCATCGTCGATGTCCAACGCGCTTGCAGCAGCGCTATTCGCCATCGCGGCGCCAACGACACTAGCCTGTTTGTCAGTCAACCAAATGCTCACGGGACCTTCACCGTAAGCTCCCAGAGCCGATTTTCTGGCTGCATCAGCTAACGGCGATCGCAGGCCCGCAGCGGTGGCACCGATGAGGTCTAATATGAGCAACGCGATTGTATGCCGTGTAGCCATTGGCAGTGCACTTGCTGGGTAGCCGCTAACAAAGTTGGCGAGTTCAGATATCGCTCGCAATTGGGCGCTCCAATTTCTCTTGGCTACTGACATGGCCTTTGGCCGCTTTGCTCCGGGGGGCGAGCTTTGTAACAGATAACCTTACCGGTTTTGATCGCCTATCTGCGTCGGCTCGCCCATTGTTTGCGATACGTCCAGCTACCCAAATGGATTCTAGAAGACCACCTTGAAACCTAACACTATGGCGTCGCTTGGATTTGGCAGATCGAGGGGAACAGCTTTCCAGACCCGCGTCTTCACCGTGTCCCATGCAATCGACGTGCCACCGAAGAACTTGTAATGAAAACCACGTGTTTCGCGCCCGTGCCGGCGCGATACTTGCGCGAGTGCGTCGGATTTCGAACATGGGTGCCTGCAACCGAACACGGGCGGACATGGATGCTTGGGAAGTTGAATATCGATGGTCCCCTCTCGCGCGAAACTCACACGTCTGCTCGACAACAAGATTCCCGGGCTTGCCACATTATGTTTTGTTCAGCGGTTGGGCGGGTAAACGCAGATACGGAGCATTTTACTTTCCAGAGACTCCCAAGGCGTCTTGGCTGCCTCGACTAGGTTCGGCGGCCAGTGTTTATAAGCATTTACCGCCCTTGTCAGGCGCCATAACCACCGGTCTATCGACCCGGCAAGCCGCGGCCCAGTTTTTGATCGCGATTTCGACATGCATTTTTGCCTATCTGCCGAGATGAAAACGTTAAATATTTGTTTCAGATGTTGCACCTCGGAAAACTGTTACAACCTGAACTTCACTGAAAATCACCTTATTCGCCGCAGTGATGTGACAGCGCTTTGGCGCAACGACGCGCCGAAGATGGCGCGCCGGACTGCAACCTTGAGGAAGATTATCTGAGAGAAGCATAACACCAACTTGCTACTTGTCTTCGAAAAGCTGGAGTCGAACGTCCGGTCATATTCGTGGTTCTTTCCTGTAGCGTTCAGGACGGCCGCCGGGGCATTCATGTTGAAGCACGGTCGGGTTTTCCCGCGCAAGACGGCTTGGGGCGCTCGGCATATGCGCTGGTTGCAGGAGTAGCGCTTCGAGAATCCCGCTCACCAAATCGCACTACAAGAGCTGGTCGATCCCGTGCGGTCCGCTAGGGAGCGGGTCGCGCGGATTGAACGTGCTATCGAGGAGTTTCTGCCGCAATGATCCCTGGCGCGTATCCATCCGGTCAGGGCCGCGGAGGCAGGCACCCTGGCCATCGTGCCAGATCACCTTGATCAAGCCGCTCCGAGACGGCCATGACCTTTTGCCGATTGCTTGGCCGGTAGTCCTTCCAGCGAAAACGAACCGCGCCGTCCTCGACGCCGATGAGGGGTTGTTGGAGTGGCGACTGGGTGCATACACCGCCCAGCGGAAGAGAAGACCGGAGCAGTGCCTCGATAGACCCCTATGCCAGCCGTACAATCTCCGGCGCGGCATGGTGAATGACTATCGCACATTTCAACAACGATACGAAACATTAACAGATATTTTATTTAACTCTTCTGCTTATTATGAGAAACTCTATCCAAGGTCAGAAAAAATATAAACGGATCATCGGAATAGAGGGAAAAAACTATGAATGATAAGATTGGCAAGAAAATTTCTTCATCCGAACTCGACTCATACTTCAGCGATGATTACATCCATTTTGGAGATGTGATTAATCTGCCGAAGACAAGTGACCGGCACGTGGAAGTAATTTGGAGGCTTCTTTCTCTTACACAAGGCAGCTCAGTTCTTGAACTTGGGTGCGGCTATGGGCGGATTACCAACCGATTGGCGGAAAAAGGAGCGCAGGTAGCCGGACTTGATATCTCACCGACCCTGCTAGAAAAAGCCGAAGCGGATGCGGCTGAACGCGGCGTAAATGTCGAGTATGTTCTTGGCGACATGCGCTCACTTCCTTGGCGAGATCGATTCGACGCGGCTTTTCTGTGGTACACGACCTTTGGCTATTTCGATGACGCGGATAATGAAAGAGTTCTTCTTGAAGCCGCTTCTTCGCTTCGAAAGGGCGGGCGTCTGCTAATCGATAACCCCAAGCGCTTCGAGTCCCTGCCCCACAAGTTTCCTATTTGTTCGGTCGCAGCTTAACGACGATGTACGTATCGATATATTTAGCAACGATGTGCTAAACGATCGGGAGAACCTCGAAAGGATTATCGTCCGCGATGGACGCGTTAGACGAACGCACCTTTCTTACAGGCAGTATGGGTTTTCTGAATATGTTCGTATGTTGCGGAGCGCGGGGTTCGAGACTGTTGAGGCTTATGGGGAGGAAGGTAGAGCGTTTACATGCGATAGCTCGCGCCTCGTGGTTGTAGCGCACAAATAATATCAACGGCATAGCCTCGCGGAACTGCGTGTCCGAAAAGCCATATCAGGCCAGCGGCGAAATCCCTCGTTAGACGCCGTATCTTATAGGATTTCGGCAAGACTGCGCGTTAGCCGGTCCCGGTAGGGACGATGGTTACCCATCGCCCCCCGGCCAGATCCGTACGTGCGGCACTACCGCATACGGCTCCCATCGGATGTTGTGACGGTGAGTCGAGCATCTGAATGCGGATGCACCAAGCGGCACGGTGGTAAGTATTTGCGAAGCAGTCTTTGGAAACGAGCCCAAGACATGCGGCTGCGCTGGCTTCGACGCATTAATGCGTGTCGCCAGGCTCGCCCGACCTCCCATAGGAAACCTCTCAATCTTCGCAGATTGTCAGGTACCGCATGGTAGTTCAGATACCCCTGTAACACTTGCCGTAGCCACCGACCTACTGCTGCCACCGGTTCATGGCGTCGCCGCATTAGCGTTTCCCGAATGGTCGTCAGCGTCGTGCGCATGCGCTTCTTCATCGTCACACGGACAATCTTGAAGCCCCCATCATTGCGCCGCCTGCCGCAGCAATGTGTGAATCCCAGAAAGTGGAAAGTCTCTGGCTTGCGGGTACCACGTTCCCGGCATTGTTGCACAGCATACCGCCCAAAGCGTATCAGCCGCGTCTTATCCGAGTGCAGTTGCAAACCAAAATGAGCGAGACGCTCCCGCATTGCTTGCAGGAAGCGCTGCGCCTCTCCTTCGTACTGGAATCCGATCACGCTGTCGTCGGCATAACGTACAATGATCACGTCGCCTTTAGCATTTCGAGTACGCCATTGCTGGACCCATAAATCCAATGCGTAATGCAGGTAGATATTCGATAGCACGGGGCTAATTACAGAGCCTTGAGGAGTTCCTCGCGTTGATGCTACGCGGCGGCCGTCCTCAATCGTGCCCGCTTTCAGCCATTTGTGGATCAGGCGGATCAGCCGGCGGTCACCTACTCGATGTCCCAGGAAACGAAGCATCCACTCGTGATCGATTTCATCGTAAAACGAGCGAATATCCGCATCCAGTATCCAGTTGATTTTCCGCTTGTCGATCCCAACCCACAAGGCGTCCAGCGCGTCGTGCTGTCCCCTTCCTTGCCGGAACCCGTATGAGAAGCCGAGGAAGTCCTGTTCATAGATCGCGTTCAAAACCGTGGACACGGCCATCTGCACGACTTTTTCTTCCAACGCGGCAATGCCGAGTGGACGGAGCCTTCCGTCATTCTTCGGAATGTAGACCCGTCGGGACGGTTTTGCACGATACGCACCGGACTGAATCTCCCGGTGCAATTCGTGCACGCGCCCTTCGAGTATCTTCTCATAGTCGTACCACGTCACGCCGTCAACACCGCTCGCCGCTTGCTTGCGAAGAGCATGGAAGCTCTCCACCAATAGCGCCGGGGTGATGTGATGCATCAGCGCCGTGAGACGCAACTTCGGGTCCCGTTTGGCGGCTTCCCGTACGCCCTCGATACCCATCGAAGCGTGTTTGATCCGGCTCTGTGTCCGGTACGCTGGGGTTTCGACGACGTTCCTTCCGATTACACCCCTTCCCTCCATTGCCTCCGCAGGATGATCTCCCTTGTTCGGCAACTTCTCAGGTACTATGAGCGTATCCGACTTCTCATCAGCGTCGATGACTGGATTGTGGTCAACGACCTTCCCAGTCCCGTCCAGTCCATTTGCACTGGACACTGATGAGATCTCGCTGCTTCCGTATGAAAGACTTCCCGACATGCACAGGGTCTCCGACCGCGCGGGATCGGGGCATGGCTTGCGATTGACGCCATGTACCGTGTTGCCTTCCGCTTCGCTTAACAGCGTCGGCATCCCGAAGTGAATATTTCGCGGCTCAATGGCCGGCCTGCCGGTTTCCCCTGTCAACGCTTCGACGCACACCTCGCGATGTGCCCCGCATGACTCGGGGTCAGAGTGATTCGCCACTTCTTCTCCGTATTGAACTTTCATCAACTATCTTTCATCGGCTTCGCAGCCGCACTAAGCGCGAATTTCTCCGCACCTTTTGTCGTTGCGTGCTGTGATGCATGAGGCGTCCACCAGAAAAGAGGTGGACACCAAGTGATGGAAGATGATGGGAAGGCGCTGCGGGTGACGGCTGTGCATCCGAGTGGGCGACGTGGGTTTGATCCGGTATCGAAGGCACGTCTGATCGAAAGGTGTTTGCAGCCCGGTGCGTCGGTTGCTCGGCTGGCATTAGCTCATGGGGTCAACGCGAACCTTCTATGGAAGTGGATACGCCAGCACCGGCAGTCGATGAAGGGCCCGCTGCCGTCATCTCGACGTCGGCGTTCATTCCGGTTGTCAGGCGGATCGCAGCGTGCCGATGCAGAGCGTGTCGCGCGGCCACGCGTGGTGAGGAGCGGTTGGCGAAGTCGGAAAGGACGGGCCATTTGCCCTCTCCAACCAGGGTGAGCGCAACACTGCCGAACGGCGTGAAGCTGACGCTGGACTGCGGTGATGTGGATGCATTGACGGCAATCATCGGAGCCCTGGGCCATGTTCAGACTGGGTGCTGATCTGAAAGTCTACCTGCATCGCGAGCCGATCGACTTTCGCGCCGGCATCAACAGCCTTGCAGTCCTGGTGCAGGAGGTGATGGAGCTGGACCCGTTCGCGCCTGCGGTCTTTGCGTTTTGCAATCGCCGCCGCGACCGAATGAAGCTGTTGTTCTTCGATCGGTCCGGTTTTGTGATGGTCCTGAAGCGATTGACGGAAGACAGGTTCAGATGGCCCCGGCGCGAGGCGGCGGTCGTCCAGCTCACGACCGAGCAACTCCACTGGATTCTCGACGGCATCGACATTGACGCGATGGTTCGCCATCCGATGCGGCAATACCAGATTGCCGGCTGACGGCTCTCGACTTCTGCGGTTGACGCCGCGGTACGGTTCAGATTCAAGAATCTGATGATCAGACCCGGCGAACCGACTGTTGAGGAGTTGATGGCGCGCATTGCCGCGCTGCAGGCGGAGAACCATCAGCTCGCCGAGCGCGTCATCAAACTCGAGGAAGAGCTGGCGCTGGCACGTCTGCATCGGTTTGCGCCGCGTAGCGAAAAGTACATTGATCGCCTTTTCAATGAAGCTGAGGAGGCTGCCGCCGAGGATGACGCCGACGGTGAGGACTGTGATGTCGTCGAGCTTCCGTACACCGGCTTGCCACCCACCAAAGGCGAGACGGGGAAGAAACGCGGGCGCAAGCCGCTGCCGGAAAACCTGCCGCGCGAGCGCGTCGAATATGACCTTGCCGACGATCAGAAGGCCTGCCCCTGCTGCCGTCACCAGATGCATCGCATGGGAGAGGCCGTCACCGAGCAGCTTCATATCGAGGTGACGGCAAAGGTCCTTCAGAATGTCCGGTTCAAATATGCTTGCCGCCATTGCGACCGGACCGGCATCAACCCGCCGGTCGTGATCGCACCGATGCCCGCACAGCCCTGCCGGGAAGCATCGCCACGGCTTCGACGCTGGCCTTCGCGCTCGTCCACAAATATGTCGACGGCACGCCGCTCTACCGCCTGGCGCAGGCCTTCGAGCGCGCTGGCGTTCCTGTCAGCCGTGGCGCTCTGGGACACTGGGTGATCGGATCGAGCGAAATGCATCTCTCCCGTATCTATGATGCCCTGAAGTTGCGGCTCAGATCGCAGCCCCTGATCCATGGCGACGAGACGACGGTTCAGGTCCACACAAATGACGGCAGGATGCCGATCGACAACAACATTCTCGAGCGCGACATCAGGATTTTTGCAACTGGCCGCAAGAGTTGGCTCTTCAGTGATACTGCCGACGGAGCAAAGGCCAGCGCCGTGGTCTACAGCCTCATGCTTGACTTGTCGTGCCTGCGGCGTCGAGCCACTGGCCTACTTGCGCTATGTTCTCACCGAATTGCCGCTGCGCGCCGACAGCGCCGACATCTCTGATCTGCTGCCCTTCAACTTTCCAAAAGCCGCAGCCGCCTGATCAACGCAGAAACCGTTCCCATTCCGCCGCCATCAACGTGCAGGGAAATGAGCGCTTACCGTTAGCCGACGTACGCCTTCGTCATCTTTACCAATGATAGGATAGCCAATCATGCCCGCATTCACTCAACAAGAATATCGGGAGCGGCGTGCCGCCGATAAAGACATCGAGGCGATCATCAAACATACGCACGCGTAGCCGATGCCCGATCAGGCGCGAGGGTACCGTGTAAAAGACCTTGCGCAATGTGAAGCCACCGCTGCTGGAAACACGAACGACAACTTCTTCAAAGTCGCTCGTCCGTCTTCCTGGCAATGGCTGAAGTTGGGCACGCTCGGCATCGATGCGCTTGCCATATCGGGCATTGCGTCGACTGACGATCTCGTCGATGAAGCCTCGATAGGCATCGAGATCGTCGAAGTCACTGGCGCCACGCATTAACAGCGCGTCGCGGATCGCATTCTTGAGATGACCATGCGGGCTTTCAATGGAGCCATTCTCGTGAGCAATCCCTTTGTTGTTGCGCGTCGGCGTCATCTGGTAATGAGCGCAAAGATCCGCGTATCGCCGGGTTAGGTCCTCCTTTGCATCAGCATCGAGATTGCGGAATGCCGCCGACAGGCTATCGCTACGATGATAAAGCGGTGTGCCTCCAAGGAACCAGAGAGCATTCTGCAGTCCTTCTGCCAATGCCACAAAACTTTCGCCACCAAGGACGACGTGCGCGTGCTCGAAGCCGGAGTATGCAAGGCGGAAGTGATAAAGCAGATGATCGAGCGGCTGGCCTGCAATCGTGATTCCAATCTCATTCATATTGGTGAAGTCGGACAGTCCTAATCGACCTGGCTCGTGAATTTGCCGGAAGATCACTTCCTGTTCCCCGCCGTGAATTGCGCGCCATGAACGAATACGGCGCTCCATTGTGCGACGTACGGCCTTCGCTCAGCTCTGGATGGCGGCGAAGCATCTCCTCAAAGACAGCAACGGCGCGAATTCCTGGCGCTGCCTTTAAAAGCGGAACCACCTCTGCATCAAAGATGTGTGCAAGCGGATCGGGGCGACGGCGTTCCCGCGGCTTGGTCTTTTGAGATGGGAGTTGCGGATTCTCCTTAATGCGGAAAGCCGTCGCTCTGCTGATCGAAGCCTTTGCGGCGGCGATCTCAGTCGTGTGCTCCTGTCGTAACTTCATGAAAGGCCTCATCTGATGATCGGTTATTGACGACCTGGCACAGAGTGGTTCCCCGTTCTTCGAAGAACCCAAAGTACCGGCCAACCGTGATCACCAGACAAAAAACGCGCGCTCGGCCGTGGCAGTAAAACTCCGTTCGGGCTACACCCTCACTACGCTCCACTGCCACGGCCGAGTCTCATCTTGATTGACGGCTCCGTCTCACCTTGATTGCCGCGCTGCACATCGGCGTCGATCATTCGACAATCCACCGTTGGGTCGTCGATGATGTCCCAGGATGGTAGTGTAGCGTCGGCGTTTGCCGTGCTCTCCTGACAGAGCCGGGAATGGATCAGCTTGCCGCAGCTGGCAGGCTGATCAGGGATCATCAGACGGCCCACTCGTCGTTTTGTTCGAGCAGCAGCGCGCCGACGAAGCGAACGATGGCATCATCGTTGGGGAAGGTGCCGACGACCTCGGTGCGTCGCTTGATCTCGCCATTGAGGCGTTCGATGGGTTGGCAACCGGTATAAGATTCTTGGTGCCAACATCCGGCTGAGGTTCTGAAGATCGTAGCATATGGTGCGACCCTCCAGCTACATCAGCTTCTCGACGGCAAAGCCGATTATCTCCCGCGGCAAATCCGCGCCCGCGCTCTTCTCAACAAGCGAGCGCAGGTACATCATCTCGTCGGTCTTCGGCGACCTTTCCATTAGGTTGAGCTTGACCAACCATTAGACGATCCCTTACGTTACCTGGACACGTGCCAAGTGCGCTCGCGGTCGCGATGTCTGGTAAACCGCGATCCCAGGCTCGAAAACAAGGCCGAGTTGGTCAGTGTCCCGGTATCCAATCTGTCCCCGCGAGAGGAAGCCGTGCCATGGCGGCTGCCTCGACGGTCAGGGCGACAAGATCCTCTGGCTCAAGGTTGCGCAGGCGGCTCTTGCCGCACGCACGCGCGATCGTCTGCGCTTCGAGCGTGATGACCTTAAGGTAATTCGCAAGCCTGCGGCCGGCGAGCACCGGATCGAGCCGCGCCGATAGACAGGGATCCTGAGTGGTGATGCCCGCAGGATCTTTTCCCTCGTGCCAGTCGTCGTAGCAGCCTGCGGTGGTCCCCAGCACACGGTACTCGTCCTCATAGCCGGGGTCGTTGTCGCCGAGAGCAATCAACGCGGCGGTCCCAATCGCGACCGCATCCGCTCCCAGTGCAAGAGCCTTGGCCACGTCGGCGCCGCTGCGTATCCCACCCGACACAATCAATTGTACCTTTCGATGCATGCCAAGATCCTGCAGGGACTGAACTGCGCTCCGGATTGCCGAAAGAAGCGGAATTCCGACATGCTCGATGAAGACATCCTGTGTCGCAGCGGTGGCGCCCTGCATTCCGTCGAGGACCACGACGTCAGTCCCGGCTTTCACAGCGAGAGCAACGTCGTAGTAGGGTCGACTTGCACCGATTTTCAGGTAGATGGGCTTCTCCCAGCACGTCAGTTCGCGCAGCTCCAGTATCTTGATTTCCAGATCATCAGCCCCCGTCCAGTCCGGGTGCCGACAAGCAGATCTTTGATCTATTCCCTTGGGAAGGGCTCGCATCATTGCGACGCGATCCGACATCTTCTGCCCGAGCAGCATGCCGCCGCCCCCGGGTTTGGCGCCCTGCCCTACGACAATTTCGATTGCATCCGCCTTGCGCAGGTCGTCCGGGTTCATGCCGTATCTTGAGGGCAGATATTGATAGACGAGTGTCTTGGATTGGCCTCGCTCTTCCGGCGTCATGCCTCCGTCGCCCGTAGTGGTGGACGTGCCAGCCATACTTGCTCCTCTGCCGAGCGCCTCTTTGGCCTGGGCCGAAAGAGCGCCAAAGCTCATGCCTGCGATTGTCACGGGAATCGCGAGCTCAATCGGTTTTTTGGCAAAACGCGTCCCAAGGAAGACACTGGTGTCGCAGCGTTCTCGATATCCCTCTAAGGGATAGCGCGACATTGATGCGCCCAGGAAGAGGAGATCATCGAAATGCGGCACCTTCCGCTTAGTGCCGCCACCGCGAATAGCGCAAAGGCCGGTCGCAGCCGCGCGCCGGATTTCGGCGATGGCATGTGCGTCAAATGTGGCGGACGGACGCGGTGGAATGTGGCCCCAAGTCTTCTTAATCGCGTTCATCAATAGGCCTCGGCATTGTCGATGTGGAAGTTGTAGAGCTTGCGGGCAGACCCATAGCGCTGGAACTCCGACACGTCGATCTTGTGCGCCTCACCAGCCTGCTTGAGGAGTGCAAAGAGTTCGGCACGATGCTCGTCCCTCAGTTCCTTTTCGATGCAGTCGGCCCCAAGACCCTCGACTTCTCCGCGAACGTAGATCCGGGCCTCGTAAATCGAATCGCCCAAGGCTTCGCCGGCATCGCCAAATGCAACCAGACGGCCGGCTTGGCCCATAAACGCAGAGAGGTGGCCTATATCGCCTTTCACAACGATGTCAACGCCCTTCATGGAGATGCCGCAGCGGGCACTTGCATTGCCGTCGATCAGGAGAAGGCCCCCATGTGCGGTAGCGCCAGCACACTGGCTGGCATCGCCCTTCACATGGATCAGGCCGGACATCATGTTTTCACCGACACCCTGGCCAGCATTTCCGTCGATAACAATGCTAGCCAACTTGTTCATGCCGCCGCAATAGTAGCCCACGTGGCCTGCGATCTCGACATCGAGAGGCGCGTCGATCCCGACCGCAATCGCGTGGGCTCCGTTGGGGTGCAGGATCCGAAAGGACGCCTCGTCCGTCTTCGTAGCGCTGCCGAGCGTCTGCAATGTCGCGTTAAGATCACGCAGCGAAGTCGTCAGAAGATCGATCTTCCGGGTGTAATTGGATGATCGGAGCTGATTCAGATCGCGTCGCCACCATTTGCCGATCTCGCTCTGTTTCATTCTCTAGTACTCCCAGAAGTACGGTGTCGCGGGCTTCGGCTCGAACACGCGCGCGTCTTTGATCCCCGGCAGGGATGTCAGGCTGCGATACTCGGATGCAAACGCCACATAGTCGTGGGTTTCGGCCATCACCGCAGGCTTGCAAGCGATAGGATCGCGCAGCACGCCGAATCCGTTCTTGGTCCCAACGAGAAAGGTGAAAAATCCATCGAGATCGTCCAGGCTCGCTTTGAGAGCCTCCCCGAGCGCTCTCCTCCGTTTCAACTCGCGGCCCAGGTAGGCTGCGGCGACCTCGCTATCGTTCTCCGTCTGAGGAACGATCCCGTCGCGCTTAAGCTCACGTCGAAGCGATGCATGATTGGAGAGCGACCCGTTGTGGACCAGGCATTGATCGGGTCCGGTACAAAAGGGGTGAGCACCTGTCGTAGTCACTGCGGACTCGGTCGCCATCCGGGTGTGGGCAATTCCGTGTGTGCCAGAGATGGAGGCAATTTCGAACGCCCGGGCCACGTGGTCGGGATAGCCTACCTCCTTGTAGATCTCG
>Ga0123342_1003792_pt1 | contig 23793 bp, 18 predicted proteins | sample Turbeawhitnodule_FD_89960 | JGI IMG/M metagenome (GOLD analysis project Ga0123342, IMG submission 89960) | Root nodule microbial communities of legume samples collected from Mexico - Turtle bean Mexico white nodule | ecosystem: Host-associated > Plants > Roots > Nodule | place: Mexico: Nepantla... | reverse complement strand
TTCTACCTAGTTTCTAGGCTCTAATCTTCATCTTCCTCACTTACCATAGGGCTGGCCGAACCTCCCTACTTCCATACATATCATGCACCTTCAAGATCACCATAGCTCCTAGGAGGATCTTGCGCATATACATCCATGGCTTCCGCACCATCTTTCACATGATTCTAAGAAGAGCTTCATGAATTTGCCATCACTAAGGTTGAGCCTTTAGCCCCCTATTTAACCTATTTTTCTAGGGTTAGGTCGCTTCATGCGTCGCGCTAATGGGCTAAATGATAAAACATAAAAAATGCCTAATCTATCTAACGCATTCTTGCTTGAGCGAGAAAGGAGTTGATTTCCAAAAACTATTCTTGAGCATTCTTGCTTGAGCGAGAATCTCCTATCGCAAAATTGGTTTTTTCGACACTTTTCTCCATTTTAAGACCTTTCAGCTTTCTCTTTTTTAACTCAAATCATTCCTCTTTAATCCAAATCTCCAATCTTTCCTAGAAACCTGCAATTAATACCAAATTTGAGAATAAAATGCTCTTATTCAAATAAAGATCATAAAAAATGTAAAAAGGTATAAATCCATAAGTTAGGGGTTATTTTATATGTAAATTAGCAATAAATTCTCATAAGTGCCTATATTTTAATATGAAATATTACTAAAATTAGGCACTTATCAGAGTCTTGAAGGGATGTACTCGGTGGCTATAAGACTATTATCCAACTTCTCCTTAATGAAATTTCAGTCTATTTCTACGTGCTTTGTTCGGTCATGTTGAACTAGATTGTGTGCAATATTGATGACATACTTATTATAACACGTCAAACCCATAAGAGTTTCATATTTTATTTTGAGGTCATCTAGTATGATCTTCATCAATAATAGTTTACAAAACCCTTCAGCCATGACTCTCAATTCTGCTTCTACACTTGATCTTGCAACTACATTTTGTTTCTTGCTCCTCCATGTCACCAAATTTCCACCCAGGAACATGCAATAGCCTGTGGTGGATTTCCTATCAACAATTGATCTTGCATACTCAACATCAGTATATATTTTGATGGATAAGGCTTTTAAGTACTGAATAATTCTATTTACTGCTTGTAAGTGTCTTTCTCTTGGATCATGCATGAATTGGCTTACCACACTAACTGCATAAGGTATGTTTGGCCTAGTCTGTGATAGATAAATGATTTTTCCCACAAGTCTTTGATATTGTGTCTTCTCCACCTTTGGATTTTCCTCATCATTCCCAATCCTGTGATTTTGATCTATTGACACTTTAGTGGTCTTACAACCCAACTTACCAGTCTCTTTGAGGAGATCAATAATGCATTTCTTTTGAGAAATAAAGAAGCCCTGTCTAGAGTAAGCAACCTCTATCCTAAGGAAGTACTTCAGCTTTCCAAGATCCTTCATCTCAAATTGAGCTGCTAGTCTCTCCCTCAAAGTTTGTTTTTCAATGTCATCATCACCAGTAATAATCATATCATCTACATAGACCAAAAGTAGAGTGCCTTTACCATTTTGAGAATGTTTTTATAAACAGAGTATTGTGACCTTGGCTTTAGGTACTCCAAAGATACCATAGCTTGAGTAAATCCCCAAACCAAGCACGAGGTGATTGTTTAAGACCATATAGGGTCTTCTTAAGCATGCACACCTTATTCCCTTCATTAATAACACCATAAACAAGTGGAATCTCCATGTATACTTTTTCCTCCAAACTTCCATGCAAGAAGACATTTTTAACATCAAATTGATGCATCTCCCAACCAAAGTGCGCTGTCAGGGAGAGAATAATCCCGACTGTGTTCATTTTTGCCACTAGAGCAAAGTGTCCTCATAATTGATTCCATAGGTTTGAGTATACTCTTTTGCAACTAACCTTGCCTTATACCCATCTAGTGTGCCATCAGACTCATACTTAACTATGTCTATCCACCTACAACCCACTGCCTTCTTATCTTTTGGTCTCTCTATCAAAACTCATGCACCATATAAAGTCCAACGTCAAACCGAATATAATAAGTCAAATACACTTTCCTTTATCGCAACCCAAGAGCAAAACCATCAACCCAAACCTTCCAGATAGAAAAAAACTAAGAAACCTGCAAAACACACCACAACTTCCAAACTTGGACAAAAACATTAACCATGGAGCACCAAAAATCAATCTTTCAAATACCTCATACAACATTGAGGTTCCAAACACCAGTCTAAGTAAGAGAAATCAACCAATATTTCCTTTACCGTGACCCAAGACCAAGTCTTCCTTTGTACCACCGTAAAAACCTCCACTAAATCTACGCGCCCATTCTAAAAAATAACCTTATTCTTGTGGTTCCAAATTTCACTTACAATACCTACCCAAATGCCCCCTCCCAGCATCGAATAATAACATGTTTCAAACCTATAGGTTTAAACATCTTAAAGTGCATTTGTGTATCACAATGTAGAGCCAAAGAAGATCCCAACCACTCAAGACACATTTCCCAAATTCTCCAAGAGACCTTACACTCAAAAAATAGATGCCTACTTTAGAGCATGACTAACTATTTGAATTGGAGATTTTAATGGAATATACAATTTTGAGATGTCTTTCCAATCTCCCTGACCACATTTGTCAAGTCCAATAAGAAATAACTTGTAATAAAAGAGCTTACAAATATTTTAATTATATTTCTATAAAACACAACCTTATATTATATGTAACACGATGTACAAAATTCATAGAATAGAAGTAGAAGAAATAAGATACTAGAATTTTATTGAAATATACCTATGTTCATATTATGTCCATCACTTGTATCGTTTGCAATGTGACTTTGATACAAGAAGTGTTGGGTGATTTGAGTAGTTAGGCGTTTGAACATGATCAAATAAAGTGTTGGTGATATGACAGAAACATGAGTGCTAAAAAGAACAATGGGAACAAAAACAAAAGGGGAGAGAGGCTGAGAGGTAAAGCTAAAGTGAGGGATAAGACCTTGATCACCAACAACATTATTGAATAATATGTCTTGATAAGGTGAAACATTAGAACAAATAAACTGAGTGATGGAGGTAGGAAACTCAGGAGCAAGACTTTGAAAATTGTCTTTTAAATAATGTGGATTGATAAGGTGAAACATCTAAGATAGACGTCATACTTGTCTCAACACAAACTTATATAAAAAAAGAAATTGAGAATTAAAGTAATTAAAATCATTAATTTAGTCATACAAACACATTTAATTAAATATTATAAATTGGAAATTAATTTAAATATGTTAATTCTTTATTAATGTTTTAAAAATTAATATTCACGGTTAAGTGCATTATTAAAATTTAAATTTTTCACATGATTATTTTTAAAAATATTATATAAAAAAAATTCAAAACCCAAAATATAAAGGAGAAATTATGAATATGAAAAAACCTCATTAGTAGAAAGCAATTTCATGACATCTAGATACTCGTAATCTATAATGAGTAAATTCTCCAATGTCTTTCATTCGTCTAAGCTTGAATCTTTATTCCACTTATTACTTAAACATAATATCTGATTGATTTTATCATTTGACATAATAATGTTATCATTATTTTGATTAGCCGTTATTTTTCTTTCTTCTTATCACTTAAACTCAATACTATTTTTTTTTTTTCATCACACCTTTCTTCTATTTATAAGAAGTAAAAAGGATTTGGTGGAGTAAAATATAAGCTATTTATTTAAATTCAAATTGTAAATACTTTATTTATCTTAAATTTTGAAATTTATTCAAATTTAAATTTTAGTTACTTTATTTATTTTTAAATTTTAAATGACGCATAATATAATAATAATAATAATAAATTTTGAATGGTATTATTTTTAATCAGAAAAAAAATACTATAACTTTAACATCCATAACCAGTATTTAAAATGTGGATTAATATTATAATTAATATTGAAAGATAAATATTATTCAAAAATAAGCATCCCGAAAAAACATTGTTCCTCAAATATTTGAATAAAAAAAACTAGAAGAATTCATGGAAAAAATTGTATTATTACTACTTGAGAATATATTACAAATGTTATAATAATATCTATTTTTAAAAAAAAATTGAATTGTCCAATGACGTATTTTCTTCAATTATTTTAGGAAGAACTGATTGATAAATGAAGACTGGAAAAAATAACCATCTAAACTTTAAATAATTTTCAAAAAGAAAATTATGATTTTTTTAAACTAATAATTACTATATTAATTCATAATAATAAAGACAACATCAATAAATAACTAATAATACTTATCTATGAAGAGTAAATGTTTTATAACTTACTTTTATATTATGACTTTGTGTTCAATTTTTTTTATGTGACTAACATAATTAAATGATAACTTTTTTTTATACAGTAAGAGCTGTCAGTGAATATTTTGTAATGATAGAATTTTTTTTAGCAAAAAATAATTAAATTAAAATAGAAGTATTTTAACTTTTATAAAAAAAACTTTCGACCTCTATTTCTCTATCTAACAACCACAAATCACATCAATAATACGTAAAATTGCTCCTTACACTATAATACAACAATTTTTATAATAGTCAAAACTAGTGATGATAAAAATACTTTTATTATATTGAAGAGACAAACTAATTTATTAATAAAACTTAGCTTCATTTTCAGATTAATTAAGGTTGCACAAATCATATAGAAACCTACATTACACAAAATATTTGATTCTCAATTAAAAACATTATAATTATTTGTAAATAAAACAGGTTAAAAAATGTGCTTGCATGTTATATAATATTATTTTCATATAATAATTATACTTTGTGAATGTTACTATATATAGTAACATTTTTCAACAAAATAAATTTAGTAAAGTTTTTATCACGATATATTTTGTTTTTAAATTTATATGAAAGTTGTAGAATTTGTATATAAGTCTTTAATTTTTTTAAGACAAAAATTTTTTAAGACAAAATCGTGATGCAGCATCTATTTCTAAGACAGACAATACTTAGGATGTGGTGATAAATCCTAGTGATGTTATTTCTCGGATTTGAGATCTACAATGACGTTGTATGTGGGAACGAAAATGTGTTCCAAATCCCTCAGCCAAGGGGAATCCATTCCCTTTAGATCTTAAATAGAGGGCTTGTTTCGGTATCCCAATATAGTCTCACATCGTTCAGAAATCGAGACTAAAAGTAATTTAGTTTGTATACTTATTCCTTTCTCACCTCAATAAAATGCCTTTTAAAGATAAAATCGTAACAGAACACTAATCTCCAAAATAACAATACACTCTAATAATATTATCTCTCGGACTTGAACTCAAATAAACTTCCATAAAATACTTATCTTCAATTTCATCTTCAATATGCTAATATGCTTCTCAACTTGTTTTATGTTCAGATATTGTGATAATATTCTAGAGCAGGAAATTTAGAATTATATTATTATGAGTTATCTAGAATTATATTTTAAATTCCATAATTAAAGTATAATTTTAATTTGATAATAAGATTTCTTCATCAGTTACCAGAAGGAAAAAAGAGATGTTTTTTTCTCTGGAAATTATTCTACGCTACTTTTCTTCTTTTAACATTTTTTTTTAACTAGCAATATATGTGCTAATTTTTTTAAGGTTCTCTTTTTTCTTTGTAAGTGTAGTTATTTAGGAATACTTACTTTTAATTAAAATATCATACTTAAACATGTCTATAAGTAATATATTAGAAAGTGACTGCAAAACCTCAACATAATGGACCCTTAACATAACTTCTATTTGAAATCTACAAACCCAAGCAACAAGTTGAACACATAACAAAATTCATCACATATGAGAAGCCAAAAGTTTCACTAACATCAAAAAGGGAAAAAAGGTTTGGAAAATATGTAGCATCCATACATTATGAACACAACAGAAAATAATGTGTTCTTCATGACCTTGGAATTGCAGAAAGTGGGAGACCCTTGTCAATGTGTAGTGTAAACATAACCTTATAAGTCACATTTTGTGTTTTATTTGCAAGTTTGAACTTGAAGAAATGGAGAAGAGTCATTGCTACTATTTTCATCTGTCTGTAAGCAAAGTCTTTCCCTAAACAGATTCGTGGTCCAGCCTGCAATCACACATTCAATCAAACATGCATAATTATGTCTATAAAATCATAATATCATAAATTTTTTTATGCATTTCATACGAAGAAAACAAGTTAACTTAGAGGAGAATATGAAGGTACAAACATGGAATGCTATGAATTTGAATGGAGATTGAGATTGGAAAACCCCATTGTTGAGCCATCTTTCAGGACGAAATTCCTCAGCATCTTCACCCCAAATGGAACACATTCGACCCATACCATAGGCCAAATAGAAAACTCCATCACCCCTTTTCAGTTTGTGCCCATCAGGAAGAACATCAGGTGCCTCTGCAGTCCTCCCATCCTTCAATTTCATCATCCCAAACAAAAAATCATCAAAATCAACATATATAACTAACTGATCATTGAAGTGAAAAAGCCAAGAGATTTTGTTTTGTAGCATAATGTATATTTACTACTATGTACTATGATACCAATAGAACATGAAACTAGTACTATAATAAAAGTTCTATAGAGCAAGAGATTATATGTTTGTGAGAAAATTTTATAGAAGGTACCGCAGGAACTGCAGGGTAAAGTCTCAAGGTTTCTGTCAATGCTGCATGAAGATAATGCATTTTTTCAAGGGTGTCATCTGTTATGTTGGCCACAAATGTATCTATGCTTTCTTCACTTTCATGGCTACAAGTAACATCTCTCACTTCTTGTACAATCTTTTCTTCTACAAGAGGGTTCTTGCATAGCATGTAGAAGAACCATGAAAGAGTGTTTGCACTTGTGTCTTTGCCAGCTATCATAAAGTTTAGAATTATGTCTCTCAAATACTGATCAGTCATGGTTTCTTTGTCCTTCTTGCTCTCAATCAAAAACCTTGATAGTATGTCCTCTTTAACATTCTGAATATCAAAGCAACCTTGGTGATAAGTACCTTAAAAATCTCATGTAGGATGATTTTAATTTGACTAGTTCAAAATGTAAGAACAAGATTGTACACGTGATTGAAAATTAAACTGTATCATCAATTCTAATGAAACAAAAACCATTTTGAGGGAAGAACATAAGAAGTGAATACTGATCTACTCACAGATTCTTGATGAATTTCCAATTGTGCTTTTCTGGTATTGATTACTCCATGCACAAAATCATCTATTATTTTGATGTTTCTCTTAAGGGTAGCTTCACAACCAATGTTAAAAAACCTCTTGAGCTTCCATAAAGGATCAACATAGCGCCAATAAATCAAAGCATTTGATTCATCAAAGGCCTTCATGAATTCACTTCCCTCTTTGCTTGATCCCTCCAAGCAGTTCAATTCTGCTCCAAACCCAACTTTGAATATGGAGTCCAAAGTGCATCTCATTAGCATGTCCTAGAAAAATAATAAACATTGATTTCAATCGAGAGATTATATGATGTTAGTAACTGAAAACAAAAATTGATCAAATAAATCACAATTCCAACCGATATAAATAGCATATAGTTTAATATATATTTCTTTGGTTCACTTTCTTTATTCATAAAAGACTAAGCTCTGAAATACTTGGTTATATTCTAACAAAACTATGATCAAAATAAGATGAAGAAGACACATGAATGAGTTTATGCACTAACTTACTGATAAAACTCAATTCATTTACTTTCTAGCAAGTGTTAGTCAAAAGCATTTGTTCTCAAATGAACTAAATTGAAGCTCCTTAACAATATCAAAGCAAAAATTTCAATCCTTCTTCAATCACGAACTAGTTTCTAGGAAATTATAGCCACTCACTTGCATATCAAAGACTTGATCCTGATGGGAAAATTCCGAGATAATCCTGACCAATTTGGCAGCATTTCTTCTAAAAACAGAACAACTGAAATCTCTAAGAACCCTTGTGGAGAATTCATAGCTTGCAAGCTTCCTTTGCTGCCTCCACTTTTCATCATCAACAACAAAAATCCCCTCACCGAAAAGATCAGTCATAATATCCTGGTTATACTTGCCTTTGGAGTACTTATCAAAGTTGGTTTTTAGTATGTGTTCAATATTTCTCGGGTCTACAGTGTACAGCTCGCTTTGATCAGGAGCCAGTAGCCGAAAAGTTGGATGAGTTTTGGCCACTTCAGCATGGTAATCATGGAGTGTGTTGAAGTAGAAAAGCTGGTTAAACACTGTTCCTTTCACAGGAGCATAATCAGGGTCCCCAATGGATTTTCCCAGGATCATGGTCAACGTGAGGAAACAAAAAACTAGGAAGATACCCAGAACAGAAAAGGCTATGAAACTCAAAAGGGTATTCAAAACATCCATCTTTCTGTGTGTTGTTTCTCTTCGGATTGCAGGAGATACTTTTGTCTCAACCCTTCAGCTATGTTTGGTTCTTCTAATCCTTTCTAACACAATTTTTTGTTTGTTTGTTTATTTGACATTGTTTAACATTGATTTAGTCGTAACCTTAACTATGGAGTGGTTGAGTCAGTAACCTCAACTATGGGTTACAATCGTCATTTACCAAAAGCTACTTTTTTCTAAAAGAGACCTTTTTAAGTTAGAAAAAAAAGAACACTACCATTTTTTTTTCTTCTTTAAACATTCTTAAAGTATTCAAATGAATTCATGACTAATGGTTCAGAATTTCTTTAGATTTTCATCTACAATATAGTGGAGTCTTGAGTTAGAATCTTATGATACTACCTCAATCTTCTTTTATAGTTTTTCTCATCAAAATGGTGCGATTTGACTTCCTGTTTATTAAAATAAAAAAATTATTATAAAATTATGTAAATTGTACATGGTTAACATCATTATAATTTTTTAACAAAAAATATTTTACCATAATACCGTTTTAACTTCGAATTTTATTGGTACTTAAATCGTTTTTCTTATCACGAGATAGGACTTTGTCAATCTCGTAGTAATTGTTTTTGTCCATTTTCATAATTACAAAATAAGATTACATTATTTTAATAAAAAAAACATCTTTTTATAACTAAACTAATAAAGTTTATTTATGTTTAAACTATTTTGGTCTTACTCTCACAAGATTATTATAATATAAGACACATTTCAAAATAAATGAATAATTTTTTATAATCTCAATATAATATATTCTTATTAAATATTTTCAGCATGTGTTTTATCAAAAAATAGTAAAAAAATTATAAATCGTTAATAGTGAAAATAATTTAATATATCGATATTTTTAATAAAAAAAGAATAAAATTATTATTTTTATTGGTATATGTAATTTAGAAATATTTTATATTAGGAATATTTTAAAAAAATGTAATTAAAAGACCTAAGATTAAGATGACTTATGATTTCTTTTCAATTAAATTAACAATTGTTTTCGTCGGTTAACTTGTTCATCGGTTGACTCAAATGACAAGCTCTGTCCCTTCAGAAATTGGTTCTATCTCTTGTTGCTATAGAACGTAGTGTTAGAATGTATGACTTTAAACTAGAGGGGGAGTGAATGGTTTAAAGAGGGTTTTCGCAAACTTTTTAGTCTAGAATGAAATTCCTTAGAGAAACTTGATTCAGAATCCAGTTAGCCAAAAACACAAAGCAATTTAATACAACACCAGAAAAACAATCGGTTGTTTCGCAGAAACAATCGATTGTTTATACCAGTTGACAAATATACAAACTGAAATTAAAGAGTTTAAGGGAGAGAGAGATTGCACACACAGTTTATACTGGTTGACTCTTAAACCAAGAGCTACATCCAGTTTCCCAGAAACCACTGGGGAATCTACTAAGTAACCAAACCTAGATTACTTACACACACCACCAAAGAAGTGACCTCAAGAAACACACTTCCTTTAGCTCAGCACATACACCACCAAGAATGTTGATCTTGACAACCTCAAGAGCACACAACACTTCTTAGCCTATCACACCAGAGTTTACACAAAGTACAGAAGGAAACTGAAATCAATACAAATGAAATCATACTCCACTCTCTCTTGATCAAAGCAAGCTCAAAGCAATCTTTAACTCTTGAAAGCAAAATCAGTGAAAAACTCAAATATGTTTTTCTATGATTAAATCTCTATTCTTGTTTGTTACAAAAGATGAACAAACTCTTTATAACTTTCAAAGAATGGTCAAAGCATTTAAAACAGGAGCGCATTCAGTTAGAAAATCATTTAAAGCTTAGTCAACACACAAAACAGTTTTCTGTTATGATTTGAAAACAAACAATCGGTTGAATGTGCGAATCAATCGGTTGTTTTGGTTTGACGGCAAGTCAACCACCAAAAACAGTTTTCAACCTTTTTCAAAACACCTAAGAGTAAAACAATCGGTTGTTTCGACAAAACAACATGTTGTTTTTCACTTAGTTTGAAAAACACTTTCAATTCAAAAGGTTTTAAAATACTTTAGCTTTGGATTCAATCAAGAGTGGATTTACACAAAATAATCTACCCCAGATCCTATTCTAAAGCACCTCAGCAACAGCAAGCACATCCAGCCTTCCATCAAACTCAAAGGATTTGGATTCTTCAAAGCTTGAACGCACTTGATTCAACACGTAGCTCCGTTGAAACAGAGGGGGTCCTACCTGTTGATTGCACTCTGACGATCAAGTGAGTAAGGGCTTAAAATTTAGGAAGTATTCAGTTCCAGTCTTAGAAATAACGTACCTTAACTTGGGGTCTCGAGCCTCTTCTATACCTTGCCTCTTGTAACAACTTTCTATCATGAGAATCTAATCTCAACTGAAAGCATACTCAATAGGAGAAAAATCATTCTGTTTAGGGGTGCCTTCTCTCAAGGTGCTACAACAGAAGATAATGTTATCTCCAAGGAGTGAAATAATAACATAATAACTACTTGGGCACCAACTCATGCGTCAACATCAGGGGTACATTTTGCTTACGTGAGCACCTGACTCATGGTGTTAAGTTATATTTCACTATACATACAACCTAGCTACTATGTGCCCTAAAACACATGGGTTTAAAAGAAAACATTTACTTGACATAGACCCCAACGCACTAAGCGCACTCCTAGGTTCATAAATATCATTTGTTGACCACTTTGCCTTTACGTACAAAAGGTTACCTTCATCATACCAAAATGAGTTTACTTGTCCAACCAGGACCCAACCACATGACCCATTATACTGGCCCAACAACCGAGCTGACTTGTCTGTGCCATACACCGAGGTCCAACCACCGGGCACTAAGCTCTGAACGCTCTGGTACACTACAACAACCTTAAGGCTTCTTCTTCCTGCACCCCCATAATTTTCTAAATCCCAAAATTGGCCTTAATCTTTTATTTGAAAAAAGGACACCATGGTTACCGAAAATCGGGATCTGGGAGTGTGCTACAGATTCATCAATCCAAAACTGAATCATTTTTTTCCGGATGAGGGGGTGTTCCAGAAGCAAATTTTGCATAAATTATTGATTTCCGGATTGCTGAATTCGGAAGCCTAATTCTGTTACGGATTGGTTGATCCAAAATGCTTTTTCTGAATTATGGATTTTTGAATCCATAATGCATATTTCTATTACGGATTGGTGGATCCGGAATGTTTTTTTTGAATGATGGATTTTTGAATGTGAAATGCATATTTTGAATTATGGATTGGTGGATCCGAAATTTTACCAGAAGTGCCAATCCAAAAAATTTCCAGATTCCATAATCCAGAATGCAAAAAAAAATAAATACAGTTCAAGTGTATTTTAGGGTTTTTAAAAAATAAAAGGGACAATTTGGTCTTTGCATAACATTGTGGAGGTGCAGGAAGAAAAATGTAGGGGTGCAGGAAAAAACTGTCCAACCTTAAATATTAAAATGTTTGATTGAATAAAAATTATGCAATAACTTTAAAAACTATTATGTATATATTTTTTCTCTCTCTAACAAAATATTAAACGGTTCGGTTCGATGTTACGCGGCTTCGAACGAATTCAAATTTTCACAACACTCATCATATCAGAAAATGGGCGAAAACTCGAAACGACAATGGTCCCTCAGCGACTTCGAGATCGGAAAGCCTCTCGGAAAAGGCAAATTTGGCAGAGTATATGTCGCCAGAGAACTCAAGGTTTCAATTTCCTCAAAAAATTTCAAATCCCCAAAATGTTTTAGCCTTAAGAACTTGGAATTTTGAAATTCGACGAAAATCGCTGAACGGATTTGTTTAATTATTGTTATTTTTATTTGTTTGGCTTTTGCAGAGCAAATTTGTTGTTGCATTGAAGGTTATTTCGAAGGAACAACTAGAGAAGTACAGAATCCATCACCAACTGAGGAGGGAGATGGAGATTCAGTTCAGTCTGAAGCACCCCAACATCCTTCGTATGTATGGCTGGTTTCATGACTCTGAGAATGTCTTTTTGATTCTGGAATATGCTCACAATGGTGAGCTTTACAAGGAGCTTAGCAAAAAAGGGTATTTCAGTGAGCACCAAGCTGCCACGGTAAATCTTTCTTATATTCATTATGTCTCTGTATGCGATTTTTGAAGATTCATAGCACGTTTTGTTTGGCGTTTAGAGTCTCAGATTCATGTTATGAAAAAACTGGAAGCTAGCTTCAGCTCGAATATGGATCATGGATCGGGTTTGACTTCATCCGACGGGAAACCGACCATGTCGTTAGTGTATGTTTGTCTCAATGCTTGCAAAATCGATATCGAATGGAATTAATTTTTGAAGTTAAATCATCTGTGTTTGGTTGTTTTTATTCTAAAACAAAGTGTTTTGAAAAAAACTGTCCGTTACTGCAATTTTGGCTGCAACACCAAGATTTTGGGGATCTCTGTGATTGTAATTCGAGAGCAGTATTTTTTTGTAATTTCTTGCAATATCAAGGACTAAGACAAATCCGTGATCGCAAATTAAATCCTCATTCGTACGCCTGTAACTTTAATCCAAACTTATACTAGTTACTTAAAAATTCTTCACCGTCAGGCCAGATATGTGAATATTTACTAAAAATTATATTAACTGGTATTTTAATGTCATTTTGGATTGTTTATGGTGAATCCAAAAGGGAATTTAAGTCTAATACATATTCACAAAACCAACTTGTAAAATGAGATTTACACCACTTATATATTGTTGTGTTCCAACCTCTTTATTGTCTGTTTGATGCCTTGTATGCATGCTTGAATTAAACTTATTATACTTTTTACATTGAAATGTGTGCTATGGTGTGTTCAGGGGTGTTTAGTTTAAGAGATTATTTTCTGATTTCTTTATTGTTTTCATGTTTGTATGGAAACAGTGTCATTACTTTTATTCTACCTTCTTTCCTGTTGTTTATACAAACGTTTGAAAACATGAAATAAATTGACATAAGCTTGGTTTCTTGGCTTGGCTTTAACTAGAGTATTGACTTATGTTGTGTAGGTTGACTTGTCTAACTTTTGTATTTTACCTTGCTATTACGCCCTTCTTAATTCTAATGCCATTTAATTAACACTTGTCAATGCTTTGATCTGGTGGCCTTCTTTTTGGGGGTAGCATGACTGTGGCTTAGAGGCCGAATGATAAACATTTTCTTTTGTTCTAGGCATGGTGCTAGATCATTGGGTTTTGACTTTTTTGAAAAAAAAAAGGAGAGCTGAAATAAGTCATAATTTTTTTTTATAAAATTAATGTTAGACATCAAAATTAAACCTGACATCTCAATTAGATTGAAACTCCAGGTTTTAACTACCATATGACATTACATAAAAAAAATAACATAAAATAGAAAAGAATATACAAACAAACATAGGAACTATGCCAAAACCTATGCTGAAAAACAAGAAACATCCAAAAATTATACAAAGCGAAACGTGGAGAGTTTAAAATTGATTAAATAACAGGAGAGATGGGATGGGAACAGAACTTATTGTATGGCTTCTGAACTTACTATAAAGTTATGATATGTTAGTGATTGTGTGGATTCTGAACTTATTGTATTGACATCCTGTGTAATATGGGAACTACAAAGAAATTGAGTGGAATGGATAACAATTCTTAGGAGGGTTTATGTTATATTCTATGCTTGTCCATATTTTTAAGCAAGTTTTTGGCATTTTTTTGTATTATGTTTAATATGTTGACTCGTAACTTTCTTTCATTTGATAATTTTAGTATATTTTAAGCCTCACAAAGGCATTGGCATATTGTCACGAGAAGCATGTCATTCACAGGGATATCAAGCCCGAAAATTTGTTGCTTGATCATGAGGTATGCTTTCTTACCCTCTTTTTACATTCCTTTTGCACATGCTAGTAATGTGTTTTTTTCACTTGGCGTCAACTTACGGCCACACAACTCGAAGAAATTCTGTGACCTACACAATATTAAGCATACAACATTTTGCATTTCATTTCCCATCCCCTCCTCGGCCGGATTTTTTTGAAGAATTTAAGTCCCACCGTATTCACTGTCATTGTTTTCTTTCTTCATTCTCATTCCCTGCTGCCCGTCACCCTATTTAAAAAGAGATGAAAAAGAAGGAAAGAGAATGCTGCTTATTGTAAATATGTGATGAAAACCATTTGGCAACTGGTTGGAACCAATTATATTTGAGCTGTAGGGAACTTTAACAATTAATTTGATAATGGCTTGGTTTCAGGGTCGTCTTAAGATTGCAGACTTTGGTTGGTCAGTACAGTCTAGAAGCAAAAGGCATACCATGTGTGGAACCCTGGACTATTTAGCACCCGAAATGGTAGAAAACAAAGCTCATGATTATGCAGTTGATAACTGGACTCTAGGTATCCTTTGCTATGAATTCCTTTATGGTGCTCCCCCATTTGAGGCTGAGAGTCAAGTTGATACCTTCAAAAGGTGTGGAATTGCGAAAGACTTTTATACACTGTAGTTAAAATAAATGTCACTTTTCTATGTATATATAATGTTTTAGATTTGTGTAGGATAATGAAGGTTGACTTAAGTTTCCCCTCTACTCCTTATGTTTCTTCAGAAGCCAAACATCTTATTAGTCGGGTAAGTTCATATCTACATATATCCTTTTCAGAGAAGATCTGGTCCTTCTTCTTACTGTGATCTGTAAATTGATGCAGCTCTTGGTAAAAGACTCTGCACGAAGACTCTCACTTCAGAGGATAATGGAGCATCCTTGGATAATCAAGAATGCAAATCCTATAGGTGTCTGCAGCTAGTATAAAGTTTTAGTCAGTCATGCTTATCTGTGGAATATAGGGATTGGAGCTGAATTTTACATGTGTTATTGCAATGCGATGACATATCTTTGTGCTTCTTAGAGTTGATGTCTATTATCAACTTGAACGATACTGTCCATCTCTATGGGGATTTGGAAGGTTAGGAATTCACCGTTGCATCCATCTATAATGTGCAGAATTGTAGGTAGTTTTAAGAATTCACCGGTGTGGTGACAATAGTGTATACAGAATGAGATTTGTTCCATGAGTTTCAAAATTAGTACATATACATCATGCAATAGCACATAGCATTTTATGCGGTTGAAAAGGTATAAAGTCGTGTAAGATTGGCAAAAATGAGTAATATTATGTATTTCAAAACCCTTTTTAATTATAACATTTAAAATTAAGAAAAAAATGTTTTTATGGAGGAAATTTCTATTATTTTCTCATTTCCTCCTCTAACTCTTTCATCTTCCTCTTCTCTCTTGGTAAAGTCTTGTCTTGTTCTTCGATTTTCACTAAATCTTTCTTTCTAGTGTACCACGATGGCGAAGAATCCACAATACAAGATGACAAACCAAATTTGTCTCCAATGTAACTAGAAATGGATTAACTAATGCAAGGTAATTATAGTTTTTTAATAGAAGAATCAAACTTTATGCCCCAACAATTTTATCTTCATAATTCTCTGTAGGGCCTTTCTTTAAGGAAGACTTCCTTCAAGTAACATAAAAGAAAAATAGAAATATTCATCATACTTTTTTTTAAAATTTTTATAAAAGCTTTCATGGTAGACATTACTATGCAACTTGACATTTAAACTAGACTGACACTTCAAGTAACAATAATTATTTGCCATCACATGAAAAAAATATTATTAAAAAAAATACAAAAAACAATGGGAGGACTAGACCAAAATTCATATGTTAACAAAAACGATACGTAGGTAGACTATATCTATTCATAAAGAATTTTAGGAACAGACTAGATGAAAGCCTATCATACCAATAAAATGAAATATTCCTCTTACTTTATTGAATGGAAATATTCACATATAAACAGGAAGTATTTGGGCAAATTCTTCATGTGACATACCAATTTGAACTTACATTCTATCACCTTTCAAATTTTCCAAAATTATCCTCTATTCCAAATTTAAAAATCCATAATTAAAAAAATACAATTTGAAAATTAAAATCTCATTCTTGACAAGTAAATCCAAAATATAAAAACATACATTTTGGAAAAGAAAATTCGGAACACAATCTAGAAATACCTACTAGAAAAGAATTTTCGGAATTTAGAAATGTGTTCTAAAAATCCAAATCCAAAAATGTATTACAGAAGAGGGATTTTGGAAGTATTTTTTTATCTGTACCTTCCTTTCATTAAAGGTCATTTTCGTCATTTCGCATAGGCATTTTTGTCATTTGATAAATCGGGTGAAAATTCAAATTGATATGGTGCATGAAGAATTTGCCAAAGATTTGTTTAACGACCCAAAGACGTGGGGTGTTTCTTCTTGCACCCCGTCAAAGTTCTTCTTGCATCCCCATCAAATAGGTCAAATAATCAAAATGCCCAATCTAATTTGGTCTCATTATGGAAAACTCTCTTTTAGAATATATTCCTGAAAAATTATTATAGAAAACACATTCTGGAAATCTTATTCCAAAAATCTTTTCTGGAAAATACTTTCCAGAAATTCTAGAAAACGTTTTTCAAAATATATTTATAAATTTCGAAAAGGGTATTAGACAAATAGTTTGTTAACTGTTTCTGTTATCCCTCTCTATCACCCATTTGTATATATAAACCTATCATGTAATCTCTCATTCAAGAATAATAACATTCCTATCTTTCACTATGTTATTCTAATATGGTATCCTGAGTCCATTTTTTTTTTCTCTTTTTCTTTCATCTCGTGACCTCTCCCTTGTCTTCTTCCTCAACCTTTGAAATTTCTGCCTCTGCATGGCTATACTATCCACTGTTCACCATTTCAGTACACCTATATCTCTCAAACTCAATGATGAAAATTTCCTTGTATGGAAACTGCAAGTGCTGGCCACCTTGCGAGGTCTTGAATTAATGCATTTCTTGGATGGCAGTTACATGTCGTTTGAGTTCTTGCAGAGTTTGAATAATCAAAGTTTGGAAAATCTAGCTTTTCGTAATTATCACAAACAAGATCAGCTTCTTGCAGTATGGCTTCTTGCTTTCATGTCTTATGGTTAGTCTAGACTCCTCTGCAAAAATCTGGCATCGCCTTCTCACTCACTATGCTTCCCACACTCGCACAATGGTAAGAAAGTTGAAACTGCTTCTCATGACTCCCAAGAATGACAGATCCATCTATGTGTACATTAATGACATTAAGAAAGTTGTTGATTCCCTAGTTGTAGTCGGTTTTCCTTTCTTGCCTGCTGATCATATTGATGCCATGCTATATGTTTTTTTCTGCAAATTTTGATGGTTTCATCACATCTATTCTCTCTTGCAGTGACCCATACATCATAGATGATATTAAAGCTCTTCTTCTGGAGCAAGAAAAAAGGTTTGACAAACACTAGCTGGTTCAAGACACTATTCTCCAAGTTAAAATTGTCTCCACTCCATGGCACTTCAAACCTCCAAACAAAAATAAGTTCACCAATTACACCCCGCGTGGAGGACGCTCAAACAATTCTTCTGGTTTGTTTTTGTCTTCTCCTCAATTTCCTGGTTCTCATCCCCACATCCTCCTTCACCCCATCAAGCTTCTCCTTGGCAATCTGTCAAACAATTTTGCCAGATATGTCATAAACCTAGTCATATTGCAGATTCATGTTGGCATCATTACGATCCTCCTGTAACCAACTCCTTCAATGCAAACATATCACATTATGCTCCTTACTTCTATCAAGATTCCACTCCTTCAATTCTTGGTGCTCCTTCCACCATTGACAATCCTTTGTAGTACCCTAATACTGGTGCCACACATCATGTCACCAAAGACTCCAAGATTTTCTCACAAAAACAACCCTATCATGGTAATGACGACATTAAACTACGTAATGGTCAAGGTACACACATCTTACACATTGGGTTTGCTGTCTATACTGCTCCACACACGCATACTACTTTTAAACTTCATAACTTGCTGCATGTCCTTGCTATAACTAAGAATCTCATTAGTGTTGCTCAATTTTCCAAAGATAATAACGTTTATTTTGAGTTCTTTCCTAACTTATGCTACATTAAAAATTAAGACACTCATCACATTTTACTTCATGGAGTAATTAAAGATGGCATTTATGTGTTTCATCCATCCACTGATTCCCCTACATACATTGTTAACTATGCTTCTTACAAACCTATGATTCCGCAGTTACAACTATGACATAATAGATTTAGTAATTGTAATTTTTCTATTGTTTAATGAATATTGAATGCTTGCAACATTTCTTATACGTCTCAAAAATATTTTTGTTATCCCTATATTCGTGGAAAGCATCACCAGCTTCCATTTCATAATTCTATCACTCAATACACTAAACCTTTTCAGTTAGTTTTCATTGATATCTGGGGTCCCGCTCCTATCAAATGGCGTTAGATACTATATTTATTTTTTAGATGCTCATACTAAATACATGTGGTTATTTCTGTTGCATCATAAATCTCAAGCTTTAAACACTCTTATTCGTTTCAAACAGTTTGCAAAAAACAAATGAGATTTAAGTTTTGTACCATTCAAACTGATAATGCAAAGGAATTTTTCATCGCTTTACTTGTCCTCACACACATGAGCAAAATGGTTCTATTGAACGTAAGCATAAACACATTTCTGATATGGGGTTAACTCTCCTTGCTTTTGTGTCTCTACCCATCAAATTTTGGGGGTGAAGCCTTCACCATTGCCATGCATATGATAAATATCTTGCCTTCCCCTGCTATTTTCAATAAATCTCTGCATGCTTTACTGTTTCAAAAAGAACTTGATTATACAATGTTAAAAACCTTTGGTTGTGCTTGCTATCCGTTACTTCGTCCTTATAATAAACATAAACTTGATTTCAAATCTACATGATGTCTCTTGGCTACAACTCACACAACAAGGGTTACATTTGTTTCTCACCCACTGTAAAATTTATATATCTAGGCATGTTATTTTTCATGAAGATTTGTTTCCATATAAGCTGCCTGAGTAAAGCTTTAATCCTTCAGTTACTGATACTCTTGCATTGAACTATTCGAATCACGCTCTAATTGTGCTTGACTCACCTGATGATATTCCTGCTCCTCTTACTCATCTCAATTTTGACTCTATTGTGTCTACTCACAATATTACTCCTTCTCCATCAGTGCTAAACTCGTCCACTTACAATGATATTGTTAATCATCATCCAATAACCATAAAATCAAAGACAGGTATTTTCAAACCAAAAGTTTTTAATACTGAAATTGTTTTACAGTCTCATGTCCCTACATCTGTCAACGAAGCAATATCTTCTCCCCTTGGTTTCAAGCAATGAATGATGAATACACTACTCTTCTAAAAAATCACACATTGTCCCTTACATCTCTTCTAGTTGGTGCTAAAGTTGTTGGCTGCAAGTGGTTATTAAAAAACAAATATCATGTGGATGATTCCTTTCAAAGACACAAAGCACAACTTGTAGCTAAAGGATTCATCCAAACAGAAGGTTGTGACTATGGTGAAACCCATTATAAAGCCCTCCACCATTCCCCTGGTGTTATCACATGTTGTCTTTGTTGCATGGCCCATCCATCAAATTGACGTGAATGTGTTTTTGAATGGATATCTCAAAAAGGATGTCTATATGACTCAACCACCAAGCTTCGTGTCTCACTCTCCACACATTGTCTGTAAACTTCATAATGCTTTGTATGGCTTAAAACAGTCTCCTAGATCCTAGTTCCAAAAACTAAGTACAACTCTTCAAACCTTCGATTTTCACTCTACCAAAAATGATACATCTCTGTTTGTTCAATTCCCTTTTGCATATACAATTTTCATTTTAATATACGCTGATGACATTATTATCACAAGTTCCTCCTTACAAGAAGTTCAAAAACTTATTTCAAAACTCAGCTCTTGATTTGCTCTCCATTACTTTCTCGGAGTTGAAGTTAAGCATCTTCATCATATGGTGGTCTGCACTTATATCAACAAAAATATATCACTGATCTCCTTCACCGCGCCAACATGCAAGCTGCCAGACCGATACCTACACCCATGCAAACTAATATTCGTTTACAAAAAGATGTTTCTCCTGCTATGCATGACCCCTCTATGTTTCACTCTGTTGTGGGAGCACTTCAATCTATTCTCATCACTCATCCAAAATTTTCATATGCAGTGAACAATATATGCCAATTCATGCACAACCCACAAGAGTACCACTGGAAGGTGGTGAAATGCATTCTTCGTTACATTGTTGGCACCAGTTCCCATGGCTTGCTTATTCAACACAGTCCTACCACACAAATTTGTGCTTTCAATGATGCTGACTGGGGCAGTGACATTGATGATAGGAAATCTACTACTGGTTATTATGTTTATTATAAACTCAATATTATAGCTTGGTCTTCACACAAACAACGTGTTGTTTTGCGTAGTATTACAAAAGCATAATATCAAAGTATAGTTGTTATTTTAACTGAAGTCATCTGGCTCCAATCTCTCTTACATGAGCTACATATACCATCCAACCAACCACAATTGTTCTCAGACAATCTAGGAGTTGTATTACTCAGTGCGAATCCTATAACGCATTCTCATACCAAACATTTCGAATTAGATCTCCACTTGGTTCAAGATTATGTTCAACATAACAAAATTCTGTTACTTCACCTTCCTGCTAGATTCTAAGTAGTTGATATCCTAACTAAGCCTATCTCTGGACCTTCTTTTTTAGATTTTAGACGTAAACTTATGGTTGGTGTTCCACCCACATAAGTTTAGAGGGGGATATTAGACAGTTAGTTTGTTAACTGTTGTATTATCTTTCTCCCTCTATCACTCATACTCTGTATATATAAACCTATCATGTAATCTCTCATTTAAGAATAATAACATTCCTTTCTTTAGCTCTGTTATTCTAATAAAGGGATATCCGGAAGATTATGGAAAAGCTAATCCAAAAGTCATTTAAAAAATAGTAAAATCATCTTTTCGGATATTGATGAGTTAGAAGAAGAAATTTGATGGGAAGAAATATCCCTAGACATGTCACTACTATTCAGATAATCAAATCTATAATATTTTGTAACAATTCAAAGAAAATCCTTTTTAAACTAATTGGTAAAATAGTCTTCTAGATACTTGAGCTGATTCTGTTAGGTTTGGGCTTGAATTGTGTAATTGGGTTGCCTCTGTCACAACGTCAACTGCTTCATTCTGACTGGTTCCAATAATATACAGAGGTAAAGGTAGTGAAGGCTTATTATACACTACTTCATAAAAACTCATACCAATGGAACTATGCTTGGCAGTGTTATAATGCCACTTTGCCCAATGTAAGTGACAGGTTTTGTCAAAATTCTCTTAGCAGTCCTCTAAGCTCACTAAATCATCATCTTTATCTTGGACTATAACATTCTCTCTTTAATTTTACCATATTCTTTACCCATAATTCATACTTAATTTTTGTTAGTATGATATGCAATGCATTAGTTCAAGATAATTATCATCTAAATAATATTAAAACCCTATCAACTACCACCTCATCAAAATTTCAACAAAATAATTAACATGTGCAAAGAAATTATAAATTTGTAAAATAAAAAATAAATTGTATCCTGAATTATTTGATCATCAAAATAATTTATAACATAACAATAAAAGTTTATTCACCAACAATTTTATAATTTAATAATGTTATCTTAACTTTATTTTTAAAACTTGTTTCAGTACGTGTTTTAAGTGGTGAGTTAGATTTTTCAAACATAAATTAATCATTAACAAAATTTATTTTCTTCTTTACAAAACTAAAATACTAATATTCTAAAATTTGTCTATTAACTTATCTCAAAATTAAAGAGGCTTTAAAAGTTTAAGATTTCTGTTATATTTAGAGTAGTAACGGATCAAATCAATCCATTTTGACCTGATTCGTAATTAAAAGTGGGATAGCACACACTAATCTACTAAGACTTAGTGGATTGACCAATCATTTTTATTTATTTATTTGAATATATTTACTTTGTTATAGTTATTGATATCTTTTTTGGATAATAAAATGTAAGAAACAATAAAATTAAATCAAACTTTAATATTTTAATCAGAAAATATTTAATATCAATATTTGAATAAATCAAATAATATATAAAAAAATTAACGTAAATAAAATTTTATATAAAATATTCACCACCTATTTTAATTATAAAATCATAAATTTTTTTCTTTAAAAGTGTTAGAAAGAAAGAAAGAAACCATAAACTACTTTACTCCTACCTTACTCCATTTCACCTGTAATTCACGAAATTAAAAAAATAATACAAATTGAGAAATTGAAAAAGTTGAGTGAGCTTTATTATCGGTGATTATATTAAAGTTGGATAGGAGTTGGCGAGAATGTCCCTTATGGTCATTTTCAGTTCTCTTCGTCCAACAACCACTGATGAAGGCAATTTCGTAAATCTCTTCCATTCTCTATTTTTCTTTCACTTTCTCGGGAAACTAACGGAACACACGAAGGTCGTGACGTTACCCGTTGTTTCTTGGCCTGTCTTTATATTCTAAAGTTTTAGAATTTAATTAGTAGTTTCTATCATTTATTATTTATTTTTAGTTAAAATTTAATTAGTTAGAATTTAATTAGTAGTTCTATCATTTATCATTTATCTTTAATTAGAATTTAATTAGTTAGAATTTAATTAACAGTTTCTATCATTTATCTTTCTATCATTTGTAATCTTTAATCTTTAGTATTCTATAAATAGAGTATTGAACTATTATTTGAGATATGAATAATATATGCACTTTGTTTCCTTTTCTCAATTCTCTATCATTGTTCTTGTTCTTGGTATAATCGGAAGCCACCTAAAGGTTCCCTTTGTCCAAAACTTAATCGTTCTTCGAAATCTCTTACAAGAAGACCTAGACGCTTCTACACACGATCATTCATATCAATTGGTATCAGCTAGGATCTTCCAGTACTTCAATGGCAGATTCAACACGCTCCGCTCAAGCTACTAAGGAGATGGAAGATCGAATCTCCCAAAGGATGGATAATAGGTTTATGAAACTCGCGACTACGTTGAAGGAAACCTTGACTCTTTCTATGAAAGACACCATCCAGGATTTACTTACTCAATCTCGAGGTGAACGCTCCCCTGGACCCTCACATGACACAATGTTGCGCGGACCTCGAACGAGGTCTTCTTATGTTTGTGGCACGCGGTTGGCACGCATCGACTTTCCCCGATTCAATGGCGAAAATGTTAACCAATGGATTTATAAATGCGAAAATTATTTTCTCATTGACAAGACTCCAGAGGAATTCAAGGTACAGTTGGCACTTGTGCATCTAGAAGGCAAGGCCTTGCAATGGCATACCGCACTTATGAACTCTGATTTAGATA
>Ga0123342_1003791_pt1 | contig 23798 bp, 17 predicted proteins | sample Turbeawhitnodule_FD_89960 | JGI IMG/M metagenome (GOLD analysis project Ga0123342, IMG submission 89960) | Root nodule microbial communities of legume samples collected from Mexico - Turtle bean Mexico white nodule | ecosystem: Host-associated > Plants > Roots > Nodule | place: Mexico: Nepantla... | reverse complement strand
TCTTTACATCAAGTTGAGCTAGCTCCAAATTCAACTGTGCTACCAAGGCCAACAAAATTCGAATGGAGGAATGTTTAACAACTGGAGAAAATACCTCATTATAATCAATTCCCTCCCTCTGAGTTAAGCCTTTAGCAACCAACCTTGCCTTGTAGCGAACATCTTCTTTATTAGGAAATCCTTCTTTCTTTGCAAATACCCATTTTCACCCAATTGCTTTCTGACCTTTTGGTAATTGTGCCAGCTTCCATGTCTTGTTCTTCTTCAAAGACTGCATCTCCTCTTCCATCGCACCTGCCCAATTACCACTCTCTGAACTCAGAATGGCTTTTGGGTAAGTGGATGGAATGTCAACAACAATTGGAAGTGCATAGGCAACCATATCCATGAAACGAGCAAGCTTCTGAATCTCTCGTCTTTGTCTTCTAACTGCAATTGGCGTTGATTGTTGTTGAGGTTTTTGGGTTGAAACCTCTTCCTTATCTGACTCTCCTTCTGCCATATGCGAGTCACTGGTGGTGTTCCGTGCTGGGATCATCACTATCTGCTCAAACTCAACCTACTTCGGGGCACACTCCACCTGCTGCGGAGTACTATCAGCTCCTTCTGGATTTACCTTCTTCAACATGGCAGATTCATCAAAGGTAACATCCCTACTGATAATCGTCTTCTTTGCCTCTAGACACCACAAACGATATCCCTTCACTTCAGGACTAAAGCCCATGAAAAGAGTTTTCTTTGCCCGTGGATCCAATTTTGATTCAATCACATGATAATATGCAATAGAACCAAAAACATGCAAAGAATCATAATCAGTTGCAGGTTTTCCAGACCATACCTCTAACGAGGTTTTGCCATCTATTGCAGATGATGGCAAACGATTGACGAGATGTTGAGCGTATGTCGCAGCCTCAGCCCAAAACTTTTTGCATAACTCAGCATTTAACAACATACAACGAACTTTCTCCACAAGTGTCTTGTTCATACGCTCTGACACCCCATTCTGTTGTGGTGTTTTTCTGACAGTGAAGTGTCGAATTATGCCATAATCTTGGCATACCTTCAGGAACGGGTCACTCTTGTATTCTCCTATTGTCTGTTCGGAGAACTTTGATCTTCCTTTCTGTCTGGTTTTCAAGTTGAGCTTTCCACTTAAGGAAAATTCCAAGCACATCATCTTTGTTCTTCATGGTAAACACCCAAACTCTCCTGGAAAAATCATCAACAAAAGTGACAAAATAATGCGTACCTTCGATTCATGGAGTCTTGGCAGGTCCCCACACATCTAAATGCACATAATCTAGAATACCCTTGGTATAGTGAATTGCAGTGCCAAACTTCACTCTTCATTGTTTTCCCATAACACAATGCTCACAAAATTCAAGTTTGCAAGCCTTCGTACCTTTCAACAATCCCTAGTTGGCAAGAATTTACAAGGATTTCTCTCCAGCATGTCCCAACCTCATATGCCACAGCTTCGTTGCCTCGGCATCCTTCTTAGTGCTAAAAGTTGTCGTCGTCACTGTCCCCACCACTGTACTACCTTGGTAGTAATACAAATTGTTCTTCCTCACGCCTTTCATCATAATCAATGCTTCCTGAAGTTGCTTTAATAATTTCATCTCGCATGATCACAACTAGGTCTTTAGATTCTAAAGCCCCCAATGAAATGAGATTCTTTTTCAACTTTGGCACAACCCGCACATCCCGCAAAATTATGGTGGATCCATCATGATTCTGCAGCTTGATTGAACCTATTCTGGCTCTCTTATGGATTATCATTACTCATGTAAACAACCCCGCCATCGAGTTCTTGAAATTCAAATAACCATTCTCGAATGGGACACATATGATAGGTACAACTTGAATCTAATATTCACTCATCTGGATGCGATGATGCTGAAGGTGAAACAAACAAAGAGATATCTGATTCCACATCACTTTTTCATTCTGCAACATTTGCATGTTGCGGAGCTTTCCCTTTCTTCTGCAGTTTTGGACAGTCTTTCTTCTAGTGTCATTTCTCATGATAGAAAGCACATTCGTCTTTGGCAATGGCTCGACCTTTAGACTTAGACCTCCCTCTTCTCCCCTTTGTCTAGCTTTGCTGACGACCTCTTGCCACCAATGCTTCTTCTGATGTCGTTGATTTGGTTTTCATCTTATCCTGCTTTCTCAATTCATGACTATACAAAGCAGAATAAACAACATCTAACGACACATTCTCCTTCCCGTGAAGGAGCGTAGTCTCCAAATGTTCAAATTCATCAGGAAGAGATGATAACAACATCAAAACCCTGTTCCAAAAGAGAGTCCAAGACCTCTCTTTGCCACATGTCGAAATCTCCAGTGCCATCAAATATTTCTACCGTCAATTTCAAAGTGGACGCCGGGAACCTCGACCATGATGACGAGAAGCCCAACACCCTGGATACATCCTTCGTTTCTGGATTTGTCATTACAGACTCAAAATATAGTATTCAATACCTTCGACTCTGATACAACTTGTTGGGAAAATCGGGTAATTTCCCCACTAAAACAACACAATTAGTGAAATGAACTAGTACAAAACAAATGAACCAGACAAAAATTTTTATTGGAGTTCGGCTAGTTTAGCCTAATCTCCTGGCACAGCACAGCTGAAATAGCCCGCTTTATTAATATGGGAGAAATTATTACAAATTGGGATATTCGATGAGAGGTTAATTTATAACCTTCAGACCTCCTTTCCAAACAATGAACCCACCGATGTGAGACTTGGGATTAAGCTACAACATGTGTTTCAATACCAGTCCTTTTTAATTTATATATATAAATTTATTTTCTATTTATAATAATTTATCTTTCTCCTCATTTACTTATAGAAATTTTATTCAACTTTCTCGCAACTATGCTTATTTCTTCCATTCTACTTCAAATTAAACTTTTTTTTCCTTTCATCATATTCATAATTATAGTTTGTAAGTTTAGCTTTTTTAATTATTATTTTATTCTTGTATTTTTTTTAACCTAATGAGTAAACTTTACGCTATTATAGATTAAATATGTTTTATAAAAATCATCTTCAAAATGTTTTTGATTGAATTAGTTTGTGTTGTAAATTTATTTCTTTGATATACAAAAAATAATTTAACACATGGAAAATCAAGTGTGATTGCTAACTTAAATATAAAAAAATAAACCATTAAATTTATTTGTTTTGAGTTAGAATATTTTGCTTTTAATTACAAATATTCATCGAAAAGAAAAGTAATACGCTTTTACATGCAATAACAAAATCTTTCATTCCTACAAAAGACATAAACACACTTTCATAAAAAAATCAACTTTTGATAATTGTATCTTTTTATAAAAAATGCAGATTTGATTAATGAAATCTCTAGCAATGTTGTACAGACAATGGAAGCAGACTTGAAAATTTGAACATAAACGCTACAGTTTCTTAGATAATATGATGCAGTTAATAAAATGTCTCGAGAAAACCAAAAAGGAACTACCATAAGGGACGCATTCTAGACATGATATAGCTTGAGTATCATGCATTGTTCTATAACTTAGTACTCGGTGGGAAATTATCGGGTAACTGCAAGATAACGAACCAAATTCAACTCATACATATCTGAAAATTGATATCGAATTTGAATGCAATTTAACATTGACTTTTAACACTCGGATTATGGGAAAATTTGTCAACAAGAAGGAGTGATTCGGAAATGTTTGGGGTAAAAATACAGAAGTAAATTAGGATGGCTTATAGTATTTTGTTGGTACAAATGGCATTTTGGTAACGACTCCTTCATTGGCTTTTCCTCGAATGATAATCTTTACTTTGGTGCCTGCCTTGTGCAGTCCAGATTTCACATATCCCATAGCTATGTTCTTCTTAAGGCAAGGACTAAATCCACCACTGGTTATTTCCCCAATGTTCTTCCCTCCTTCATCTTGAATCTCACTGTGGCTTCTGGGAGGTGGACCAGAAGAAATGAAACCAACACGCCTGATGGAAGGACCTTCTTCAAGCTGTTTCAGGATAACATCAGCTCCTAGAAAACCACCTTCTGCTCTCCTCCTCTTCCCAATAGCCCATGTCAGTCCTGCTTCAATTGGTGTAATGTGCTGTTCCATGTCATTCCCATATAAGCACAATCCAGCTTCAAGTCGCAGACTATCTCTTGCACCCAATCCTGTCAATCTTATCTTCCCTTCAGATTTTTCCAGTATTGCCTTGGCAAGATCCACACCATGCTCTGAAGGAACTGAGATCTCAAATCCATCTTCTCCAGTATACCTGAAGGTCTCGATGAAGGAAGTGTTATTCATTATGCTTGGTCTAATCAATTAGATTAAGCATGGTGTCCCTGATAAACTCTACTAACAACAGAAACTTGCAAAATAAAACCAAGATTACTTAGTCACAATAAAAGTTAGCTTATCTTGGAAAGGAAAGGAAAGATTGCCAAAGTAATACAAGATGGAGTCTCAGGTAAGTTGACTAGTACTCGGATGAACTTTGAAAAAGGAATTGATAATGTTGGTAAGAAAAACATACCCGGTTCGGGTAAGGAAGCACTGTGAACCATTTATGTCCAACACACGGAACTCCCCAAAGTATAGCTTGCTCAAATCCTCTTTTGTGAGGTGTTGAAGAACGGGGGCTGCAAGAGGACCCTGCACCAGTGACAATAAGAATCCTTTATTGATGTTACACTGAGGAACCGTCTATTAATTCAAAAGCCCCACAATTTATTTGAATATTTTAACACGAGTACAAATCACCTGAACAAGTGAATCGTGGTCATTTAATGACCACGCTATACGAAGTTTTAATCTTGTGACTGGGAAAAGAATATGAGACACTAAAACAGAAGATACAAATGGCAGGTGATATGACAGTGTACTAAATAGTTTCCTAAAGCATTGGTTTAATGTTTAATGTCTCTACAGAGAAAACCTCAAGCAGCAGGATATAGGCAAATAGGTAACACATAACAGACAAAACAAGTTAAAAGTGTGTTCAGCAGATGTCAACGTAGAAGAGCAAGTGAAATTACCTGCAGAGCAAGTAGAGATCTCTCATCATGTATGTGCCATGACACATCACCTCCTTTGGCCTTGAATGCCTTCATATGCTCCTCAATATGAGCCAGATCTTTATCCCTGCAGCCAGCATTCACAACCAAATATATGTGGTCATCCGTCACCTTGGTAATTACTGAATCATCAATTGCCCCTCCCTTTTCATTTGTGAAAACAGTCAGTGTCCCAGTTCCAGGGGCAAGCCCAGCAACATCGGCAATGACTAGCTTTTCAAGGAATGGGGCAGCATCCTTCCCTTTGAGGCTCAGCCCACACATGTGAGAAACGTCAAAAAGGCTACCATTCTGCCTACAGTTTATGGTTGAGTCCATGATTGAGTCCTTGTATTGGATGGGCATGCTCCATCCAGCAAATGGAACCATCTTCCCACCATGAACAACATGGAAGTCATGAAACACTGTCTTTTTCAGCTCAGCTTCAGAAGCAAAACATCGACGAGCAACAGCCTTCTTATCTCCATGAGCAAGACGACGTGTGACCAATTGCCCAAGTTGCCACAATCCCCCCCTCATTTTCTAAGCTAAATATCTGAAGAAACACTTAAAAGGGTAAGTTATTGACACACCTGTGATAGGGGTCACAGGTTTCAGATTATTGTAATTGATTCATGCCATTCCTAATGTGGGAAATATGATATGACTCTTGACACAAGACGGTACGTCATTCTCCCTAACCAAAATTGGCCAAAATCCCAATGTCAAAACTGGAACAAGATATTTGGTGGCGTTGCAGTCGGAGACAAAAGCAAGGCAAATTGTGACAAGCTAGATGTGATCACAAAAGGAAATAAAACTCCAATAGAACAATTAAACGACGCATTCCACGAAAGTAGTCATAGAAAAATCTATAGCCATGACATTTTGCAGAACTCAAAGATTGAAACAACATATCAGTGTAAGGTGACAAATGAAAAACCCTGTGCGGAATCAATCATATACCATATAATAAAACAGATAATAATAATAATAATAAAATGAGGTTGTTTATCACATACCATGCACCCAGAATGATATAAAGACCATATCGCTACATTTTGTAGATCTAAATATCAATTTCACTAAAAATACGGATCAATATGATATTATAAAGCGAAGTGGTAGAATGAAACAGAGAAAAAAGAGAAGTGAAGGGTAGAGCACTGACATTACAGAGATTGGTTTGTTATGCGTATGGAATGGTTGAGGAGAATTAAGCAAAGGTTGGAGCCCAAAACAGAGAAGAGAAAAGGTGTGCACTGTGTGTATGAAAGAAGAGGGAGGCTTATCTGTTGGACTTGGACACAAATATAGGATATATATCTAAATGAAGAAAAATGAATAAGAAATAAACGGGAGTTGGTGGCTGTGAGAGTGAGAGAGAGGTAAGAGGTTCCTCTTCTCAAATCGACATACTCTGTCGATAATACCACATCGTTAGTGAGTGGTCGAAGCACTACCAAACCACACTCACTCCTTTCCCATCTCTTTTCACCAATACGTTCAACTATTCTAAGTTTAAAACAATATTCATATAAATATTTTATGTTCAAAATATCTTTAATACGTTCAAAATAATTTTAATATCAGCTTACGGTTTAGCACATTATTTGTAATAAAAAATTATATTCAAAATCTTGTTATCCTCCTAATTTTTATTGCTGATCACACTAACTTTGGGTAATTGTGGTATTAGCAACTTTGCACTAAAAAGGAAAGCAATGAAGTTGGTGAGATGGTCTGGTCATGAAATAGAAGTGAAACAAAACCTGAGGGAAGTGCATTGAAGCAAGCAATTGGGTGGTTGGTGGCTCTGAACTCGGTAATAAAAAAATTTAAAGACTAAAAAGTGGAGTTGTAATGCATATTCTTATTTGAGTGAAAACTAGTTATTTGCAAAGTTTGTCTCCTTAGATTAGAATGTAAAAACTTCATACTTCATGTATTGATTATTTTTAAAACAAAATCTTAATTTGACATTTTTTTTTAGCACCCCAGGAAAATTATATATAAGCAAATGACTGAAATTAGCAACCTTTGATGATGGGAAAAGTATGAGACAACATTTTTGTAATCGATACTAATTTAAATAAACCCTTGTGGATATTGGGAGCTGAAACGAAAAACAGAAGAAGAATAGTTGGGAAACAAACAGTAGAAGGAACGTAGGTATTGTCTGTTGCGAGGAGATTTATGATATTAAGAGTTGAAAGCGATTGTTGGTAGCCAGAAACCATTCATCATATTCGTGGTTCCGCTGAAGCCCCGTTTCAAGATACTTTTCTAAATTCCCTCTTCTTATTTTCTATTTCTATTTGGTGTATCAGCCAAGTCTATGCTTACCCTCCACCAGGTATTACTCTCCCTCTCCAACCCCCTTTTCCTTATTTTCTTCCTCTTGTCTTTATTTTTCTTAAACCAACCTTTTTTCATTTATTGGTTGTTTTGAAGGGATCAATATAATGGTTCAAACATGCTAACGGTGTATGCTCATAGAGCTATTCTAAAGTGCCATTTATACCAAGATTCAGCTTCTGCTCAACAAACATACCCATGCAAGATCAATAACAATGTTAATTTGGTGAATTGCAATCCTAAACCTTTTGGCAGTCCTTCTAGTAATATATTATTTCATAGTGCCTCCTTCTCTGGAAAATGTGATAAGCTACAGAAGAGCCTTAATCTATTCCATCATGTTGCCACGCATAAATGGCTTGTAAGCATGTTTGTTGGACCATTGACTTGTGTAGTTTAGTTTATTTATCAATTCTCATTGCTCTTGCTGATTGATATTTTTTTTGGCATCATGTGAAGTGCGGGTTACAGGATTCCGTTTCATCTGATGATGAATTTCGTTCTTCACGGAATATAGCCATCAGCTTGTTCAGGCGATACAGGAACTTCATTGATCGTGGTGGAACCGACAATCTAAAAGTATTTCCATAGACATGACTCCGTTGCACCCTTTATTGGTTCTTTCAATTCTTTATATTCTAATTACCAGTTTGCGTTGTGTTTTCACTCTCAGGAGTTCATCACTGCCGGGGTAAATGCATATGCGCTCGGATGCACTGATGAAGGATTGAGGAAAGAACTTACGGATATGAAGAACTCTGGGATTGAAATTGATGTAATGCAAAGTTGTGGTGGAAGCACAAGCTTGAAATCTAAGATCGTCTCAGAGGAGGTCAGTTAGTTCTAAGTCATCAATCTTTATTATCACGAGAATTTCTTTTGAGGATTGGCCTTTTGAGTTTTTTTCTTTTGAGGATTAGCCTTTTGAAGACTGTAAATTGGTAGAGATGTGTCTGTGTAGAAGGAGATGATTTTCTACGTTATGTCTAGCAGATTAATAGAGACAGGTTTGTCTGTATATAATCAAACAGGCTAAGCCTCTTTGAAAGAAGCAACGGTAACAGAAATTGCAGAACTGATAGTTGTTAACTTGTTAGTTAAGCTTGTTAGTTTATTAGTTCACTAAGTAACTAGATGGTACCGTCCTAAATGGGCTCTTAATTCAACAACCTAATTGGCATCACCTGCATTAGCTAATATCGGTGACTTGATTTTGTTGGACATGAATTCTGCAAGATCTCTGTTGTCTTGCTCTTAATGCCGTGTATCATGCAGGTTGATGAATGCATTTTCTGGTTAAGCATTATATTCATCACCATCTTGTGCACACCCCAACCAACCATTGTTAGATGGTCATCTACAACTCCGGTGTCAGATGAAGTGAGACTGCAGTGGAAAGGCTTTTGTGCTCTGATAGCAAATGCATATTTTATGAAAGGAATGGCATGGTGAGATACCATCTTGAACCTAGTTTTTAGTTTTCCTTACTTTTCATATATGCTTCTGGTAACTAGTAGTATATGATTTTTCCCCATTAAAGAATATCATCTAATAGAACTGTGGTGAAGTTTGTTCTCTTACTTGAGTGTAGTGCATAGTTAAAGTTTGGAAGTAACAAAAGCCTAATGGAAATTCACAGTATTGCTTACTATCTTTGTATTGAAGGCTTCCCGTGAAGACTCTTCAATTAGAACAGACAGCTGTGATGGGTCAAGCTGAGAAACCGTCAGTTGTTGCTAGCCGTATGCGATTAGTCTTTAGCACACTTGAGGTTAGCAGTTTACAAATTATTACGATCAATGTTTGGAAATCATTACCTAGCGGATCATCATTAATTTCAGCGTTTTCCATGTTTAAGGATCAATATAAAATCAACTTATGGTGGAACATGGATCTCCAATTGATTCCTTTTCCTGAATTTTTAGCTTGTTAACAATAGTAAATCGCATGCGTGCGATTAAGATTATTATTCTTTACTGTCTCGCTAAATGCTCATCTCAATACATTGCTTATCAAAATAGAAATAGAATTTAATGTAGTTATTTGACTATTGTAGGTAGTGAGTCCACAGTGGCCAAAAGCATAGAACACGACATCAAGATAAATCTCCCTCTCAACAAATTCCCGTTGAGTTGTATTCCATGTTTGCTGACAAATGTAGCAGCATTTTGCCAGAGGATATTAAAAGGGGAAGCAAATAAAAAAACGGGATAACAATGTGGTCTAAGTATGTTCAGTGCGCCCATATGGATTTCTATTTTGTACGTCGTTTAAGCGATACGTATATTATACACATAAATATTTCTAGTGCTTTAAAAATAAAATTGGGGAAAACGTACTATCAATTTGTCCAAACAATCCAGAGGATTATTTCATTCATTGGTTGTTCAGTTTCCCTTAAAACGTTGATTTTACATACTTCCCTACGTCTTACATGATCCACTTCGTAATCACTTTTCAACCAGTAACTTGGGATCCCTACGTCACACAATCGTATTTGAAAGTCTTTTGAAAGCACCGGTTCCATTTGTGTGTATGTCTCTGTTAAATACATTTAAGATCTTTCTCGTCAGAATGAAAAGAACACCACGAGGGTATATTATAAACAGTGTTAAGAATACCAGAAAACTAAAGTTTTGGGAGAATGCATTGATTTTTTTAACTCAGGACAACTGTGGTTTATAAGCCTTTACAGAAAACTGAAAGATACACGTTCTGCCAAGTTTTACAACATACCAATGTGGGAAACAGTTACCAAAATAAATCCTAGAAGAAAATCCCGAGACTTCACCAGTTAATATCTAGCTTTTGGGAAGAAAGAACGAAGGAAGCTCTATTTCTCACCTTCTCCAGAAGCGAAAACAAATTTGCATGTAGACTAGCCAAAGGAACAAATTTCTGATGAAAAATAAAGTGGTCAAAATTGAACTCTGATATCCATGGTCGTAAGTTAGAAATTATAACATATCTGGAGAAGTGACAAATTCACTAGCATCTTTCAGAACTCTCCTTGCACGCCAATAAATAGCAGTAGCCTTTTCTGATGTCCCCATCTGCACAATCAACCCCAAAAATAAAGTCATGGATGCACCACTTGGATTGAATGATAAAGGATTTAAAAACAAGTAAAAGAGCAATTAAACAGTTTCCCCAGCAGTAGTAGTAATACTAAAAGGTGGGAAAAAACCTTTTACCTTGGTCTCCATGCGATAATAATCTTGCCATAAGCTGACATTTTGGTCATAAGTTGCTAGTGCAGATTCATACAACTTCCTCGCACTTATGAGACCATCTTTATCTCCTATTGATGCAAGGTTTGTTTCCAAGTCAATGCAATGTCTATGTAAAGCAAGGCCAGGATGCGGTAATGCTAGAAACCTGCAATGAGAACCAGTTGAGGAATTTATAGATTTAAGACATAAAAACCTGTGGGAGCATGTTTTGGTAACCAGTACCCTGAGGTAATTCCACTGCACATACCGTTTATACATATCTCTGGCCTGCTGAATTCCATCTTTTTGAAGTACAAAACTTACAATGGCAGAAGAAAGGGAAAACCCATTTTCACTGCCACCATCTCTGACCAAAGTAACAACAGAAATCTCCACCAGTTTATCAAAATATTGTCTTTGATTTGCATAGAATTTGAGGACCTGTATTGAGTGAAGGTTAGAAAGATGAACTATATGAAGAACTTTTCAGTTTTAATATTATACAAAATAGTTCAAATGACGGACAAATCCATTCACAAACTGAACTAAGTAAATAAAAATGTATGAACATTTAATAAAAGAGGAACGTAAATAGAAAATTTTGTCAGCACTAAGGAGATGCATTCTATCACCAATTTCAGGTTCAAGTTCAACTGGCAAACACTTCTTTACAAAACGAGAAATAAGTTAAAAGCCAACAGCTATTTTTGCAGCATCATGAATCATTATGTAAGTCTTTAACTAACCAATTAACATTGAGTCTTCTCTAGGAAAAAGCGTATGGATACCATATTGAAAAAAGAAAACCAGATAATTCTAACCAAGACACTGTTCAAAAATCAAATGATCAAGGAACAAATAAATATTGTATAATTTAAACCCTGGAGGCAACAGAAATTTGTGTCCAGAAAATGATTTGATTAGAACAGATTTCGTACAAGATATGATTTACTGTAGAAAAGCAGAAATAAGATATTGGTGGTGACAGCATACCTTTAACCACAAGTTATCTGATTTTGAAACAGAAACTTTCATCAAAATTTGTTGAAGGAGTTCAAAAAGGGTTTGCGAATCAGCATCACTAGGTGTAGGAGAACTTCTTGTGATGTATCTAATTTCTATAGTAATCCTCAACACCCATAACTCCACCGATTCTGCAAGCTTTCCACTGCAAAGCTTTGCTGCCAGTTTCCGAGCCTCTTCCAGTTGTCTCAATTGCAAATGTAAGGACACATGCTTGCAAGCAAGATCTTCAGTAATACATCCCATGCTTTCAGCCCTTTCGTATACTGACAGAAGATGCGGTATATAGTTTACAGCCTGACCTGATGGCCCAATTATATTGGTTTCTCCTTCTTTAGGAGCTACAATAGCCGTTAGAAAATTTGCATACAAACTAAACGTAGTTCCTGATGGCATCTTTTTCAAAGCCTCCTCATAAACCTACAAAACAGATAAGGGCCAGGCTCAAGGTTCACTACACCAACAGGCACACAAGAAAAGAATCATAGAAAAATCCTACATTACCACGATCTAACAAGCATTATTCCTAGAGCTGGGATACAATTAGATCATTTGATTGGAATTACCATAATAACATTCTTCATCAAATATACCTACTTTTCCTAGTTTAGGCTCAAGCAGTCATAAATCTCAGTCACCAAAATAGCCTTTAGTGATATACCATGCTCCCTACGGTTTCAGAAGTTCACAAAGATTCATACCTGAACAGCCTTTTCCAGCCGAGGAATTAAGACCTCTTTACTTATCCCCTGACCATTTTCAAGATCACATTCACGCCTTGCAAGCCAGTCCCAAAATTCCGGTTGTGATGAAAAATCCCTCTTCGCGTCATTCAATATCTCCTTACACGTATCTTCGTAATCTGACAAATTCGTACCCTCCAATATTTCCAAAAATCGCTTCCTGAGACTGAGACTTGAAGGGACAGCTTCAACCGCTCCGCCGTATACAGTCTTAAAAATATTCATACCATGTTCTGCAAACAATTCCTGCTTCTTTTCCGCTTGATCACTTCCAACATTTGATCCATCATTATCATCACCCTCCTCTTTTTCACCTAGTGACATGAACAAATCTTTGTTTTCCTCCCTCCATTGTTTTTCATCAGAACTCTTGGGATCACGGGTGAGAGTTCCCTCATCCTCACCCAAAGCAACCTTCCGTGCCTTCAACTTATTAAGGTAAGTAAGTTCCATCCGAAGATACTCCACCCAAAGATCTTCCGAAGTTGGACAAACTCTGAGACCCTCCTGCATCAAAGCACGAGCAGCCGCAACATTCAAGTTATGATCAAATTCCCAAGCCGCAGCATAAATCCAAACTCCCGGAACCTTTGGATGAAACCTAATAACTTTAGCCAATGCCTGCAAATTATTCACAACAACAATGTTCACATATACAAACATACATAAACGTATACACACAGAGAAAGACACACGCACATGTATAAACACGTGTATGAAAGCCAACATTATATACGATATAGATACATGTATCCAATATGTGAAGAATTCAAACGAAAATTCAAAGAAAATGGTTGGAGAATAATAGAGTAAAAAGTACCGTCTTCATCTTGCCATTTTTTCTGATCCTGCAAAACTCGAGATAGCGAAACCAGAGATCGATGTCGCCCTTGTAGCGCTTCAAAGCGAGTTCGTAAATCTCTAAAATCCTAAGCATGCCTGCGAAATCGGACTTGGACTTCTTCAGCTTCTTGTTGCCTTGCTTCGTCAATTCCCGCGCCACGGACTTCTTGCGGAGCCTGCGGAGCGCGTCGAGCTGAGTCTCGTACTCGACGTAGGCCAAGAAATCCTGCTTCAGAGGACACGGACGCTTCAGCCGATACTCAAATTTTCGCCGCTGCTTCACGATCTCGGCGATCTCGCGGCGGCTGAAGATACCGCGCTGCTCGAGGTCGTCAAGCTCGTCCACCATGCGCTCCAATCGGTACTGCACCACGTCCGCCATGTTGCTTGGTTACGGACACCGTGAAACAGAAGAGGAGCGCCGAAGAAACAATGCTGGGTTTCCTTTCGAACTTGAACCTATCTATCTATCTATCAGAGCTGAGGTTCAAGGAGGGTTTTGCTCATGTAAGAACAAACGGCCCAACCATTATACGGCCCATAGTACGCAGAATCCCAGACCTTAATATTGTACTGGGCCTTTATGGACTTCAATATTTTTTAGGCAGGTTCTTCCTGCACCCCTATACTTTTCTTCCTGCACCCCCAAAATGTTATGCAAAGACCAATTTGTTCCTATTATTTTTTTAAAACCCTAAAATGAACTTGAACTTTATTTGTTTTTTTTCATTTCAGATTATGGAATCCATAAATATTTCAGATTGGTACTTCCGGTAAAATTTCGGATCCACCAATTCTTTATTTCAAAATATGCATTTCACATTTAAAAATCCATCATTCAAAAAAAAGCATTTTGGATCTACCAATCCGTGACAGAAATATGCATTCTGCAATCATAAATCCATAATTCAAAAAAAAAACATTCTGGATCCAGCAATTCGTAACAGAATTAAGCTTCCGGATTCAGCAATCTATAAATCATTAATTTATGCAAAATTTGCTTCCAAAACACCCCCTCATCCAGAAAAAAAAAATGATTCAGTTCCAGATTGATGAATCCGTAGCACATTCTCAGATCTCGATTTTCAATAACCATAGTGCCCTTTTTCAAATAAAAGGTCAAGGTCAGTTTCGGGATTTAGAAAATTGTGGGGGTGCAGGAAGAAAAACGTAGAGGTGCAGGAAGAAGAAGCCTATTTCTAATATTTAATTATATTTATTTTCAAATTATTATTTTTAATATCAAATTCTTCTTACTTATTTTGAATTTAAATATTCTCACTTTTACATTATTTTTTTATTTCTTTTTCATTTTCCTTTTTACTCTTTAATCTACACTAGATTAAAAAACTTTTGTTCCAGCATTGAAAATCAATTTCTCTCTCAATGTAAATTCTGGCGTCGAAATTAATATGACACATTTCTCATTTACATCTACTTAAAAAATAATTTTTGAAAAATCAATTCAACCCAAACCAATCAAGGCCTTTCATACGTATAACCTCCAAAAAGTATGGACATTTGAAGAACAGAGTGTCTCATCTCAATTTTCATCAGTGGTTTTTCTTTTATTTTCTACCTAGCATCTGGGACATACTGCTAGGAATATTAGGAGGAACTATATTTTTATTAATTAAATGGTTGATTTTTTTGTAGGTACAAGATTGATACTAATAAAGATTTATTGACCATATATATTTATCCAGCAAAACCTTAATTTATCAGATAGCAGTGCATATAAGAGAATATTTTTATTTATTATTTCATTAATATTATATTAAAATATATTATATTAATTATTAAAGATTGACTGTACAGAAAAGTTAATCAATTTAGTCATTAAGTTTCAGTGTCATTAATAATAAATTTTTTGTATTTTTTTATACTACTATATTTACAAATACATATTTATATTTTATTTATTGTTTTAATTTAATTTTTTATATTGTGTTTTTTTTTATTTAGTTGTAATAAATTTTTAATCTTTTCTTTAACTGTTTATAATTTTTATTTTGTGTATGTGGGTGGAATCACATACCCACAAATTGACAATTATGTAAAAACAAGTCATTCCATAATCTAAGATGAGCTGAGATGGATCAGACAGACTTCCATTTTCATTCCTTAGTCTCTTCAATTTCAATTTTGGTCCTCTGAAAATTTGGACAACTTTATCTTAATGGAATAAGTTGACATTTAACCATTATTTTTCAATTAGATTTAACTAAAATATAAGAATTTCTTGTAAACTACTCTGTATTCACTGTTTAAACATTAAGATAGAGTCATACCAAAATCATGTAATATGTTAAACTAAGCCCAAACAATAATATGTTTCTGAAATTTGGTTAAGATCCTTCAACTTTAAACTGTTAGGTAAAACTCATTTTTTTTCTGTACTTCTTTTCCTCCAACAGTCGAGTTATTTATTTTGCTATCATGACGATGACATCATTTCTTGAAATATGATCTTATTTTTATTCTTTCTACACTCAAAGTTAAGGACTTTTAGAATAAATTATAGTAATTTAGTAATACACATCCAAGGAAAACTGTGGAATTGACTGAACATGTATCACTTTACAAAAGTGTTGTATAAGACAAAGAAAATAATTAGAGAAAGATAACAATAATACATTAGAAAAGTGATGTTTTCCATTTTTTTATAGAATGAAACAACTATTTTACAACTTATTTTAATAATATATATTAACATCTTAAATAAAAAAATATAATTAAAACATTAACATATTAATTCTTAAGTGAGTATTTTTTTTATTATAGGAAATAAAATTAATTTTAACATTTTCTAATAAGTTAAACATAATAATTAGAAATATTTTTTTCCCTTATAACATGACATTTATTATGAGATTATGTCCTATTTGATTTCGATGGACTTGGGATGTAGACTAACGATTAACACTAATAACAAGTAGGATCATAGAATTTTACATACATACTCTTAATCCTAACACTTTGCATGTATCAAGTTGTCTTTTTTATTGAAGAATTGCAACTTTATTCGTGAAAGAGGTAAAATCAATTATAGTCGACAGTTGAGCTATGAAAATTGATTTTGTGTTGATTTTTTTAGGAGAATCGATTTTCATTCATCTTGATTTCATGGGAGAATCGTTTTTGTCCCAGTGTTACTTATGAAAATCGATTGATAAATGTGAGAATCAATTTTCAGTAGTTGTTGATACCTTTTAACCCAAAATCGATTAACGTTATAAGAAAGGGAGAATCAGTTTTATTCATTTGTTGGTTATGGAAATTGATTCTAGTGGTTCTTGAATACATGACAGAATCGATTCTCATAATTTTAGTGTCCATAATCGATTTTGTGTGACGTGAATATAAGGGAGCATCGATTCTCTTCTTCTTTTGTTTGTGCTAGAATGAATTTTTTGTTGTTTTTTTTTTTATGAGGTTTGAAATGCTTAAAATTGATTTAGAATATTTTAAGAATTTTATATATTTCATATTTTTATCTAAATAAGATACTAAATATTTAGGATTTGTATTTATTTAAGATTTTGAATATTTTAGAAAGTTTATATATTTTATATATTTTTATTTAAATAAGACATTAAATTGTATTTGTTTAAGATTTTGAATATTTGAAGAATTTTATATATTTTATATATTTATTTAAATAGAAGTTTAAATATTTAAGATTTATATTATTTTGAATATTTTATATATTTCATATTTTTATTTAAATAAGACATTAAATATTCAAGATTTGTATTTATTTAATATTTTATATATTTTATATATTTTACATTTTTCTTTAATAAGACTTTAAATATTTAGATTTTGCATTTATTTAAGATTTTGAATATTTTAAAAATTTTATATATTTTAAAATTTTAATTAAATATAACCTAAAATATTTAAGATTTGTATTTATTTAAAATTTTAAATATTTCAATTATTTATTTTTATATAATAATTTCAATTTTTACATATATAACTCTAATTATGTCACGTATTTTTTTCAAAAATAATTATTCTATGATATCAGAAATAATTTAGAACAATATAATTAACTCAAATTTTAAAAAATATCATAATTCATTATTTGAATATTTTTTAATAACAATAGTAAATTTGTAAATTTATATTTTATACTTTAAAAAAAAAATTCTCACAATAAATCATTCTCACAAATTCACTCTAACATCCTTCCGTCCAAACAATCTAACTACTCCATTATCATCCTTTCCATTTTCCAATCCAAACTCAACCTAAGAAAATATTAATCATGAAAGATAAAATACAATTATGCTATAACATTTTTTAATATAAGGATGAGTAGAAAATAATTGAAAAACATTTTCTGTTTCAATCATTCTAAAAGAAAATGTTTTTTTTTATTATAATCTCAATTATTATTAGGGTTTTACACAAGGATGTTAATATATTTTATTTATTTTGTGAGACATGCGTACGCCGTCTCATGCATAGCTTTTTTGCTTTGTACCAAAATATAAAAGAAAACGCATACTGAGTCACGGCTCCACCAGCACGTTGAAGACAGTTCTATTCTGCGCAGAGTCACGGGTGGCCATACTTTTGGTTCACGTACTTCCAAAAATGCTGGCTCTTTCTTTTTCAGCATTAATTTATTGATGAATACGTGAAAATGATGGCACTTGGAAGTTCATACTTACTACTACTACTACACATGCAGCAGATAGCTCACCATCTCAAAAAAATTAAAAATTGAAATACTCGTAGTAAATATGTCACCCTCTCGTGACATGGTGCGATTGCAATGCATGTAGCTACCACCTAAAAAAATGAAATTATGAAACTAGAAAGGCCTTGTGCGACGACCGCTTGCCCTGCCACAAAGAACTGCATTCTTTGGGACAGGATATTCGTCTCTCCATGACCCGGAAGGTGTATACACCCTCAGATAAAATTGTTGTCCCAAGTATTGCCTTTCCCAATTCTCAGATCTTATGTTCCACATTCCCACGTTGTCTAGTGCCATGTAGATTGCAGTCCAAGACTTTGGATACACCTGAACGGTGCATCTAGCAACTGTGTCTCTCAGATTGTAGTGTACTCTACTGTCTTGTGTCCACTGTCCGCTGCCAAACCTATTCATCTCACAAAATCATCACATGTTAGTTGTTACACTCTAGTTACATGAATGCAATGCAGATCGGTTAGTTAAGTAGTAAATAGTTATTAGACATACCCTACAACAAAGAAGGAATAGCCATCAATATGCCATGACTGCACAGAATCCTCCCAATTTTGGAACACAATCTCCACGAATTCGTGGAAATTAGCCCCCATGACAGAGGTTTGGAGGTAGCCATTGTTGCCACCGCTAGGATTGGTAGGAATGCTTCCAACGTAGAAAACTCCTTGAATATTGAAGTAGTCGGCTAGTTTCAATGGGGTGTCTGGTGCAACGTATGAGACACCATTCACAGCATACCTCTGCTTGCCATTGATGTAAGGAGCAGAGTTTGCGAGCATGATGGTCCGGCTTGGTTGGATCAATCCATAGTGGTAAGATCCCTGAGGGTTTGGTCTAGGCCCACTAGCTGTCAAGTTCCACCTGGTTTGGGATCATCAAAGCAGAATACCAAGTTATTGGCTGATATATTATAGGTATAATCCTAAAAGATGCATGCAATAGTTAATGTATAATTTGGTCCTGTAAAGTGGAAACTTGGTTAGATTTGGTCCCTGAAGAGCATATACATACAAATTAGTATGGGCAAAATTTGCTCACAGTTGACACTTGTAGAGTCCAATTCATAAAAATGCACACTTTCAAGCACCAAGGCAACACAAGTCACCACTTCAAGGACCAAATTGTACATTAGCTCAACGTATAATAATATGTACTCCAATCATTACAAATTTAAATAACAGAATAGCAACATGCAACCAAAAGAATACCGGATAGTTCTAGCCTGATACACTGATGATGTAATATCAAGGGTAGGCCCTGGAGGAACTGGGCCAGATACCCCAATGCGTGAATAGCTGTAATGAAGAATGGAAGTTGTTGTGAGTATCCGTCTGGTAAATCTTGTAGAGACAACTATGTAGTAATCCTTGACAGGTTGATCAGCTGTGACCAGCACGGAATAGGACTGTCCAAGATGGATGTCAAGGGAAGAGTAGGAGTTTTGGAGGGTATGAGATCCTTCTACCTCCACAAGTTTCAAACTGTGCCCCTGGATTCTAAAGTTGATTGATGTTGTGAGCCCCACATTAGATATCCTGAATCTATACGTCTTACCTGCAGATAAGGCATTGAATGTAATTAAAGGAGTGCATTTGAAAATTAATAATGGTAGCAGAACGCAAGAAAGTTCAGCAAAGCCTTAAATGGAGAATCACAAGTTATTTGGCTACCCACCTTGATCAACAGTGAATGTGTTTCCATTCCAACCGCGTCCGTTGATAAGAAGGCCATCAGGGAAGGGGAGATTATGACCATTCTCCAGTACTCGTCTCAGTCTCTACAATAACAAAGAGTAAGTATACATGGAATGATGAGCGGAGGATTTGAAGAGAGGATAAATAGAAATGAATGCAAGGGGTTTACTCGGTGGTCTAGCTTGAACCAATCTCCAGCAAGTATGGTAAAGTCCCCAGCAGGAGGAGGAAAAGGGACAGGAATGAGAGGGCGGCTCCAAATTCTGATGCCACCAAATGCTCCAGCAGCTTTGTGCATTCCAAGAGATGGGAAGTAGAAATAACTACCAATCTGGTCTTTTACCTGAATAGCATATGTGAGGTTCCTCCCAGGTGGAATTGGGCAGTTTGTGCCCGCCACTCCATCCTGCCAAGAGTTTCTCCTGTGTTGTAAGCCATTCCTGCAAAAAACATTTTAAGATCATCAAATTCTGACAAACGACAATTGTTTCTACCTGCTAAATAAATACACTCCATCATTTCTGTGTTTTTAATAACCATTGGTATTGATTGGACGTTGGAAAACAACCTAGGAAATAACATCAGTTCTGAAAAGTTAGCATATACATTTGTTCATGAAATATGATTTAATATCCCTAAACGTAGGAATTTAATTCCATCTTGAGTTGAACCTTGAAAAAGTTCGTGCATTATAATGTTACTAATAATTTAATTATCGAGCTCTTAATTTTGGAAATCACACATTTTATATGCAAACTCATTTTATAAACCAGTTTTATAAGTTATAAGGTAAGATGTGGAGACCGGTCAAGTAATAAAAGAAGGTTTATGATCCATTTTTTTCAAATCAAATAAAAGATTAGTGTGTGGGATCATATTCAAATTAGGGACACTAAAAAATAGTGTTGACCTTTTACCATCTCATGTAGCATGGTCCTGGAGATGTCTAGTTTAGCAACCCACGGTTGTGACTTACTTTATTAAGTTTGATGGGCACTCTTTATGGAGTCTTATAAAGACTCAACCACGCCAATATATGACAGAGTTGTAGTTAAGACATCTAGAATGTGCTAGGTGACCATCCTAAGTTGCCAACTGCTCAAATATACTATTTTAATAACAAGGATATTTATAGTCAGTCAATTGCAAGATGCTCAAATAGAATATTGTAATGATGAATTCTTTTATGCAAGTGCAGCCACTCATGAAGCCATAATTCACGCGTTCAGTAATATAGGACACCATAAAGCATCATTAAAAAGGGAATCTAACCTCCAATTAGCTGTTTGTTTGAAAGTGGCGTTTACAGAAAAGAGGCCAAAAGGATAGCATTGACAAAGACAAAAAAAGTTTACAAGTTTGCATGCTCCCCGTATATTGCAAGATTTCCCCTCTTTTTCAAGTACTGAGGCAAATTAATAGATTTCGTTTAATTACCACACTAACTTGATAAATCAAATATACCAAATTATGTGGGCTCTGAATTTCTTTTTCCGGGGAAGCAATAACCGAATAAGTTCACCCGATCTATCAGAAAAGTTAAGGAACGAAAAACGTAATTTGGTGGATAAAAAAGGTAGGAACTTCTAATAGTTCTTATTTTAAATCTGGACTGAAATTATACAACTTTTATAAAAGGCATGCTTTCAGGACAGAACTTCAGGAACAAAAGCAGAATAATGCGGATAGGACTAAGATGCAAGAATGTACCAAGAAATGAGGAATGGCTCTCTGAGGTAGTTATAGACATTGATAATCAAGTTGTCATTTGTAACAGCGTCTATTTGGGGCCCCGGAAACTGGCCATTAATCAAGATCCCCTGCAAAATTGGAACCAAGAACCACATTGAACCCAAACATCTTCAACAAACGCTAACCCAAAAAGTGCTGAGCATAAAGCTAGGAAAATTTTCTTTCTCAGAAGAGCATGGCAGTTAGAAAGTACCTGTTGCTTAACACCAAGAGGGTAGATGTCACCATAGGTGACCTTCCAAGTAAGGTACCGATAAGGGTCTTCACAGTGGACGAAAGCAAAAAGGAATGTGACAAGAAGAGTGAGGAAAGAGAGAAGATTACACTTGCATGGTCTCATTTTGCCTATACGGACCTCAGATGGAAGACCGGGACAGAGAGAGGGGGTAAGGTGCTGCTTCTGCTTATAATGGAGTGTGAACCTCTACACTATAGATCTCCTTGTGTTTGTTTTTGCTTGTTAATTAGAAAACAGATTTACAACACAGGACAATAATAGAGAAACACAAACTACAACCAAACTAAACAATCTTTCACTTTTCTACTTTCTCCTCGTCCTTCTCCTTTTGTAGTTTTAATTTTACTTATGTTTGGCTTTTTTTTTTTGCAGTGGAAAGAACTGTTCGACAAGTAAAAGTGGAGTTGTACGTATTTTTTCTCTTTCACAAAGCAAAAAGTTCACGGTTTTGTTTTCATATTATATTACATTTTAACTTTGGTTAACTAATTAAAAGTAAAATTTATTATAACTTTTATGTTTTTATCCAATTATCTTTTTTTTTTGGGTGAAATCATTGTAGAGACTGATTATAAATATGACTAAGTGTGTATATATATATATATATTATTGATTGATTTTAAATAATGTTTTCTCTCCTAAATGATTTGTAAGGTAAAAATATTAAAGAGTTCTTAAACGTCTAAAAAGTGTAATTATTTTAAGAATTACTTGGAGGGCAGGGCGTGGGTTAAGTTTTGTTTGGTAGCGAAAGCAAAGAAAGATGGAGTGAGTTGTCATCCGGTGGAACAAATAAAGGAGCATCGTCATCACATGCTTCACAGTGGTCCCCACTCACCTGCATCCATTTCACATGTTAAATCAGCAATATATATAACTGTGTCAGAACAAGCAGTAACAAAACCATCCATAGACTCATTCACGGTAATACTTTTAACTCTTTTTTTACTTTAATTTTGGTTTCTGTATTAATATTGAAGTTGGTGAATTGAAGTCACGAGCATCTGACATTTTACTTATCCCTAAGCATGCTAAGTTATCTAGAAAAGGAATCCGATTTTATGGCTCAACGTTAGAAAATTATTTCTTTCTGTGGTGAGCCAGAGTTGAAGTATTTATTTTCAATAGGTTCATAAAAACCTTCTACTACTGGGCAAGGTTTAATTGCTGCAATTAATAAAGTTGTGATGTTAAAGAAGCACTTAAGCATTTGCATGGCAACATTCATGCAAATGCTACCAATTGTTATACAAAAAACTAAAGGTGAAGCAGATTTCTAAAGGCTCGTGATTGATTTATTCATAGCGCATTCATTTACGGTAAATTACACAATTGCATTACTAAAATCAAGAAAAATGATTTATGTTTCTAATTTATGTGAAATAATCTTAAAATACAAATAGTAAAAGGAATATAGTAGTGATAATGGTGAAAGGAGTTAATCTATAATTATATTATATATAAAGAAATTCTTCTCTTAACTTTTTTTTTATATAAATTACTTTTAAATATTATCCTCGTATTAATATTTATTTTATTATAAATATTTTAGTAATTTCGTTATATTTTTGACCAATTATTAAATATGAGATTTTTTTTAGATAACATTATTTTTACTTTTGTTTTTCTAACTAACACTCTTTTGTTTTTATTTTCATATCTAGTATCGTTTTAAAAGTAAAAAGAAATTAATAAATTAAAAATAATTGATAATTTTAATTTTGGATGCATTAAAAAAATAAATGTATCGATCGTAAAAAAATATATTTTTAAAGTTTAAAATAGTTAGAAATGTAACTATTAAAGAAATAAATGAGTTTTTACAAAATAAAAATAAAAAGTAATAAGAATGTGTCCCAACATTTCTGGAAAGCGTTCACTTCTCATCATTAATTATGTTTTATTTCGTACAAACTATTTAATGTACCATTAAAGAAAATATTAAATGAATGATCATCTCTAATTTATTTTCCTTTTTATGTTCAACATATACTACATCATTTCTATAATTAACAATAATTCACAACTAATAACACATGAAAACTATTAAAGGTAAAAAAGAATAGGGTAAATATCCGTTTTTTGACCATGATGGGTTTTTTTTTTTTTTTTTTTTTTTTTTTTAAATTTGGGTTTTTTT
>Ga0123342_1003790_pt1 | contig 23801 bp, 7 predicted proteins | sample Turbeawhitnodule_FD_89960 | JGI IMG/M metagenome (GOLD analysis project Ga0123342, IMG submission 89960) | Root nodule microbial communities of legume samples collected from Mexico - Turtle bean Mexico white nodule | ecosystem: Host-associated > Plants > Roots > Nodule | place: Mexico: Nepantla... | reverse complement strand
TTAAAATTGAGTGAATTTATATTTATTTAGGATGTTGAAAAACTTATAAATTTTATATTTTTATTTAAGTAGAAAATAAATAATAGGACCAGAAATAGTAAGAAAACATAATGAAAGTATTGTCAGAAAGGTAACTAATGTTGGTGAAGTTTTAAAATTTGAAAATCTGAAAAATTAAATATTTGAAGATTAATAATAATAATAATAATAATCTTGGAATTGGAAATAAGTGTGCTAGAAGAAGAAGTCAGAAAAAGAAGATATGAATCAGAAAAGTAACTAATGATCTTGGAATTGTAAAATTTGAAAATATGAAAAATTAAATATTTTAAAATTAATAATAATAATCTTGGAATTGGAAATAAGTGTGCAACAGAAGAAGTCAGAAAAAGAAGATATGAATCAGAAAGGTAATTAATGATCTTGGAATTGTAAAATTGGAAAATATTTTAAGATTAATAATAATAAAAATAGTTTTGGAATTGAAAATAAGTGTGCAGCAGAATAAGTCAGAAAAAAGAAGATATGAGTCAGAAAGGTAATTAATGATCTTGGAATTGTAAATTTTGAATATTAAATACATTAAAGTTTTGAATTTGAATTTGAATTTTGAATTTTGAAGAATAATATAATGCGAATAATCTAAACGGTAAAGTTTTTTGGAAGAATAAATTAATGCGAATAATAAAATTAAATACATTAAATATAATTAAATACATTAAATTGAAGAATAACTTTTTATGAAGTTTAACTTATTTATGCAAACACATTATTATACAAAATAATATTCCATAATAATATTTAATATGAAATTACAAAATTTGATCATGTATCTAAACAAAACTTGATAACTAAAATAAAGTAAACAATTAATTTTCTCCAGGGGACATTACAACAATTTGCAAATTACATAACTCTATAATAGTAATGGAATCTCTATAATCTGAACATTGTCCTTGGAAAATTAAATTCAAATGAATACCATCTTAAATTTTCACAGCACTAACAACACCATCATATGAATTGAGGTTATTTCACTATCAAAGATCAATTTGCGATCTTCACAAAGTGCATGGATCTGACAAAATTTCCTCCATCCCAACAAAATTTTGCTGCACATCTTTGAGAGGAAGTCCAAACCCTAAGTAGCCCAAAAATAACTTCATTAACGATTTTATCAGCAAAAAAAATGAACAATGAAAACAACTATGAGAAAAGAGAAAGGAAAAGATTTCACCTTGATGCTTGAACATACTATTGATATGAACGAAAATTCATTCCACATCCACTACAGGTTGCTGCATAAATTGAAATATAGATGAAAAAAAGGTGTAAAAAATATAATTTTTATGCTATGAAAAGTAACAAAAAAGCACAAAATCAACAATGTGAAGAACAAAGAAGCAAGAATCGGTAAAAGAGATGAACAGAATCAGCAGAAACATGAAAAGAATGAAACTTTGATAAGAAAACAAAAAAAAATATCATTTTTATGCTATGAGACGTAACAAAAAAAAACAAAATCAACAATGTCAAGAACAAAGAAGCAAAGAATCGGTAAAAGAGATGAAAAGAATCAACAAGAGACATGAAAAAAACGAAACTTTGATAAGCAAAACCCAAAAAAATATCTCTTTGAGTGGAAGTCCAAACCATGAGGACAGACAAACTTATCATGAAAAAGATTTTACCTTGGTGCTTGAACATACAATGGATATGAACGAAAATCCATTCCACTTCCACTACTGGTTGCAGAAGAAACTGAAATGAAATGTAGATGAAAAAAAACAGCAGAAACATGAAATAGGAGAGAACCGCAGGAAACCCAGGGAAGAACCGTGCAGGAAACCCAGGGAAGAACCGTGCAGGAAACCCAGGGAAGAACCGTGCAGGAAACCCAGGGAAGAACCGTGCAGGAAACCCAGGGAAGAAAAAAATCATCAGAAACATGAAAAAGAATGAAACTTTGATAAGAAAAACCCAAAAAGAAGAAATAATAACCTGGAGAAATAGGAGAGAACTGCAGGAAACCCAGAGAAGAACCGTGCAGGAAACCCAGAGAAGAACCGTGCAGGAAACCGTGCAGGAAACCCAGAGAAGAACCGTGCAGGAAACCCAGAGAAAAAAAAAATCATCAGAAACATGAAAAAAACGAAACTTTGATAAGAAAAACCCAAAAAGAATAATAATTTGGAGAAATAGGAGAGAACCACAGGAAATCCAGAGAAGAACGAAAACCAGAGAAGAACGGTGCAAGAAACCAGAGAAGAGAAACCGGGGAAGTTGAAAAATAGGTGAGAGAAGGAAACAAAGAGAAGAACGGTGCAGGGAACCAGAGAAGAGAGACCGGGGAAGTTGAGTAATAGGAGAGAGGAACGTTGAAAGTGTATATAAAGAAATGGAGTATTTAAAGAAATGAGGTTTTGCACACGAGTAAGTCATATAGAGTGTCACTTGTCACTCCCAGAATGAGTTTCAGCTTGCTATTTTTAGTTAAAATTTGAATTTTTTTCTTTTTGAATTTTTTTTAAAACTTACCTCGAGAGTGCCTTCTATTTGTATTATTTATAGATAAGATGAAATTTGCATCATTCTATACCCTATAAGAAAATCATGAAATAAAAACTAATTTTATAGACAAAAAATAATTAGTTGCTATAATAATTAAATTAGCAACCAAGGTTTTTGCTACCAAATTTAGAATCTAAATAATTGATAGTTAAAACCTTAGTTACTAATTAGATACTAATTTAAAAATCATTTAATAATAATATAAACTAATCTATAAACTCAATTTTTCTTAGTTTCTAAAATGGTATCTAATATAGTTACTATAACAACTAATTATTTTTTGTTTTTAAAATTAGTTTCTATTTGATGTTTTTCTTGTAGTGATATAATATAAATTGACTTTACTTTTAGTAAATATATAATTTCTAACAATAACAAAGTAAAACTTCTGTGTTTGTATTCATATGGACTACAGTAACTTTTAATACCATTATACTGTAACAAATAATAATAGAAGTATCTGTACTATACACTATACACTGTTGAATTATTCAATTTTTCGTATACGTTATACATGTCACAAATATTTGTTTACTTAATTAATTTGATTGTTGGTTGTGATTGTATATATCTTGAAGCATTAATTAAAGTTAGGAAGAAGAGAGGAGAGAAAAATGTAGTGTGATAGTAGATGGGTACGTAAGAGAATAATTGAATTTGGTGAGGAGAGGTAGGGTGATATGTGTGTTGTTGAATGTGGTTGGAACATAGTGGAGTAATCAATGTATTGACATTGATGAAATCCAAGAAAAAAAAAGCTTTTGAGCAGTTAAAAATATGAATCATTTTATAGAGATGAGACGGCTGAGAAGAAATTGTAATCATTTGGAAACAAATATGAAATTAAAGTTACATTATCATAAAAAATATAGTTATACAATATTAAACATTTTAAATATTTAGAGTTCTACACAAAATGTAAAATGTTGATGAATACTTTCTACGTAAAATATGGGAAAGTCAATTGAATATGATTTTTTTTTTGTGTAATTTATAAAAGAACTTGATAACATTCAAAAAAGAAATAAATAAAATCACAGAGTTGATAGTTATATAAAAAAACTTTTAGTTAGACATTATTATACTAGTTAACTTCTCAACTACACTGACACTTTAAATAAAAATAATTATTTATTATTATATAAAAAATATTATTAAAAAAATATAAAAATACAAAAATATAGAAAATTAGATCAAAATATATATATGTTAACAAAAATTATATTTAAGTAAACTATACAGTTAAACCTTTTTATCTTTTATAAATTAAAATTCTTTGCTTTTATTCTCGCAACTTTTATTTCTCTGCAGTAAGAAAATTAGAATAAACTTGTATCAGGGATCTAAAATGTTGTTTAAACTTAAAAAAAATTATGAAAAAGAAATTCTCAAACACAGTGGAAGCACTGATGGCGTCTAAGTAAATAGTACTAAAAGATCATTTCCTTGATGACTGAGATGTATCATCTTCAAAAATCTTATCTTTTAGTTCATGAGAAAATGTATACTTTACGATGTTATAGTTTGTTTAGAAAAACTTATGAGGATAATGTCATTAATAACTAAATATTAAGTAAAATTTGCAATAATATTCATGCTTTACTATTCATAAAGTAAAATTATTATAAAATTTTGTATTTAAATTAACTAAAATACAAGTAATTAAGATTAATTTAATTGTATTTGAAAAATAATAATATGATTTTTTAAGAAATAAATTTTAAATCTAAATCATTTTAAAAAAAATTAAATTAAAATAAATTCTAAATAATTTTAAAAAAACCTTAAATTTAACTTAACTTTATAAAGTTAATTTATAAAAATAAAATTTATACTTGTACTGGCATGGCCGACTAACATGCTGATGTGGTTTGGTCTCCTTGACCGGAGCTGACCGAGACACTCATGGACGGTCTGGCCGACCGACACATATAACAGTTAACACTCAAACCAATGTCAAGTTAAACTATCATTAAGAATTAGGTAATGCAATCATAAGTGTGATCCATTCCACTAATCAGGCTCAATGAGGTAAGTCCATTAAAATAATATAAATAACACACATTCCAACCAACAAGATACGTCATTATTATTGTACACCTACCCGAGTGTCGAACACCCTTTACTGACTTGAACCTGGAAGTGCCTTCTTCAGGTATCTCTCCCATTTGGCATTCATCCCCGAAATCGAGAGTCGAAAGAGTAGCACGAAGGCGAGAAGGATCCTAGTGAAGCTCTAGCAACCTGACCAAAGGAAGGAGGAAGACGAAAACTTCAATAGTTTGCTAGGTCCATCTCCCTAGCGAAAACAATACTTATTTATAAAATTAGTTTATAAAATAAATTTTTTACCCATTTATATATTATAAATGAATTTTATGTTTATATAAATCTTCAAGATATATTATATCTTTACCATACCGATATGAATCTGTCAAAAAGAAAACATGGATAAGAAAATAAAGTTCATAATACTTTACAAGAAAGTTCCACGATATTATTCCACTTCAACTACACGACAAATTGGCATGTCAACACAAACATATTACAGAAAATAAAATTCCATAAAATGTATAAAGAATAAATTCAAATTTTTATGACTTTGGCAAGAGAAAATGGATGCAAAAGTCGTGTCTTGTTCCTGGGAGCTACCATGGTTCAAAATTTTAATTAAAGCTGTAAGTACATATTATAATAATAACTCGATATTATTCTTTAGATATTTTTAGTGCGATTTAGCAGTTAAAGTTATGATTTCATCTAGATAATGAATATATGATAAATATTTGTAAAATTCTTCCTGCACCTTCGTACTGAACTTCATATTCTTTATTCATTTATTTTAATAATATTTTTTTATAATGAAAAAGTGTGATTTTTTTTTTAATTGTTAGTTATATCCTATCCGTTCTCTGTTTCCTTATAGATGTTGGATAATGCGTCCAAGTCCTTTTTCTTAGTGTAGTCTGCATCATCTGTTAACAATTTTTGCTGTGATCAATTTTGAAGTTATGAGATTGGGACGTTCATAAATGTGGGCCCATCAAGCCCACTAAGATACTTAGTCCAAGCCACCATAATGATGATCGGAATCGTAATACGCGTCATTTTTTTTTTATTTCCTCGTTGGATTTCAGAGACAATAGCTCCAAAATTAGGAATCTTTAACGTGGTGGAAGATATTGAAGGACGCAACGTGTGGCCCAGGGACTAATCTTCATACTGTGTTGCTGTTCCTCGAACAAGGTTTTGATATTATTATAAACGTCGCAGTGAGAAACACACAGGCTCGGAATTTTTAGATTTGGAATTATTCAAAACTTTGTTTACTTTATACTCACAAATCTGAGATGCCAAATGCTAATGTTTAGGAATGATGGTTAAGAGATCGTCTCCTCTCTTGTAATATTCAAATATGTAAAAATGTTCTAATTTTTTTTAAAGCTTAAAAATATTTCTATTCTGACTAAATTTTAATTTCTCCTCTAAGAATTTTTTTAATTTTTAGCTAAAAAAAATTTCATTATTTTGTCCTTAACTTTATATAATTATTAACTTATATTTTTTTTAAAAAAGAATAATGAAGTGATACATAATAGTGTTGTGATATAACGTTAATGTTCCAAGACCTCAAAATTTATCTACTTCTTAAGTCAATATAAAAAATTAAAAATATTGATAAAATTTTAGAATTTTTTACATAGATTAAAACTAAAGTAATCAGACTTTATTAGAACTAAACAATTATTTCAAGCATTCATAAACGATTTCTTTTATGTAAGAATCAAAACCAAATTTCGTTTTTAAATGAATGAACTCTATATTTTAAACCTCTTTTTAACATATTCCTACATTTTTTTCAATAAAAATGATTCTTTTAGTCATTGTCAAGGAAATTAAAAATTTGTATATTTACTTTAAAGATTGAGAGATTCGTAGAAATAACTTCTTAACAAGCATAATTTTATTATAACATAACAATGGCGCTATTTGGATACTTTTCGGCATTGTTTAGATCCAGACATAGCACCAGCATTCCTAGTAGCAATTATATATGGAGTACTCTCAAAGTGCTACTTTAAAATCCTTAAACTTCAATCATTCCAATTTTTGAAGCATAATTGTCTTCTTTTTTTGGTAGTTTCCAAGCATAATGGTTTAAATTCTACGTTGCTAGACGTGTTTACCATAATAAATAAGACGGTCAAAAATTAAATATCCATGTACCACTTATATAAATTAATCACCAATCACAGTATCCAGTAAGAGGAACCAATGATTCTCCATTACCGAAAATGCTTTGAAGTTTCAACACCAAACAGTCTGAGGCAGCGTACGTTCACAAATACAATGAGCTGCATAGAAAATTAACTTTGTCACGAACTATGCCACCTCCCTAGAGCCTCACCAACACGAATTCTATCCCCGCTTTGGACACAGAACCTGAACTCTTGAGATGAATCGCCCTCGTTGAGTTTTGAAATTGGAGCTTGGAAAACAAGTACAACTGTTGATCCCATGTTGAAAGCGCCTAACTGGGATTAACAAAATAAAAAAAGGAACTACGTCATGTAAAATGTATTGTCAGCTCTTAGTTCATATGTTAAACTTTATCTACAACAAACAAAAGGAACCCAAATACAACAGCACCTCGACAATACTTCATCTTTAAAGAAAAGATAACACATTTTCGTAAGTATACTGATTCAAATATTCAATCATATGATCCTCATAAATAGTTGTATATATTTTGTACTCAGTGAATCAAGCACAGGAGTTCCAAAAGGCAAAAACCCTTCTAACCTCATCCCCTCTCGTGAGCACTCTGCCTACACCTTCACATTCATAAACCCGTTCTTCAGGAGGCTCTGAATGTAGAAACTTCTTCATTGGCCTGTTTGTATGAAGTTCAGGCTCAATGAACAGCTGTCATGTTAAAATTTAAACTGAAGACATTAATGAATAATTCGGTCAATGACATTGACACGATATAGCAACTGTAAATACAAGTCATCCCAAGCCCATCGGTTATCTTTTGGGTCAGATGGCTTCTATCATTTAATTCGGGTATCCTTATCCTTAAAAAGAAAAGTTGTTGTTGATCCATGAAAAGTGAACTTACTGGGAAAGAAAAGTAAGATTTTAAAATTAAGAGATACTTTAGTCTTTTCCCGGAGTTGTTAACACTAAAATATAACCCTTGTTTTTTTCAATGGACATTAGAGTACAATAGTTACAACCCTAAGGAAGGATGAACAAACCTCAATTGACCCAATATTTGTCGCACCAATTGCAGCAAGTGCCATAAATCCTTCCTGCCACAGACCTTCAAGAATGACCTAAAGAATTTATAGAGTCAATAACTAAAAATATTTTAAGAGTGAAAGAAAACAGAGTATCATAAATCAAATCAATTAACAATTGAAAAAGTAAATAACATCAAAGGAAAAAATAGAGGTCATAATTCAAAAAGACCAGTGTGATGAAATTATTTATGAAGAATGAATCGTTAACTACTTCTGATTGGCAAATGATAATGATCTTATGACAGATTTCATTACTAGGTTAATTCTTCATGAATGAGTTCATCAACAACAACAATTCTCAGAAATAAAAGCAAGACGATGGTAAATGAGAGGATTAGAGAAGTTCTTCAGAGTTCATATGGAGTATTAACTAGAGAGAATGCCACTCCTACCAAGAACTAAAACTCATAACTTTATTTCCCAAGAAAAATATTCAAATGAGAAAAATAGGTAAATTCAGATAAAGGCCCCCTTGCACTTAGAACATTAGTGTAACTGCATCTAGTTTTTTTAAGCAATACATTTATTTTCAATATTAAATTAGATCAATGTGCCACTTAGTTTTTTTTTTTTTTTATCGGCAATAAAAAATAAATAAATGGGAACCACTTCAGGGGTGGTTCAACCCTTATACATAAAGAGCAAAACACCTTACCATATTCTTACTATAAAACGCCTACCTGATTATCTAAGGAACAACCAAACTAACCACAGGAAAACATTAAAATACCATTCTCATACAACCCACTGGGTTCAAAACCCAATTAGAGTACCCGAAGGAAGCACAATGAGACTTTGCGTAAATCCACGACCAAACCTTTACTTGTACTAAGGCGAATACTTCGAGCGCATCTACCACCCCCTATCGAAGGACACGCAGTTCCTATGATTCTAAATACCACTCACAACTCCAACCCAAATTGCACCCCAAACGTCATTAACCGAATCTGAAGTCTGACTTAACCTGAACTGTAGAAAGTTTGCCAAATGATCCTTATGAATAACGAAGGACACGCCTAGCCACTTAAAACAAAGACACCAAACACGCCAAGCAAAGTCACAAACGGAAAAAAGATGACTGGACGACTCTTCCACCATCCCACACAGACAACACAAGGGATTCTCAATCACCGCCCCGCATCTTTCCAGATTTACCCTAGTAGCAGCAACCTTATTCTCTATCACCCTCCAAGCAGTGAACAAAGCAGAAGGAAAGACTTTGCACCTTCACAACTTACTGTAAACTGGAGGGACCTCCCCAACTGTATCCTTCCTAACTTGAACATAGGCCGAGTTAACCGTAAAAGTTTGGACCCCCCGGCCTTCCAAATCCAACAATCTTCCTTCCCCAGTTCTAACTTCGCCCCTTGCAACAGCTGAACCAACTGCTCCTCCAGAGGCTTCTCCCATTCAAAAAAGGAACTATGCCAAACAAAGTGCCACACCCAAACACCATCAATCCAATTCTCAAGCTCAGTCACCTTTGCATCTTTAGCCAAACTAAGGGAAAACAGTCTCGGGAAAACAACCTTCAAAGCTCCACAACTCAACTAACTGTCCTCCCAGAAAGAGATACCCTTCCCATCACCAACATCCCACTGAAAACCATCTTCAAAACTTCTTCCCCAACCCTCTGAAGCCCACACCTCCATCAAATCTTTCCACCAAAGGGAACCCTTTCTGGTTTTACCGACCTCTCTCAAATTTCTCCAACCACCATATTTAGAAACAAAGATTTCTTTCCACAAACCTCCTTTATTCGTACCCAACCTCCAAATCCACTTACCTAACAAAGCCAGATTAAACTTCCTAAGGTCAATAACACCAAGACCCCCATAATGACGAGGCTCACAAACCTTTTTCCAGGAGGCCCAAGCGATCTTCCTACCATCGGAACCCCACCCCCAAAGGAAATTCCTTTGTAGCCGAACTAGCTTCTCTGCCATCACAGACGGTAACTTGAATAGTGACATAAAAAATAGCGAGGACAGAACAGACTTTATCAAACAAATCCTCCCAGCCAAAGATAAACACCTACCTTAACACCTTGAAAGTTTACCCTGAACTCTCTCTAACACCCCGCTCCAAAAAGCACTACCGACAATCCTAAATAAATAAACGGGGTCACCATCACTTTACAATTAAGAATAGCTGCAAAATGTTGAAGCAAGCTCTGACTCAACCCCAACCCGCCAATTCTACTTTTCAAAAAATTCACCTTAAGCCCAGAGGCGAGCTCGGAGCAGAGTAGAATCGCCTTAATATTGAATACACTTTTTATATTAGCTTCACAAAAAAATAAGGTGTCGTCAGCGTATTGTAACATATTTACTTTCACATTAGCCTTGTCAACCACCAAACTGTCAATCAAACTCTTCTCTTCTGCCATCCTAGAAACCCCAGTCAATCCTTCCGCAACTATAAGAAAAAGAAACGGGGCAAGCGGATCGCCTTGACGAAGTCCCTTCCTAAGAATAAACTCCCTAGTTGGGCTACCGTTCACAAGCACAGAGACTGAAGCTGATTCTAGGCAACCTTTTATCCAGCAAATCCATTGAACACAAAAGCCCAGCCTTTCAAGCATATAATAGAGAAAATCCCAACTTACCGAGTCATATGCCTTCTTGTAGTCAACTTTGAAGAAAACACAACTCTTCCTTTTCCTTTTATATTCTTCCAACACCTCATTAGTCACTAACACACTGTCTAACAAACCTCTGCCTTCCAGGAAAGTTGACTGTCTAAAATCAATAACTTTGCTTATCACCTTTTTCAGGCGTAAAGACAATGCTTTGGAGATAATCTTATAGAGACATCCAACTAACGAAATAGGCCTGAATTCGCCAAGTTGCTGGGGATTTTCGACTTTTGGAACTAGACATAGGAATGAAGCATTTGAGCCTCTAGGCCAATTACTCTTATACGCAAAATCCTTCACTGCTGACAACATGTCCAACTTTATAATTTCCCAACAATGCTTTAAGAAACCAAAATTAAAACCATCAGGGCCAGGACTCTTAGAACTATCACAATTCCATACCGCACCCCTTATTTCATCTTCAGAGAAGTCAGCAATCAACAACTCATAGTGAAAGTTGGGTCACATTAATTAAGGTAGAGAAGTCTTTCAAGTTCAATTTTTATTTAAATCACCAAAATAAATACATAAATAGAAACACGAGAACATTGGAAGGAAAGCTAACAGAAAGGCACAACACACTGACATTGACCATGTCAATCAGATATGAATTACCCTCTCGTTCTCAATATAGAGATTTCTAATTGTTCTTGTAGCACGTTCATTCAGGGGATAAAGACGGCCTGCAACATAAACAACAAACCAAATAGATAATAAGAATACAGTAAAACTAACTAGAAATGAATTAATGTGCTCACTGTGCTGCATGATATACAATATATGCAAAACTTGAAAATCTGCATATCTACTTCGTTATTTTCTCCCACCCAGTTCAAATACCTATTTTCCTGATATGTACGAGGAAGAAATATATCCAGAGCTTTATAAAAAACAGTTATCCACCATAAAGCTAAAAAATGCACCTGTAATGAAATCTAAAATTTGCCCAAGAGGAAAATAAAAAAGAAAGTATGTAAAAACAATTCGACATGAAGAAGCCACGTAAACATGTTATGATGAATCTTTTCATTGTTATCTTGCATGGTACATTTTTTATGATCACAGTTAGGAATTACTTGGCAACTTTGAATAAACAGAAGATTAACAAATATTGTTTTCAATTTCTTAGACTGTTAAGGCTTACAGAGATGATTTACCAGAAAAATGCCTGCGCACAAGAATGTTCCAATCAGCTGGGGAGTGTATCCGATGGTAATCTCCAGGCTTCAAGTAAACCACACAGTAAAAAAGTCCTCTCTTTGGGCTACAATGGAAAATTTAATGACGTATGAATCATGCCACACATTCAGTCTCACTGACAATAAAAGTATAGCAAATACATTGCTTTCGGTGGGCCAAAGTTCAATGCAAAAAAACAACAATCATTTGCATTTGTCATGAAAAGGTCACGCATTCTTGATAATATACAAAACATGTCAATATGGAATGCATATTTCTAAACCATGAAAGCAATTCAAACTACTCTTAAGTTTGTTTTATAATGATAATAATAATAAGAAGAAGAATCATACTGAGAGAAGCAGGGACCATTTCTTGAAAAGTTGACAAAAAAATTGGAACTTTTAGTTATAAAAGAAATAAAAAATCTCACTGCATAGATTTTACAGAACCTAAGACTCCTCCAATTATGTAAAACACTTTTGATTTCAATTGCAGCTGCAGCAAGCTTGCTAAATCATAAAGTCTCTATCAATTGAAGTCAGTAAGCCACTTTATGATAGAAACTCAAATAACTTTGAAACCTACCTGAAGTACTGAAATGATGATTTCAAATATTATTGATAGTATGCATCATGAAAAAAAATATTAAGAGTAGATGCATGATGAAAATTTAGAAGTTAATTTGAGATGATGAACAGATAAATATATCCATGTGTGATTTTCTTCAATAAACAGGTCCTTCCTTAAGTACAAATGCTTACAACCAGATGCAGAAATACATTGGTAGCAGAAGGCAATTATAAATACTTCATCACATTACCATGATGATTTTGGGTCCCAAACTTTTGGTGAAGCCAATGAAACTCTCCACCATGACTTTTTGTTCTTTTCAGTATTTGTTGTTGATTCATTAAGCTTCTCTTGCACATCACCATCAGCAGTTGTTGGAAGGAAAGGGCTTGCACCAAGAAGGGAAAAAACTGAATATGAAAACCCTTTTACTTGTTCAATCATTGCCCCTGCTCCCTTCAACTCCCCAAATCTTAAAACTGTACCGTCCACAGGACTAACCTGCAAAAAATAAGTATGGTCAAACAGGTTATATATTTACTGGAAATGGCACAAAGGCATTAGAGATTTTCAAATAGCTGTTACCAGTTACCAGACACTGCGGATCAACATCAATAGGCCTGGAACCTTCTTTCAAAGTGCGGACAAAAAAATCCTTTAAGGTGGCATACTTGTCTAGAGGTAAACCAGCTTCTTCTAAATCTGAGGTGTCAACAACATTACAAACGACAATTAGGAGTATTCTTACACGTATCATTATAGATCATAGTTTATCATGAGCAAGCTCTGCTAGTTTCACGAGATGATGGTTATAGGGGCAAATTACAAGAAAATGTATATATATATCATACTTGAATGGAATGCCCGAGCCCAAGCTTTATAGATAACGGGCCTTAGCCAAACTGGTATTTCCTGAATAAGTAAAATCATATAAATAATATAACATGCAGAATAATTTTGAAATTATAGAGTTAGCTTTGAATTGATAAAAGGAGAGAAAAGTACATTATAGAAAAATATACTTTAAAATATGCTGCACTGTTTTTATCGTGTACTCTTTTCTTTTCTTTTTTCTGATTACGAGTGCTGCTCTACGTTTTCTCCTTTATTATTTACTTTCCCTTCTTTCCTTCTAATAATATTGCTGTTTTTCACATATTAAAAGTCAACTTTATTTTTCATCAGGTCTCTTATGCTTAAATAACTCATAAATTCTGAATATTGTTTCTCTTTCCAAATTATTACTACCAGTAGCAACAAAAGGGGAATAAAATTGCAAACATAAAAAAAGTACAGCTTCACTAATTAATATATATTAGAAAAGGATATTCAAATATTACATCGACTTCTTACCATGCTTGTCATGTATCCCCAGCATCTAGAAATTGAACGCAGAGGCAGTAACCTTAAAAATGTAGCCTGGTGATGACAAAGCCAGGGCACGTGTCTCAGAATCAAAACAAATATGTAATACACACACACAAGAACTCAAATGTTTCTTTTTTGTACTGATGTAAAAGCTTTACCTTGATATCAGGCTGGAATTCCACTTCAATTCCTTTCTCCTTCATCCCTTCAGTCTGCCACAGGGTAATCAAATTTATTCAATAGAGACTACGTAAACTACAAACCATTTAAGGCTTCAATTCCAATTGAGCAAACAGAATCTAAAAGGAATCCTACTAATGAAGTGCGAAAAAATTTCCAGCATCATGGCTGAAAACAGTGTGGATAAAAACATAAGGCCTTACACTGTGACCAGTGGCAATCTATACCAAAAAATAAGATTCAACTTCTCACTAGTCTAGAATGTTAAAAATATGTTTGTATTTTTCTTTATTTGTTTTACTTTATAAAAGGAGGACGAATGGCAATGATCAATCACTAACAAGACATAGTGCCTGATGTATCACCTTTTCTCCAACATGTTTTGTGGAAGGAAAAAAAGATCACGTTCATTCCATCGAGTTGCTGTGTGCTCTAACAAGGTTGATATTAATGCAACCATGGTTTGGCATAAACCAAACAGGCTCGTAGACAATGCAATTAGACCATACCAGTTGATAAACCAGCAAACATACCCCAAGCATGTGAGCCCTGGTTAAGCAGGATAAGGATATTTGGTGGAAGTTTCAGGTCCATAAGAGCCAATGTAGGCAAGTGGATCGAAAAAAATGTGGCCACTGATGTTGCTAGAAGAATCAGTGGTACGACCAAAACTTGCCCTTGCCAATTAGTCTAACACAATATAAAAATTGAATGTACCTTCTTGTCATCATATAGTCTGCGGGCATGGAGAACACCAAGCATAAGTATGGTAGCAACTGTCGCGCCAGGTACAATAAAAGAATCCCCTGCACACTCTCATAGCAAATAAGCACAACGCTTCAGAGCATGAAGAATACAATCAAAATCACAACATATTCAAAACCCCGTTCAATTTTAAAACCACGATAATTCTTATACTAGTTTCTTTGCGAAGATTACGACCATCACAATTCACAGCAAAACATTCCCTTGAAAATAAATAAATAAACTACTTATGTATGTTATCATAGGTCAACATTCAGCTTCCATCAACGAACCGTTTAACAAAACGTAAATGTATTCATCGTATTTAAAAGTTATGCCAGTTTAACTTGTGTGCGGATTTAAGTGGAGAAGCCACTGAACTGACCTTGAGAATTTCCACTTCCGCCATTGATAGAAGCACGAGGTGGACGAGTTATAAACTTTCTGGCGAAGGAAGTGATGTAACGAGCGCTGTTGAAGGGATGAGTGCGGTGAGGAAGCACTAGAAGCTTGTGTGAAACCCTATATTTCATTCTCGCAAACCGTGGAAGAGGCAGAATAAGGAAGAAGAAAGCGCCACGTTGCAAATTGCAATTCTCGGTTTTTACGCTGGAAGAGAACACCTATGAATATGATCAATAGTATGAACTCAAATCAATATGTAAATTAATATTATTTATAAGTAAATGGGTAATTATTAGAAGGTATTTATTACTGATTTTATTACTCATATATTATTACATTAACTATTTGTGATATACATCCTAACTTAATATAAGAGTGTTTTGTATATTCATCATTCACCGTATATACCAGACAATGACTAAAATTATTTAAAAAAGACAAGCAAATTAACAAAATATCTGGTAAAATTTTGCAAGAACAAATAGAAGTTTATTATCACTTGTTAAGTTATAATATTTGTCTCTTAAATTATATGTTAGCACTTGAATGAGACTAATAATGTGTAATTTTTTTAATAATACGTAGCAAGAATAATTTTTAAAAGTTTATTATTCCTATTAAGTTATAACATTTGTCTCTTAAATGATATGTTAGTTAGCACTAGGATAGTATTGACAATGTGTATTTTTTAAAATTTGTATCAAGAACAATTTTTAATAAAAATTTATATTACTTATTAAATTATAATATTTGTCTATTAAATTATAGGTTGGATGGGATAGGTAATGTGTAATTTTATTATCTTTTAATGTGTAATAAATTTGTTTTTGGTCATTTTCCAATTTATCTCCACCAAACCTTTATTTTTGTTTTGATACATGTCTTTTATGTGTATTCTTTAATCCATGAATTATTTGTTAAATCAAGATGTCAATAACTAACTATGATGACACTTAATTTTTAAAATTTATTTTGTTTGCAGAAAAAAAAAAGTGCTGCAAACACCATAGGTTCCCTTTTATTGGGTCCGGCTGCTTCTTCCTGCACCTCCGTACTTTCTTGTGCCACCCCCATAAATTTTTCTTATTTCAAAAATACCCTTTTCAATATTCCGGATTACATAATCCGGAAGTCTTTTTCTAAATTCAGAATTAGCTTACAGATTATGTAATCCAAAAGTCTTTTGTGATTAGCTTCCGGATTACATAATCCAGAAGTCTTTTCTATACATAAGATTAGCTTCTGGATTATATAATCCGGAAGTCTTTTTTTTCAGATGTGTTCTTAGCTTCCGGATTACATAATCCAGAAGTTTTTTCTAAATATGAAATTGACTTCCGGATTATGTAATCCGGAATTTACCTGGATTACATAATCCATAGGCTTATTATTTCAAATTCAAGGGGGTGAAAAAAAAAATGGTATTTTCATATTTAGTATGGGGGTGGAACAAGAAGGTATGGAGGTGTAGGAAAAAAAAGTCATTGGGTCCGTGCACTATTATCTTTTGGATGTTTCTTCCATCACCCAACCCCATCATTCTTCTTTCTGCACCTATCAAGAATGTGAAATAACGAAAATGATCCTTAGAGTTTTTAAATAAGTCCTAGCACAACGATGTCTCCCTATCTCTTTTTTTTTTATGAAACTGTTTTGGTGAGCATTTTGTGCAATAATGGTGTGCTTTGAATGGTTTGTTTTTTTGTATACTACAGTGTGTAAGAGTGTTTACCTAATTATATATAATTGTAGTGAAGTTTAATTGTAATTCTTAAACCCAAGTAAATTTCACAATATTACCTAATTACAATTATTTCTTATAAAAATATCTAAAAATATAATAATGCATCATGAAACTAACACAATAATAAATTAGGGAGTAACAATGGAATAAGAAAAAAAAATAAAGTTCAGAAAAATTCTCAAGATTTTTTTATATTATTATTTTTTATTTTAAAATTGAAAAAATAATTATTTGAAATTCTATTTTGAAATAAAAGTATTCATAAAAAAATAAAAACAGTTTAGTTTTATACTATCTATAAAGTAATATTATTTTAAAAATTATACAACTAAAATAGTTACTTTTGTAGAGAGGACATTAACAAAATAACATTGATGAAAAAGTTATAAGCATATAATATATGTTGTACTTATAAAATTAAATTATTTTTTAATTATTTATAACTATTAATAATTTTTTTATAATTTATGTAACTGTTTTAAAGGTACATATTTAGTTACTAATTATACCTTTTTTTTTTAAATTTAATTAATTATATATAATAAAAAACTAAACTATTTATAATAAAATTATTTATCTTATAATTATTTTGTATGAATATATTTTTTATAAATTTAATAAAAAAATTATTTTAATAATTATAATGAAAATTAGTTTGTTTTATTTTTTGTTTATAATTTTAAAGTGCTTCTAAATAGCTCAATGATAAATTAGCATTAAAATGAAAACTCTGTATTAAGGAGGCTGTATGATGAACTAATGGTGGTTGAATAATTAGAGTGAGGTATGATAGGTATGATAGAAGCTGAATTTCCCGCCATAATCCACGTCGTAAGCTAAACGCGGAGTTTTGTGCCCAAGCATCATAAACAAACGGTTCTATAAATGAGTAATTGGGACGCGGAAACGAATTTTACTAAAAATTGAAAGCAGGCAACAATGGAAGACGACGGAGGAGAGAGTTCGAGTTTCGTGGTCGGTATCATCGAGAACAGAGCGAAAGAGGTTTCCTACTTAGATTCTCTGATAAACATCTTTTCCATTTTCTACTTAATAAAGGAATTTTCAATTGCACATTTTCCTTTTTTCTCGCTTGCTTTTGCTTCACTTTTTCTATTCAATCTTGCAAGCTAGTTATATTTGTAGTAGTTGATTGCGTTGATTGAGTAAAACTTACATAGCGTTCACGATTATACTACTGTTATAATTGTTCTTGTTAACTTATACGTGGTGGTAAATTCAATTGAGCGTTAGAAACACAAATATATATAAGATTTTAGAGCATGTAGGAGGTGGAAATTAGTCTGATATCCACCATGTAATAGTTATTTCGTGAAGGAGTGGGTGTATCGGAGGTTAGTTTTAATTGTATTAAAATGTGTGAATTTGTTGTTTAATTTTCTGTCCCTAATTCTTACTTATTGTTCCGGACTGTCTGTAAACAACCAAACTTACATGCACCATTTGGTGATCAATTTTTGTGTGACTAAAGCTAAAAGCTCGTGAAGCTAACTCAAGGAATCATCACATTTACTGTTGATAGTGCATATTTAATGTTTACGCCCCCTTTTTTGGTTTCTACGGCCATTCATTTCATGATATTTATATCTAGTTTTTTTTTCCTGCTTTGTATTTTGTAGTAATCTACCAATCAATCACTATGCAGTTCTTTCCTCATTTACAATCTTCTGATATTTTTTAACATCACAAAAAAAAGTTGAATTGGACATGGTGTTTGACATTGGAAAAAAGATATCAAAAATCTGTTATTACCGATATGATCCCAAACTTGAAACAAGACAGATTGTAAACTCTACTGTAAAAAAAATATTCCATTTATTTATGACTAAGGGGCTGTGCTGAGGAAAATTGTATATGTTCAAGAAGAATCAGACAGGGAGGCTTTATGTTGTATTTTTTGGTCACTTATCGAAAGAAAACAGGGACGCACCGGTTGAAATTCCCTTATTTATATTTTTTGTAAGGGATAACGAATGGATTAAAGCAATTTTGAGATAGTTTGAATGCATTTTTTTAATAAACTTTCCTTGCATGTTAAGGAGTGGAAGAAATGATATTTTAATGTCTATATGGAATTAAATGAATCAATCATCTAACAGGTTGGATTAGCTGCTTTTGATTTGAGATCAGCTTCACTGCATCTTTCTCAATATATTGAAACTAGCAGTTCATATCAAAACACAAAGACGCTACTGCATTTCTATGATCCCATAGTGATCATTCTTCCTCCAAACAAGTTAGCATCCAATTGTTCGTCTGCAATTACAGAATTAGTTGATAGATTTTATGGTTCGGTCAAGAAGGTAATATCACCATCTCTCGCTGTCCCTATATCCTTTCCCATATACTTTAAATGAAAAAAATGCGCATATCTGTCTGCAAAGTTCATATTCTTTGGGGAGTCCTTATTTATGCAGGCAGTGCTGCCCCGTGGTTGTTTTGATGACACAAAGGTTTCATTACTTATCTTTTGACTTTCAGCTGATTCCAGGTTTTAGGAAGTTTTAACACTATTTCCTGCTCGTACATGCACTGAAGTTCTGTGATTTAGGGTGCCATCTTGATAAAAAACCTTGCTGCCAAGGAACCTTCAGCACTTGGTTTGGACACTTACTATAAGCAGTATTATCTGTGTCTGGCTGCTGCTGCTGCCACTTTAAAGTGGTATTTCCAATACTCAAATATTCATAAAGATTATCTTGAATGAGGAACTTTGATAATTTAATTTATTGTTGTACAGTATTTGATACATTTAATAGTTGTGAGTCTCTTTGATTATCTCTTAAGGAGAAATCAAATATTCTCTAAGGCTTGCTATGGTATTGTTATTATATGTATACCTGTCCTTTTTGTGATAATCTGAAGTCATTTTCAACTCTTCATAGTATAGGACTGTTTCCACTCTTTTGACTAATGTTTAAGGAAAGTTACATAGCATTTTCTGTTTTGACTAATGTTTAGTCCTAGATATATCCTTTGCATTTTCCCCATTTTCAAACTGTTTCCACTAACTAACATATCAAAGTTACATTATAAGAAATTAATAAATAAATATCTCTCCTTTAAACTACAATGTTGTCCTTTTCATGAATGTGTGCATGTATGTCTGTTTGATAATTCATATTAGGATATTAGCCAAGACATGCAGGTGCTAGCATTGTACCGGAGCCTTTGGAAACTTCAAGCCCTAGAAAGGCATAGGGACCATATCAAAATTTGGTGTGTAATTAATATGTGATTGGAATGAAGCCGAGGCAGGGATATGCAATGGCAAAACTTATAACCAGTGTGCTTGGGATTGGGAGTTATTCCAAAAAGTGGAGGGACTTTCATATCCTCCCATGCCACTCAAAGCCCCAAAATTCTGTCCCTTAAAAAGGAAAGACATGGCCTTTCCTCTTTAAACTTATTGAATAACCAAACTCTAGAGTTGCATTCTCTAATCCATTCCTGTATATTATGAATCACTCTCTTTCATCTTCTTTGAAACACTCAAACATACCCTAAGTTACCTTAGTTATAATACAGAGAGTTTCTTATCAATAATACTGTCCATTATTGTACGTGACGCAGTTGATTACAACTCAAATATCGTAGGGAATACAATTGTATTTGGGCAACTTTGAATAGAAACTTAGATAAAGGAGAAAACCGTGTGTGAACACATGGTCCAGCAGATAGAGAAAGTGCCAAAAGTTCTGCATACGGGTATTGAGAAATTGAAATTCACATATGAAATCTATTCACGAGTTGTCATAATTTAAATAGTTGATATGTTTGCCACAGGTTTTATGGTGTATAAAACATCAGAACACTCGAAAGATCTTTAGGCTGTCAGTGGACTTGATTGGCACACACTCAGCAACTAGCTTTATTTAGGAAAAAAAGTAGACGATTGACTGTTAAGATACTAGTGCCGATAAAAAAAAAGTGCATAACTCTGATCTGGAACTATGGAACTATAACATGAATATATGATCTACATATAATGAAGCGTTTAAACTTTATCCAAGACAACGTGTAATTGTCAATCAAACTATCGTAAGACTTAAGTTCACTTTAGGGCCTAAGTGAAAAAATACATCATTGAACATCCCGTACTAGATATTAATTTAACAGGGTCCTAGCGAACTATATTGAATTATCAGGGATTCTGAAATTTGACCAAGACTTCGACTACATACACATATATTCTTGTGTTCTTATTGTGCTAGAGGAGAACTTCAAGCGCTTAAATGTTTGTGCTCCGCTCATTTCTTGCTCTCCAAGCTTTTGTTGATCCATATCCTTCTCATTAAGATATTTTTTTTGGGTTTGAAGACTAGGGATTAATGTGTCTGTATCGACACTATTTTGGCGAGTTCTTACGTGTATACATGTATGTATATTAAATCCTTATTTGTATTGTTCGGTTGCCTGCAACTAAGTTTTGACGGTATTACACAGGACGGAAGCAGAAAAAGGGATTGTCGTTACGAATCACTCATTGCTGGTATGTGTTCAGTTAGGCGCAATTTTTTTTTATTTTTTTAATTAATTAATACTAATTTTAAATCCATATTATTGTGCTTATCTTATCACTGACATTTCCTGTACCTTAAAGGAAATAAGGTTGCATATCCAGGAATGCTACCTAAAATTTGTCTATTTAAAACTCTTCGTAACTATATATGTGGCTTTAAATATATTTAGTTTTCATGCACATTCATTCCTTATGATACTTTTACACACACATGTTTCATCGTAAACTTCCAACCATTATCTGTCATTATTATTGTTCTTTTGGAATGCGGTTAATATTTGAACTCTTATACTTCAAGTCTTTAGCTGCAAATCCTGTATCTATTTTTATATAAATTTTAATCAGCACTTACTCCACGGAAGATTGTTTTCTGTCCCTTTTTTGAGTCTTTCATTATTTCAGGTCACCTTTAATGGGTCATTTGATCACATGAATATCGATGCAACCAGGTGAGATTGCTATCTACTTTATGCTAATAGCTGTCCTTTACTAATGAATGCTAATGCATTAACATTCAGATTCGCAGATAGAAAACTTAAAATGTAGAAGAAAAGTAGAAAAAGAAAGAGGAGTATAGGTGGCGAATGAATTCAAATTGCTTTGCTTTCCCTTAAAGTCATTGACACAAAACTTTAGTGGCATGTATAGCTTTGGTTTCTATTTTCAATTATCTTCTATCTCTGTTGACTTTGGCTATTATAACATCAATACAAATTTTAGGGCTGTGTAAAATTGATATTAAAACCAGTCTATAATGTGGCTGATTAAGGTTAAAATTCAATTAAAATATATTTTCAAGCAGACAAATAGTTAATTAAAAAGGGTAATTTCGTGATAATTGATACAACTGATAGCCACTTTCTAATGGATTTATTTTTATAGGATATTCTTCAGGGGAAGTATTTTGAATATTAAGTCCAATTTACTTTTCAGTGTTATCTGTTTAATCTATGCTTATGAATTTCATGGTTAAAATTTAATGGCAGTGTCCACAATTTGGAAATTATTGAGCCATTTCATTCTACCCTACTGGGAACAAGCAACAAAAAGAGAAGTTTGTTTCACATGCTCAAGACAACGAAAACTATTGGAGGGTATGTGATTATTCACACAAGTTTCTTCATGCAGCATTGATTGTTTGACATTGTATTTGTTTCCTTCAGGACTAGACTACTTCGTGCCAATCTGTTGCAGCCTCTAAAAGACATTGAGACAATCAATGCTCGACTTGATTGCCTAGTTAGTCTCAATCGTATTTTTTAATTTTATCCTTTTGTGCTATGTCATACGTTCCTCTTATTAGTTAAGATGTAGATGTGTTCCTTCCTTTATTTTCTAGCTTTCTCTTTATATTTTCCACCATTTTTACAAGTCCGGCCTATAGATTTCTGTCCAGATAATTCTTCATTAAGCTTCAATAGTCTGAAATTTACTAATGTGTTAATAGATGAATTTGGATTCTCTATTGGGTTTTTTGTACTGTTCCTCTACTGTGCTTTTAAAATACATAAAAAAAACTTTTTTAATATATCAAAATCAGTATATTTTGAAGACACAACATGGTCAAAACCAAAAATCCAGCAGAGAATCTGGACTCGTTAATAGATACACTCATATTTGTAGTTTAGTTTTAATTTTGAAGCTTGAAAACCACCTAACAGAATTTAACTCAGTTCTTTTGTATTTATTATTTATAACATGCCCTCTAATATTTAATTTTAGGATGAATTGATGAGCAACGAACAACTATTTTTTGGCCTTTGTCAGATTTTGCGTAAATTTCCAAAAGAGACTGGTAATTAAGAGCAGTAGTTGAACAGATATCAGTTTTTAAGTATGTTAAACATCTTTAGTCGTAACGCAGAACTGTATGGTTTCAGATAGAGTCTTATGTCACTTCTGCTTTAAGCCTAAGAAAGTTACAGCTGAGGCCTTGGCAGTTGAACGGGCTAAAAAGAGTCAAGTGCTAGTATCTAGTGTAATCCTCCTTAAGACTGCCTTGGACGCCCTTCCTTTACTATCTAAGGTACCTCTCTCTTTCTCATCCACATACTAGAATCAGGCAGGTATTGAATAAAAAAGAGGTTACAGATGATCATGTCTTCTGCTAAAAATATCAGGTGCTCAAGGATGTGAAAAGTTCCCTTCTTTCAAATATCTACAAGTCAGTTTGTGAAAATGAGAAATATGATCTTATTAAGAAAAGGTATGCTAAGATTTTCTTCTGTATGAGAGTATGTGCAACAGTTACGTGTTAGATGATGAATATGTTGTTTGTAAATCCATTATCTACTTGAGTTTGTATATTTCTCAAGTTATAATGATGAAAAAAAATTATTAGAATATTCAGAGTAAAATATTATGTAACCAAATAGTGGAAAGAAATAGATGAAATATATTTCTAAGATATCTTACAAATGTGATTACAGACGGTTTTACAACCTAATTAAAGAAAGAAATAATAGGCAATGAAAGCCAGAAATAATGAGTGTTTAAAGCTGTACAAATCAAATAAAATCAAATCACTAACAAATCTGTCCTAATAAATAT